>JACCDO010280212.1_pt1 | contig 30993 bp, 16 predicted proteins | sample 7446101 | NCBI WGS metagenome assembly JACCDO01 (sample SAMN15323440, study PRJNA562643) | freshwater metagenome | isolation source: river surface water | place: USA:Blue River Watershed | collected 2017-08-16
TCATTCAGTGAATAATTACCTATAACATAAAAGTGTTCCGCAACGTCGCCTTGTTTAATGATGTAATCCCCTTGCCGGTATTCCTTTTTCTCTAAGGAACGCCCTAATTGGTTCAATGCACTAACGGATACATCTTTAAATAATGGAATTTTACTTAAAAATTTAGTTAGATGTGTATTTTGATTCGATGCAGAGATAACCATTGCTTTTCGGAAGAAGAAGCGGTCCAAGCACCAAAGCGTGCAGTCTGAGCTACCGGTAATAGTAGCAGCACGAGGACTATTATACATGATTGCGAGATCACCAAAGGATGCTGAAGAGGATAATTCACCAACTGTTTCTCCTTTTATTGATATGGTTACACTACCTTCTTCTAGTACATAGAAGAGATCGCCGGGATCTCCTTCCTTGATTATCACCTCTCCTTCTTCCACATACTTCACACTCATGGCACATATCATATCTTCCAACTCGTAATCTTGCATTGAACTAAACAAAAAATGTTTTTTGAATACAGATAGTATAGTATATTTGGTGCTTTCTGATTTAGGCACGTAGTCAACGATGACATTTTTATCGATATTATCTTCAATATCACCGAGGATAAGCTTTTGACGGGTATATCCTTCAGGTGGTAATATAAATGAACATTTATGCCTATATGACTCTGCGATAGAATCATGAAATGACGATATCATCGACAAAGTTTCTTCGATAATATCCTCTGCTTCATTGGATGTTTGTATTATCATCGGCATCCAAAAGAGCGATTGATACTCTTTTGTAGGATCTACATAGTCATCAAAAGGTTTATACTTGGGTATTCCGCTACTTTCTAGACTAGAACCAGAGACTGCCGTGTCCATAGATGTGGGGAGCCCATCAAGAGAGTGGCGACGAGATACAATGCCTCGTTTGCCTTGCTGCGGAGGCGCTCGCAGAAGCCCCGAAGGCTCCATTTTTCTGTTTTTTTTAAGAATTTTTAAAGGGCCGCAAATTTTTGGTGTGGAAATCTTGAGCAGAAGGGATTGAAGCCGATAAAATATATTAATTATACTATCAAATTTAGTATATAAAATGTGTTTGTAGGTATTTAATGACCAAAAAGATGTAAAAATATTTATAAAATATTTACGACATATTTATCACGTATATTGTATCAGTGACCCTATAATCACACTTTTATATAAACAATAGTAGTTAAGTCTCATTCAACACTCTCTTTCTATTGGAATCAAGTTATGGCGCATAAAAACGCGGTTGATTTTGCGCCTCGACGCGCTAGGCCCAAAAAACGAGATAGAGATTGAAAGCCTTTTGAGGAAGTAATAGAAGATGTACTCCGCTCGCGCTCTTGCATTAGTCAACAGATGTGTCGGTCAACAACGCCGCAACTTATCCATGTTCGATAATAAGTATGTGATAAAGGAAGTGAGAGAGAAATACTACAAGAATCACACACAAGGTAAGAGTCGTTTCTTACATTACTGGTGTATGTAATCAAGGATAAAGTGTAAATTTTCGTGGGATATTCATAGAAACGCAGTATGAAATTGATATATAGTATCTAGGGAAATAAATTTAAAGTTGATGTAGTGAATTGATACACTGTGGGTGGGTCTTGAATAAAGACAACACTACAATATCATATATTTTCCGTTTTGAATTTAACTGTTGTTTCTAGTTAATAAGTAATAGAGACGCCGTTAATGTTAATCTGATGGAGAAATTGGAGACTAATTTATGCGAATCTACTGAATACCTATAAAATACATCACATTTTCCTTAATTGCCATATATCTCTCTTATTTGCTTATGTACGTATTATTTTACTCATAAATTATATTTCTATTAGGTGCTGCTGATCCAACATACTTAAAGGAGCCAACTGATAAGATCATGGTTGCTGTTGGTTTCACTGGATTATTCACTGGTATTACAATTATTCTAAATGGTCTATGGAGCATGGCACATGGAATAAATAAACTTTAAGAATAACCGTTCCATATAGTAGTATATATAAGTAAATAAGTGAACAATAATAGATTTTTTTCTTTTCTTTTGTTTTTAGATTTCTATCTACTTCAGTACCTATTATGGCATTCAACGTGGTCAAGTCATACCTATTAGATAATTAGAATCATATTTCACAATAAATTAAAATAGAATAGAATTATACTAATATACTAAGAATGTAAAGATGAAGAATCATTAAGAAGTGAAGGTGATCATTATGAATTCAAGCCACTAGTGGTTAGGGTTTGCAATCCAATCCCCTAACAAAACAAGTCCAAAATTTCATGAGAGCGAGGAGAATAAAAGAAAAAGAAAAGAATGAGATCCTACCAAAGCGACGAGACAGAAGGACTTGTGCACCCTAATCTTCGCAAGGAGGTTGCCAACAAGCCAGCTCAAGGCAGATGGTTAACTATTGCTATCGTGTCAGCAGTTGCTGCATTAGGTTTGTTTGCGTATTCAAGTAATATAACTACTTCGACTACTGCATCAAGTACTACCTTGTTAGATACATTATCAGAGCAAGGTGATGTGAAGTACAACGACCTTGATGAAGATACTAAAGCACAATTATTTGATGAATATCGTAGTAAATTTGCTCGTGAGTATGTAAGTCAAGATGAACAAGATACTAAATATGAGAATTTTAAGGCATTTTTAGCAAAGATTGATGAACGCAATGAAGCAGAAAGTAAATCAGGTGGTTCTGCTACACATGGTGTTACAATCTTTTCTGATTTAACAGAAACTGAATTTAAAGAAAACTTCTTAGGATATAAGCAACAATCTGCTGACAACAAAACATTAAAACAAAAGATTGCTGTTCCTGCATATACTGGTGAAAAGACAACCGTTGATTGGTCTGAAGTATTAACTACTGCTGTTAAAGATCAAGGATACTGTGGTTCATGCTGGGCATTCTCAGCAACTGAACAATTAGAAAGTGACTCCATTCGTACTGGTTTATTAACTTCATCTGATACTCTATCACCACAACAAATTGTATCTTGTGATGAAACTGATTTAGGATGCGATGGTGGTGATACTGAAACTGCTTATGAATATATTAATAAAGTTGGTGGTATGGAAACTGACACAGAATATCCATACACAAGTTATTGGGGTACCACTGGTACTTGCTCAGCAACTGCATCTGATTACTTAGTAACTGTCACTGCTTATTATACAGTTGAAGGAGAAAGTGACATGAAGTCATACGTATTAAGCACTGGTCCATTATCAGTTTGTTTATCTGCTACTACATGGTCGTCATACACCGGTGGTGTTGTATCAACTTGCCCAACTGCAGTTGATCACTGTGTACAAGCAGTTGGTATTGGAAAGGAAGAATCTAGTTTTGCTGGTGGATCTAGTGAAACCTATTGGATTGTAAGAAATTCATGGGGCACATACTGGGGTGATGCAGGTTACATCTACCTTAAATATGGTGATAACACTTGCAACATCAGTTATGATCCAACATATGTTGATGCTGCTGTTTCCCCATATCAAAGTAGAAAGTAAATTCTTCCCTCTTGATGTGCTTGATTGTATAGTTAATATATTAGACAAAACTTGATCACACTATGCGTGATCATTCTGTATCGTTAACCATTATCCATTTAATTTACTATCTTACAGTATAAATACTATTACATCGTTTCTCACTGCTTATGGAACTGGAAGTGCCCGTTTTAACTTGATAACTTTCACTAAAATTTCAATAAGAATACCAGCAACATATCCGATGGCAGCAACGTTCAATAAAGAAAATAATAATTCTTTGTTAGAGTCCGACAAAAATCCTTTTTTAGGGGAACTTGTAACAACAGTGGTAGAATCAACAGGAGAAGATGTAATCTGTTGACTTACATTGTTACCTGACTGCTTCCAGTAGTTTTTACTTAATCCGTATGATCGTTGTGTCGATTCAACTGATTTAGATGAAACGTAGCCAGTAGTAGCATCATTGTCAGTTGCTGCGACTTGTTGTTTATTATTACCAGAATTTTCCCAATATTTTTTACTTAATCCATATGAGCGTGGTTTTGAACTCTCAGATTTACTATCAACAGGACTAGAAGATTCAGTTGATGTAACCTGTTGTTTATTATTACCAGAATTTTCCCAATATTTTTTACTTAATCCATATGAACGTGTTGTGCTCTCAGATTTACTACCAACAGGACTAGACGATTCAGTTGATGTAACCTGTTGTTTATTATTACCAGAATTTTCCCAATATTTTGCACTTAATCCATATGAACGCTTTGTCGACGCAGTTGCGCCTTTGGAATCAGTAAGCGATCCGACGTAACTTTCGGCAGAGCAAGCAGTTCCATCGATTGCAGCGACAGAAGTAATGGAAGTTTGATGACTCAAACCAGTTGATTTCTTCCAGTAATTAACACTGACTGCATATGATCTTGGCCCCTTTCCATTCATATCAGCTGTATTAACTGGTTGATTACTGAAACCACTACCACTTGATTTCTTCCAGTAATTAACACTGACTGCATATGATCTTGGTGCTCTTTCAAGTGCATTATTAAAACTAAGTCCAATATTGAGTACACAAAGCAAAATACCAATAATACATACTGAGAACCGCATGTTAGCTAATTTATCGGTATGTAAAATGACGACGTTTTTGCGACGAAGTATGTCACTCCAAGCCGGCTCTGTATACTAGAAAGAGTAACTTGTCTCCATAGTCACCTTATAAAATGGTTGATAGTATAGTTGATATATTAAATAACTGATTTTATGAGGAATTATTTTTATAAATTAGTTGAATTTCAAACAGTTGAATTTAAAATAGTTTACTTTTAAATAAATAAGGAAACAAATAGCTAGTTAAACCGAAGTAATTATTGTCATTACAGTAATTAAAGGAAACTGTTACCCCTAACCGCGGAAGCGGCCCATTTGAAGGCAATCCACTTGACACGTCCTACTTGCAAAAAGAGAAAAAGAAATGCTTTTCTTACAGCTTACATTAGTTTTTGTCGCATTGGCTTATGCCAGTGGCTTCAGTGTCCGCTCAGCAAGAGCAACAAAATCATCAATTAGCATGAATTTTGAAGATAGATCAGTAGCATTACCATTTGATAAAAGACCTGAAGCATTAGATGGTTCATTACCTGGAGATGTAGGATTTGATCCTGCCGGATTCACTAATAACTTACCACGTGCATGGTTAATTGGTGGTGAAACAAAATCATTAAAATGGTATCGTGAAGCTGAAATTGTTCATGGTAGAGTTGCACAATTAGCTGTTGTTGGTAATTTATTCCCAGCATGGTTTCATTTTGCTGGTAATCCAGATTTCGGTGTTGCTAATGATGCATTCGCTCAATTAAATCCATACAAAGCATTGACATCTGTACCTGCTGAAGGATTATGGCAAATTGCATTAGTTATTTTTGGTATTGAATTAGCACGTGTTAAACGTATTATTCGTGGTGATAAAGAACCAGGTGATTTAGGTCTTGGTCAAACCGGATATAACCCATTCAACTTCAAGTACTCACCTGAAGAATACCGTGAGAAGCAAGTTCAAGAAATCAAACACGGTCGCCTTGCTATGTTTGGTGCCCTCGGTATGTTACTACAAGCACAAGCATCTGGTCTTGGTGTTACTGAACAATTAGCTAATGCGTTCGACAAACCAGATTACAAAGTTTTACCTGAAGGTTTCGGCACATTAGGTGACTATTTCCCTCCTAATATCTAAATTGTATGATCTGCAGTGTCATTAAAAAATTAAAAAAAAAATTAAAAAAAAATAAATAAAATATTATCTTATATCTTCCTCTCTCTCTTCCTCTCCCGCTCATCTACTCTCTTACCTTCAATAGTAATGTGGTCATTAACAAGGTGATATGGAATGGAAACAGGAGAGTCACGGCCCTCTCAGTGAATCAAACAAAAAAAGCTAACCAGTTTGATCATGAGTGAATTGAGAAGTATTTGAATCGAGATAGAGATATATAGGTTGAAATAATGGGTGTGACCACCGAAGTCTGGTCGTATATTGGTGTCTTTGGGTTCTTCTTCTTATTCCTTAGACAATTACTTAAATCAGCAAGAAAAAAGATTGAAAAGCCTCATCCGTTGCCCAAATACGATGATTTTATCAAGTTTAATGGTGAGTAACAATATCTTCTCCTCCTCGTTGCTTCCTTGACGCCTTGTATTCACTGGCTCACTTTATTATTATACATCATAGGTTACACGTATGATTTTGTATTCGTGTTTAAGGTATACGATGAAGAAATTAAAAGTACAAGTTTTAATAATTTTCAAATAAAATATTCTATGAAACAGGTAACTGATCGCTTGAGTAACGCTGAACTAGAATTTAAATGTTTTTATTCTTGTCAACGTGATGAAATATATGTAAAAATACGTGCAACACCATCTAGGTTGTCAGCACAAGCAGAACTTACGGGTTATAAATTATTATTACAACGAGATAGATTAAAAGCAAGATTATTACAAGGTAAAAAAGGTGTATGGAAGCCAATCTCTGTAGTTGATGAGAAGAATGTGTCTCCATATAATCCCTTTGATTATATCTATGGTCGTTACACCAAGGAAGCGGATGGCAATGACTTATATGTCAAGTACTCCGTCATGGATAACCACAAGCATCCATTCCGCAATGTCGATCGTATAAAACTGATTATAGCAATACTAGAAGGACCATTAATAGAGCGAGGTTGTGCATTAAACTTGCGAGATATGAGAGGACATAAAGTTGTATTAGCTGCATTTCCATTGCATGAATACGACGATTTAAAAGCGTTACAACGCAAGTGGTTACAGCTGTGGTCGCTGCAACAACCAGTCGATAATATTCGAGATTATTTCGGTGAAAGAATTGCCTTTTACTTTGTTTATCTAAACCACTACGTGAATGCACTCGTGTCACCTGCCATCGGAGGTCTTGTCACCTACATCGTCAAGGTTATCTACGGCGATCCCGAGAACTTTCTCATGCCATATTTCACTGTATTTATGATTCTTTGGAGTACATTTTTTATTGAATTTTGGAAAAGAAGACAGATAACAGTTGCTATGCAATGGGGTGTACACGGTTTTGAAGCAGAAGAAACGGATCGTCCTGAATTTCAAGGCATCCTTACCACGAGTCCCGTCAACGGAAAAAATATGACTTATTTTCCTGATGAAGAAAAAAATTATCGTAACCGTTTGATCAACTTCCTAGTAATGATGTCGTTGTCCGTTGTCATCACTATTGTCGTCTTGATTTTCTTTCTTCAAAATTTTTTAAATGGTGATAAACAAAAAAAAATGATGACGGTACTCGGGATCAACTTTGCAACAATATGTATTTCTCTCTTGAATGCCGTTGTCATTGCGGTGTTGAACCTGATTTATGCTCAATTTATAGCCGTTAAATTTAATAATTATGAAAATTGGCGAACAGACACGGAATATGAGGATAACTTGGTTATTAAAGTGTTTATATTTCAACTTGTTAACTCGTACGCCGCCACGACCTATGTGTCCTTCATCAAGTCCTTCATCGGGATCCCGTGTGTCAATAACAACTGTGTTGGGGACGTAGCTTCAACACTATCAACTATCTTTTTATCTGGTTTAATAAGTAGATTAATCAATGAATTTGTTGTTCGATTAACAAAACAACGGTATACCGAGAGTCGGGAAACGAAGGGGATTGAACCTGGTCGGACCCTTACTCCCTTGGAGATGCAGTACATCCTGGGTGAGTACGATGTCTTGCGCGGGACCCTCAACGACTATGCATCACTTACTATTCAATACGGATTTACTAACCTATTTGTTGGTGCATTTCCACTTGCTCCAACAATGGCGTGTATATCTGCTTATATTCAGATACGTGTCGATGGGTGGAAGCTGTGTCAAGCATTGCGACGACCTCAACCTAAAACAGCTGAAGATATTGGGGTTTGGCAGAGTATGTTGGAGATCATATCGGTACTATCCGTTGTGTATAACTTTGGGATTATTCTGTTCACTTCGCACTACCTGCAGAACATGTACTGGTCCACCAGGTGGTTGTTATTCATCATCTTTGAACATGTTATGCTTTTGTTGAAGTATATTGTTGCTGAAAGTATTCCGGATACACCGTTTGAAGTAGAATTACAGTTGTCACGACAAGAGTTATACGTGAGTAAAGCCATCGACAACCAGTACGACTTGGTTGAGAACAGCTCGCTATTGAGCACGTCAAAAGAATCCGTTAATATAATAATTCAAGAAAATGATCACTACGAATGGGATCTTATCAATGATAACATCAATGATGACGAGGATGAAGAAAAGAAAGCCAATGACGATGTTCACAAGAAAGTAGCGAATAGTGAGATTGAAATGACAAACCGGTAAGACTTACTCACTCACTCACTCACTCACTCTTACTCACTCACTCACTCACTTACCTGTCGCTCTTAGAGATAGTTTTTTTCCGTTCCAAGGTAATGATGTCCGCGAGAGCGTCAACGTGCGGAACAGTATTCCGTTCGGCGACAGCAACCGCTTCTAGCGCCTATAATTTTGATATTTGTATGTTTATAACGACTATTTTGTGTTCAGTACCGGCGATGCCACTGCGGAACCAACCTCTCTTTGGAGAAGGAGAAAAAAGAGAAAAGGAGTCGCTTCTTTCAAGGTAGTTTGTGATTAAAGATATGTCGACTGCAACCCGCTTGCAGCCGTTAGCACTGATTGATAAGTGCATCGGCTCGAAGATATGGATATTGATGAAGAATGATAAGGAAATTGTTGGAACCTTGAGAGGATTCGATGAATACGTGAACATGGTAAGAAGCGTTACTACTTTGTATTTATTCACTCGCGGCTATTTAAATAGCTGCGAGTATTCAACCATTACCTATTATCACCTGGCTGCTCACTCACTCTTAACCTCTCGATCACTCAATTACTATTTACTCACGTTTTCTGATGTATTTGCCGTATGTCTTTTCAATCACACATAAGCGCTTATATATTCATGTGTATTCACTAATCCGCTACTGATTACCCGCTTTCATTTGTTTATATTGCCGTGCCTACACACTAACTTGCTCATTTATACTAGGTATTAGAAGATGTCACGGAATACGATGGCTCCAAGTTAGTGAATCAACTAGATCAAATATTATTGAATGGTGCTAACGTGTGTTTAATGGTTCCCGGCGGTGATCCAGCTAGTTCATAGTCTATATTCCTTGTATGTTAATGATGTTAATAATACCTAGATTATCGTATTTAAATTACTTACAACTGAGACTGTTACTTAGTTGCTAAATGTATTCATTATGTATGATTTTTCGTGCTATTCGCTGCTAAGTCGCTTTACTTGGGTACTTTGGTTACGGTATTAACTGGTTGGTACTCAGGATAGTATACTATTGGGGATGCGGGATGAGATGCATACTCATTATTAGAGTAGAAGTACACATCTGATGTAGGTCGATATGGATACATAACTGGACTGGCTCCAGGTGCGACACCAATTTCATCCACACAAGGACGAATAGGATACATATATCTGCCTTCGTTGTACCCGTAAAAAGGCTCTGGTAGGTACATCGGTGAGGGATACATCATATTTCCTGACTCCACATAGTAGTGCACTCCGTAGGGTGGTGGCTTGTTCATGTCAACAACTGGGAGGGGCGTAGTAACGCATTGATCATGCGAAGTGGATGAGGTTGCTATTGCTGCATTGCCACGCGTACCATCCGCGTCCTCACTACTCATAATTTGTGCAAAATTTCTACTTACTTCACATCTTAATTTAACACCTTGAATAATAAATTTCCCGTGACAACCAATGATTTTTGCTGTTGTTTTCGCGCAACTATGACCTCTCTCATCCTGCGTGAAGTGAACAAAGCCATAACCATGCTGTCGACCTCCTTCTTCATGCAATGTTTTAATATACACACCAGTCACGTTGCCAAATGGTTCAAAGATTTCACCTAACAATTCCTCTGTAATAGAAGCTTGTGCTGACTCAAATTGAATGTAGATTGACACCGTTGACTTGTGCGTACCGCCGAATTTGAGTGCCAACGAGGAAATAGATTCGTCAAATCTTTTCTTCTTATTCCATTGTACTTTTAGTGCTCGACCATTCAACATATATCCATTGTACTTCATTCTTGCTTCATCTGCGGCCTCTTTATTGTTATATGAAACTGTGGCATAAATAGAACTCACACCGTTTGCTCCTTTGTGTATAATAACAGCGTTTTCACCGGGGCATAGATCACCACAAGAGCCAAACATTTCATGAAGAGTTTGTTTCATTATTGTTGGGCATAGATTACTAACATGCAAGGTAGTGTTGATCTTTGCCTTGCCGACCAGTAAAGACACTTTCTCTGTATTGAATTCTAATGTTGGTGCCTTGATTTGACAATCCTCGTAAGCTTTTTCAGCATCTTGTCGTCTATTGAATTTCACAAATGCATAATTCATCGGATATTTAACAACGTCGTTTGTTTTCTTAAGCTGGACATCATTAAGCTCTCCATATACAGAGAACATTGCAGCAATATCAGCTGTTGAAGTCACTTCTTGTGGGATATTGCCAACCCATAACGTGGTCGGTTCATTCACAAAAATATTATCTGAATTAGACGTAGTTGTTGGTGAGGTATCAATGCCATTAGCATTCTCAGCCTGTGGTAGCACTATCTCCACGCAAGGTGGATCAGAATGACTCATTGATTTCTAGCAACACTCAATTTTTTCTACTAATAAAGTGTCGAGAAACTAGAATCACTTCGGTACCGACATGATTTTCCATATTTCCTGATTTTAATGGCAACTATAGAAGCGATAACAGAACCCACTTGCTATTAGCTGAGTCACAGAAGGGAAGCGTCCCAAGAACCAGCCAACTCTAACTGCTAAAGAGTAAGAATCTTTGATTTGGGACCGGAAAATGAAGCAAAATTTTCGAAGAAAATAAATAGAAGAAAAGGAGGAAGAGGCTTTGTGTTCATCATTGTCATCGCTTTAAAGATGTCGATAGGTGATGCGCATTATAGCTATGATAGTAAAAAGATTGAAAAAGTCAAAGCAGATAAATTATGGATGACAAATCCTAAGTATTTTCAAAAAGTAAATATATCGCCCTCGGCAACAGCAAAAATGATGATTCATGCACAATTCGGTGTAGATAAAGGTACGAAACGAGGAGGTAAACCAATTGAAGTCATGGGATTGCTTATTGGGCGCCCTGATAGTGATAATCCTAGGGAAATAGTTATATCGGATGCACAGCCAATTCCGATTGAAGGATTTGAAACATCAGTAGTTGCAAATGATGAAAAATCAATTGTTCATATGATTGAAGTTGGCGAAACATTAGAAGCGACGCGCAAAGAAGTAATAATTGGTTGGTATCATACCCATCCATTCGAGGTTGATGTAAATAGCCATTGTTATCTTTCGGGTACAGACATATTAACTCAAGCATCATGGCAAAAAACTGAAGATAGAAATGGGAATCCATTTGTATCTATTGTCATAGATCCGTTGAGGTCAGTATCTAAAGGTCGTCCAGAACTAAGCGCCTTTCGTGTATATCCCCCTGAATATAATCCACCACAAAATGAGACACCTGATGGAACATTTGTTAACGATGAGAAGACACGACTTGAGAAATGGGGCTCGTCGTGGAACCGTTACTACAAGCTCGAAGTCTCTTTCTTCATGTCATCCTTAGCACAAAATACATTGAATATATTAAAGAATAATTTTTTATGGCAAAATGTTTTTCTTAGTAATGAGAATGACAACGAGAAGCGGACAACTGATCGCATCCAGAATATAACCGACAGAATGGCCACATACGACCCCACCAAGCCGCTCTTCTCACGCATGCACAAAGCCAACTCAAACGGTGGCTCTGAGGAGTCTGGTGGTGTACTGGCTAAACCAGCGCAATATAGTGAAGAACTAAGTGTAGAACAGTGCAATGCTTGTATGTTGCAACAGGCTAAAGCACATATATTTTCTGTATAATAATCAACCATGCTAGTTACATTACAAATATAAGAATATGAACAAACCTAACCGCGGCGCTAAAGTCCCAGTGCTTTGTCTCGTTCGAGTCGTTTCTTCTCTTTCGTTAGTGATTTTTTAAATCTATTTTTTAAGATTTCTAACTTATCAATGCACTCTTTTTCAACGACTCTCATTTGATTCGCCGACTCCACTTTGATCGCTTCAATTGACGCCGTATAATCCTCACGTAGTTTATTATTCACATCCTGATAGGTTTCAACATTTTGGGTTAGTAATGCAACTTTATTCTCTAGTTCTTTGATACGATCGTCTTTATCACTGCATGTCTTCTGCATGTGCGTAAGCTTGGCGTGTGTCTCGCTCTTGATAGAGGAGTACTTGATGCGTTCACTCTCATAAGTATATTCACGTTTTCTTAATTTCTCTGTTATTGCCTCGTTTTCTTTCTTTATTCTTGTTAATTCTGATTTTAAATTATCCATTTCCATTCTTTCCTCTTCCATGGCACTATGACGTGCGGAGTCAAGCTTGCGGTTGCTGTTGCGGGCATCCATTAACTCTAATTCTAATGAAACAATTTTCTTATTTAAATCTTGTAGTGGTTGTTGATATCCTCGTCGGATATCACACTCGATCGCCTCCATACGGCATTGGTAATCCATACATTCCCGGTGAGAGCGGCGAACAAGGTCTTCACGATTAAGTAGTTGGTTGCGCAAGATTTCGATGTTGTTATTCAAGTCGTGGACTTCATTCTCATATCGTTTTTTGATATCATTTTTTTCTTCTTGCAAGTCCTTTACTAGCATCTCCAACTTATTGATACGATCTGTTGTCTCTTTCTTTATTACAGTAATCTCGTGAGTTATCTCGTCGTTAGAAGATTGCAGAAGGCGCAATTGCGAGTCCTTCTTCTCGATCGTCGCCACTAATAAATGCACACGTTGATCAGTTGCTAATTTTTCACTTTCATTTGTAATAAGCGATGCTTTTAGCTTTGCATGGGCTTCCTCTTGGACGGACTTATACTGCTCTAATTGGACAGTTGCATTGTCTGCCTCTTCTCTGCATGACACGATCTCCTCGCGCAGCTTCTCGATGACTCGTTGTAACTCTATTTCTCTATACTTTAGTTTACGTATAGTCTCGTCACTATCATGAGCAAATCCTCTGTCTTTAAGTTTATTATTTTCATCTTTGTATGAGTTGCAGATCGATTCCATCTCTTGCTTTACTCTTGCAATATCCTGTTTAGAATTATTCACAAGCAAATCTTGTTCTGATACATAACGAGTTATCTCACGTTTACAAATAAATAATTGTTCTTTTAATGACTCAATCTCTTTTTCTTTAACAGCAATATTTTGACGATGAGGAATCTCCAACTCTTCTTGAATCTTTAGACGGATGATGTCCACATCTTGTGGTGCAAATTTTTCTCTTAATAATTCAAACTCTTTAGTTTTTTCAGCCAATTGCACTTTAACATGCTCCAAGAATGCTTCACTCTGTCTTTCAGCCTCTAATTTTTCATTTAATGTTATTAAATAGACTTCATTGACATCATCGTATCTTTTCCTCATCTCAATATAATCTCCTTTTAAAATTTCATATGACTCTTTTATTGCTACATTGTCACTGTCTAATTGTCTTATGCGACTTATTGCTTTCTCTAACTCGATCTTAAGCTCTGTCACCGATGACAACAGATTAGAGTTGCTATAGTCGTGCGGCTGCGACGCAAATGAGCGCTCCGCCATGTTACTATCTTTTTTTATAGTTTCAAGTTTAACGAATTTCAAAAATTAGAGTTCCGGGTTTTGTTAATAAATAAGTGAAAGTAATAAAAAAGAAGACCAAGAGAATCAGAAGAGAGAACTAGGTATTAAGAAGATAGTTGTCGTATTTTTAATTTCAAGGGGTTAACGTTACTCTTAAAAAAACTCTTTACTTTTTATTAGTTGTTACAATATTAATCAACTTCAACAACGTTGATGTAACTTATTGCAATTATTAACGATAGTCTTTAGAGGTTCTCGAGTAATGTTAACAACTCCTTTTATAATGAAATCGGGTTGTAGATGTTATTTTATTGAAAAATATTAATTTACATTCCCTAACTATCTATAATATATTTATGCACAAAGTTTAGTCCTTTTCTTCAATCTCCTTCGCGTTAACACTCTTCTTCCATCCTTAGTTCTTACTCTTGCTAGAAAACCATGTTTTCTTTTTCTACGAATTAATGATGGTTGAAACGTTCGTTTTATGTACATAATACCTGCGTCGATAAGTTCACTCAATACATTGCTACTAGTACTGGTGCTACTACTTGCATCAGCACTACTTACTTGACTATTTAATGCGTCATTTCTACTAACTCCTAATATGCTATTCAATAATCCTTGAAAGTTGGAGTGCATACTACTACTAACAGAAATTGGTTGATGAAAAGTTGGATCAATTGACAAACAGTAATGGCGCATTGGATTGGTAGTGACTCTTGGTGCTACCCGTAAGGTCAAAAGCCTCGATGAGCGAAACACCGCTCCCAGGGACATCGTCTTTCGTTTCCTTTCTTCCTTTAGTTTGCCATCAAAGGGCCGCATACATGTTGACAAGTTCTTTGGAAGCAAGAGTAGTGTGTGGAAGCTTTTGTGTGAGAACGTTTGGAGTTAGTTGTTTTGATTCACATGCTACTATATTGTTATAAAATTATTTCAAGAAATTGTAATCTAATAAAATTAGATGATTTTGTATACTGGGGAGTCTTTAAAATAATAAATTATAATTTTATATCCAGAAGTAATCACTTTTCTGTTTATTTCCCTTCATATCTTGCCTGGGGAGGTATCGGGACATTTCAAAACAAATAAGTGGCGAAAATCGCCTAAAATTTTGAGCGAAAAAAATCAAATATCTTTGCACATAAGTCATGGAAGAGGAAGATTTTATCCCCACTTTGGCTGGTGGTGAGCTTGGTTTTGCATTTGAAAGCTGCTTCTCTGTCGATAAGGCATTTGGTGACCTTCTACCTCGTGATAAGTCAAAGGTATTAAATTTTTACTACTTATATCTGGAACATCCCCATTCAGCTGAACCAGCTCGATGATTGCTCTTTTAAACTCTTATTGAACGCATTTCTCACTATACCTTCTATTTCTTAGGTTATATATGATAACATGGGAAAACTCGTAGAGGAAATAAACTCACAAAATGATTATCAATTTTTTATGCCCATTGGTGGTATTCTAAATAGATCTTACAGTTTTGGTGCTCAGAGCTCCGCATCGTTAACACACTTTTTACCAGTACCTACAATGAATAGTATACATGATGTTGAAAATTTAACTGTTGAGATTACTTTTGGAAAGAGAAAGATACCTGTTATCCCAGCTACTTGCGATGATGTTGGTGGTATCTGTGTGCTTGAACTCAGAGATTTACTCGGTCTATTTTCTAATGGATATTATGATCGCAATGCTGTACCTAAGACAAATGTACCATTGCCACCAAATTCTGTGTATTTCATGTCGTACACTGATATTGCCGCTCTGAAGTATCAACCAGAATCAGTTAAATCTATCAATGACGTAGTATTTTATCAAGTTAACAAGCCTGCTGTGCTTGGATCTATTATTAAGAGTGCCAAGAAAGTAGGTAGCTCGGCAAAAAAGTCAGTCGAATTTATTAATGTACAAACTCCCGTTGCTACAACTACATTAGCTAGGAAAAATGACTCATCGTCGTCGAGCACGGCTTCATCTGGTTGCACAAGTGTTGACACTGCGAGCACCTACAGCTCCACTAGCAGTGGTGGTAATGTAAGTGTTTCTTTGTCCCCTTTAGCACTTGGCAACAGCTTAGTCAATACCGAAATGAAATATGTCAAAACATCCCCTCGTTCCACTGTGCACAAGGTCATGCACCGCGTCAACGGCCCAAGTAATTACACACCTCATCATGAATTAACCGACAATGTGCCACATGAGAAGTGGAGCCACTATTGGTCTGCATTAAAGGCTATCGGATGGCACCTTACCGATTTTAAACATGACGAAGTATTCTTAGACATGTACACAACACCTCACTCGAGCAACAGCACACGATCTGGTATATCTGTAAAATCTTTTTTTGAAAATGGTGTTGAAAACTTGAATTATTTCGTGTCTAAGAAAGCAGTGATGCACTTAATGGAGTCAAATCCATGTTATAACATGGAATTTCTTAATATTTGGAAAATGATGAAAGGATACGGCTGGACCGAGACCGCTGTGACTTTCAAGGAAGCTAAAAGCATCTTGAAGCAAGTGGACCCTAAGCTGGAGCTCTCAAGTGAGACAGTGAAAGATCAGCATTTCTACACCTATAAGTATGTTCCTCCCGCCAATAAGAAGAGTGGTTGGACTCCCATCATTGGTCTCCATACCTTCAACAATGATGTTGCTGTGCTGCAATATATCTCGCGTTTCCCTTACTTGCTACAAGAAGACAAGGCTTTTGCTGCCACACTCGAGCTTCAACAGTTTACAAAGGTTAAGAAGGACGTGTACATGTTCACCCCCTTCGGCTCGAACAAGGCTGTTGAAATGAGTACCCAAGATATTCGCCATGAGTTGTGGCTCCGTCCTGCGCTGCTTTATCAAAACCTCTCGTTGGACTACAAAGCATTAACAGATATGATTACTATTCCCTATGAAAAAGCGTTGGAATTCGTTACCAATACCATAAAAATTGGTGACGTGATCAAAGTGAGTGAACCAAGTCATGTGACAGTGCTAGACTTGGCAGTTGCACGCACAGTTGACACTCCTGCAGCGGTTGTACCAAGTGCTATCTCCCCCATCACTCCTATTTATGACTCAGAACAGTCCAGTGAAATCAAGAAACGTGCAGAGGAGCTGCAGAAGCTTTATGACAATGACAAATACATGAAATTGTGTAAGTTGACCGACTGGCCCGTCTTTCGAATCGATGGATTGAGCCTGCCCAAACTCAAGCCTACTGATTGGTACGTACATGAGAAGGTGGTGGTCAACAGGCTGTCGCTTAATTTCAAGGATCCCAAGGAGTGGGAAGTAGGCATTGATTACTTCTTCAGTCAGACCGATATTATTCACTATCTAGCTCATTATGGGTGCATGGAGCTACCCATCAAGTCTAGAAGCTATCGCAATTTGAGGAACGTAGTCGACTATTCGGACGTCACTCAATGGAGCAGACAGAGGCGGATAAGAGACCTTGCGACGCAGCTAACCAGCTGCGAGTTCATTGACACTGAATTTGTTAGTTTTGAATTGTTGACAAAGTATTTGGAGGAAGAGAAGTGGGTCTTCAAACGTAATCATCAACTGAACACTGTGACTATTTTCCCACCTTGGAACGTGACTCATGACTGCAAGAGCGAGGAGAGAAAGGGCTTCGATTACTTCCATGGTCGTATAGAGTACGGTACCTACTGCTACCCGGATGTGATCTCGTACATCCTTACTTACGGATTGGTCGATAGAAGCCAGCTAAAACCTGGTGCAACGGATGTGGCTGTTGTGGCAAATCCTACAACGCCTGATATGCTACAAGCGGTGAATGATCTAGTGACCCTTGTCGCAGACATCAAGAGTGGTAAGATAGAGAAAAAGAACTATAATAGCGTAGTCGGTGACTATATGTTACCACTTGGTTGGCGAAACGGCTCGAAGAAGGCAGTGAAAGGCTTGTCCGATGAACCACAAATAATAGTAGCACCGTGGATAGTAGTGAAGTCGCCTTGGAGGTTAGAAACAGATCAGTTAGTCGAGGACAAGGACTACATACTCAGGGACAAAATCTGGGATGTAGTCGGTATTAAGTACAGTGGACGCATCAGTAGAGATGATTTGTTCAGTATCAAGAGTGCTGCCAGTGCACTAAAGCGTAAGATACCTATAACGGTGGAGGACGACATCCCAATTGTCACTACTTCTGTGTCCAACAAGAAGGGGAAGAGTAGTAAAGCTTCTGCTGACAAGGAAGCAGAGGGCGCAACAGTCTCTAATAAGAAAGGAAAGAACAATAAAGTTGAGTCAACTTCAGTACCCAAGAAGAAGGCGAAAGCATCCGAAGCCCCTGTGACTCCGGGTAGCGGCGATGCGGTAAGAAGCGAGTTCACCGATTCTCCCTATACCCCTGATGTCACGCTGAAACTAACTCTTGAAGAAGTATGCAGCAGCACTCATATGGGCGTTAAACAAAAGAATCGTATCGTTGCTACTGCTTTACTCGACTTAAAGTGGTTGCAAGGACATAGTCAGCATGACGGAAGCGAGGTGATGGTCCCTGAGTGGACGCAGAAGAAAAAATGTTGGAACAAAACGAATAAAATATTGAATACCTCGAAGCTTACAGAAGGAAGAGACTATGTGATGCTTGACAATGTGTTGGACTTCGTTAAGAGACACAACGGAGATGTGTTGTATCAAGATATATTCGGTGTTGCGGATGTTGTCACTGAAAGCGACGGGACACCAGAAGGTCGGCCCAATCAAACCATGCCTCTAGCCTCGCCCACCTCGCCACGTACACCCGAGGAAGAGCTAGTTTGGACAGTATACAAGCTGAATAATGACCCGGGATGCCAAGTAAGAAGCAAACTTGCTGCCATATGTGAAGCCCTGACAAATGTAGGTTGGGTTGACGGTTATACAAAAGGCAGCGAACTTTCAATATTTATCCCACCTTGGGTGCAACGTCCGGAGTTATATAATAAGAACACGTATAAACTTGATATAACCGAGTTAATAGAGAACAAGGACTACATCATGCGCCTAAATGTGTGGGACGTGGTCAATGAGTGTGGCGGCAGAGTCTGGGAATTAAGGCGTGAGATATTTGCTGTTACTGGCGAAGTTGTTGTTGCAAATAAGTCAAAGAAGGCAAAGGTTGCGGCGGCAAACGAGTCGTCGGATGTGCCAGAACTACAATTACACCATAAGTCACCAACTAAAGAGTTGCTCCGAGCGCCAGAGACCGATTCTCATTTTGAAAGGCTGACCAATGCATCAAGCAGGTCACCTGATGCCTACCAAAGCAACGTTGTGATGAATAGCGAACCGCTTAGTAATACGGTCACACTGCGGGAGATGATGGAGCGAGCGAAGTCGGCGTTTAACGGCAATTCCAATGATACTCTGATCGGTCGGGTTGATGAGCGCAACTCTATTCAAAACCACATTGTATCTGGTGTCACATCAAGAGAAGGGCGCTCCGTTTATGTATGCGGCAGTCCTGGTGCTGGGAAAACACTCACAGTAGCCACCGTTTTAGATTCATTCTTCTGTGGAAATAAGTATGTAGTAACAATTCCAGAAACCAATGCGCGCGAGGAATTTGCTGTATGTCGAGCACAAGGCACTGCGGTCGATGCGACATCGGTTTACAGCGAACTGGCGCAAAACTTGGGAATACAAGCTGACAGTGAAGCAGAGGCGAAGGTGCTCGTAACGAACAGATTCCGTGGGGTAACGGGAAATAAAGGAAAGCGTAAGAACGGCGACTTGAACACGTTAATGACGGTACTCATCATAGACGAGATCGACAAAATGTCTGATATTGTAGTGAACGAGCTCATTGAGTGCACCAAGGTGAAGCAGTCATCACTCATCTTAATCGGCATTGCGAACACACTTGACTATGTCAAAGACAAGGAAATCACAGACACAATCATCTTCTCGTCTTACGACGTTGAGAATTTGAAGCTGATTCTTCTTACGCGCTTCCAAGGACTAGCTACAGTAGGAACTTGCGACCAAATCGCAAGGAAATTATTGAAGACTAGCAGTGACATAAGGCAGTTATCGCAAGTTGCTAGACAATCTCTTCAAGAGGCTGCTAGTACCATAAGTGATGACGTGTTAGACGCCCAATGGGATAAACGTGATATTATAACCGCAAAACATGTAACAGCCGCCATGTCCTCCCTCGGAATGGGTGGTCAAGTGGTGATCGGACTGCTTTCTCAAGTGGATAAGTTTGCACGATGTTTACTTGTATCTCTGATTATTGAAGGCATAACCAGCACTAATGTTGCTGAAATAGTTCCTATATACAATGCTTATTCTCAATCAAAAGGTCTTGGAACAAAATCAAAAGATGAAGTGCGTGATATCTGTGAACAATTGAGTAATTGTAATCTGTTGGCTGGTGGACCTAAGCGATCATCAGGTCGTCGTGCCGACAACGATACATGTACTTATATGGTTGAGGTTACAGCAGAACAAGCGATGAAATGTGTAACAATTGAAAAAATTCATCAAGAATCACTGCAAAATTACCTTAATCGGCGAAGCAAAGTCGAAGAAGATTTCTTGTGAAGTTGTAAATAGAATGAAAATTATTTAAGTAAATACTTAATATGAACTAACCCTCTCTACTTGTCAGCACAAATATGGCCATCACACCTATTAGTAAATACTTCAATAATGGATAATCATTAAGTATAATTGTAACCATCCCGAGGTATCGCAATGTACCCCTTGCTCGTCCTAATATATCCTCTCTTTCTAACCATTGCTGACCAGGTGCATACAACCCTCTGTCATCTACTCTATTATTATCACCTTTTGTTAGCACTTCTACTTTGCCGTTTTGTTTCTCGTGAACCTTCATAACTCTATGTACAATTGGAATATCTCTATCCTTTATTTTAAATACAACAATTTCACCAACTCTTATTGGATCATCTTGATTAACCAAGAATAATATATCACCACGTTGAAAAGCAGGCTCCATGGAACCACTTAGCACGACTACTACTGGTGACTCGCTCTTGGTTATGAACATTAATCCTTTCCATATCATCAATGCGCTGAACACTATCATGGCTAAATTCAGCGCTTGAAACGTTAGTTGTCGTTTATTTCTCCACAGCTTTTTCAGCTCAACCACTTGGGAGTTCACAGTGTCCATCATGGTTGCAATCAAACACTCTTCCTCACGGGTTTTTTTATCCTTTCCTTTACCTTCTTGTGTACCTACGATGGGCCGCTTTGTTTGTGCATTTCCTTTGAGAAGAGTTTACCTTCATTGCAATTTGGAGAACGCAATCTTCATACTTAAAAGTGCAGTGATCATGCTACATCGAAGTAGTTAGTAATAACAATATCAAGGTAAAAAATTAAGAATATTAATTTGCAGAGTCATTACCTATTATTAATTTCTATATAAATGTAGCGAAGGAATATGGTTACACGGCTATGTAACTTCATCATCTAGTCATTTAAAAAGCGGATCAAAAAAGCGGTCCTAAATACCAGTTGACTAACGTTCCGATAGTTGTTTATTTTCCTTCAGGAAAAACTTTGAAAAGCTGTGATGGCAGAAGCAGCAGCAGGAGGAGGCGAGTGTATCACAGTCGTCGTCCGCTGTCGACCATTTAGTCAAAAAGAAAAGAATGACGGCTGCAAGAACATAATCAGCATGGATATGAAGGTGAATCAGGTTGCAATTGCTAATCCTGATAAAGCGGGTGGTGATATGCAACCAAAGTCATTCACGTATGATAATGTGTTTGATGAGAACACACAGCAAAAGATTTTTTATGAAGAGTGTTGTTTTAACCTCGTTGAGAATGTTTTAGAAGGTTTTAATTGTACAATATTTGCTTATGGCCAAACAGGTTGTGGTAAAAGTTGGACAATGCAAGGTGGCAATACCCCTGATTTGAGAGGAGTTATACCTAATGCATGTGCTCATATATTTGAATTTGTGAAAGCTTCTTCAGATATAGAATTTTTAATACGTTGTTCATATTTAGAAATCTACAGTGAAGAAATACGTGATTTGTTAGCAAAGGATCCCAAGACTAGCGCGAAGTGCGAGATCAAAGAGGACGCACAAAAGGGAGTATTTGTCAAAGGTCTTACTGATGTAGTAGTTGAAAATGAGGATCAAATTTTTACTCAAATAGAAAAAGGTATAAAATTACGAACTGTTGCAGCAACCAATATGAATGAACAGTCGTCTCGCTCTCACTCCATATTCACGATTGTCGTGGAAATGAGCACCAAAGACCCGGTGTCTGGCAAGGATATGTTGCGTGTTGGTAAGTTAAATTTAGTTGATTTAGCTGGTTCTGAAAGACAAAAGAAGACAGGTGCAACAGGTGATACACTGAAAGAAGGTGCGAAGATCAACTTATCTCTCTCTGCACTTGGCAACGTGATATCTGCGCTATCCGAAGGGAAAAGCAAGCATATTCCTTACCGCGACAGTAAACTAACAAGGTTGTTACAAGACAGTCTTGGTGGTAACACCAAAACATTGATGGTTGCAGCTATAAGTCCCGCTGACTTTAATTTTGATGAAAGTTTATCTACTTTGCGCTACGCTAACCGCGCCAAGAACATCCAGAACAAACCAAAAATCAACGAGGATCCCAAGGACACCATGTTGAGAGAATTTAAAGAAGAAATTGAAAGATTAAAGAAGATGTTAGCTGAACAAGTAAGTACAGTTGCTCCTGCTAAAGCAGAACCTTCCGAGTTTGATTTTGCTTCGATGGTATCAAACCAAAACATGTCTAATGACTTGGTTGCCGAGCTAAAAAGAAAAGAAGACGAAATTCTGGCGGAAAGACAAGCTAAAGATGAATTATTACAACGTCTTAATAGATTACAAGGTAGTTTTGTGGGTGTGGGACATGGTCCCCTAAGTCCCGCACACAAAGTGATAGGAGGACTACCGATGGTCAGTGAAGAAGTAATACAAAAAGCAAATGCAGAGCGTGAAATAGCAGAAAAAGCAAGAAAAGAAAGAAAATTAATCAATAAAAAACGTCGCGAAGAGAAACAACGTGAGGAAGTCCAGCGAATTCTGAGCGAGAAGCAGGCCATGGAGAACGAGCTGGAAGAGCTGAGACGCAGCGGGGATTTCGATCAAATACAACAAGAATTTGATAAACATATCAAGAAAATTAAAAAAAAATATGAGAAAAAAATGAATACGTTGAAATTAGAATTTGATGACGCACGCGATGAGTGGGACAGTCAGCGCTCGGTACTCACTCACTCACCTAACCATCTACTCACTCACTCACCTAACCTTACTCACTCACTCACCTAGGGGATGCTCGACACGATCCGCGACCAAGAGAAGGACATTAAGCTGTTTGAAGCGGTGATCTTATCACTTATAAGTGAAAAAGAATTAAAAAAAATTGTTGATAAATGCCGTTGGAACGACGACGACATGGAGTGGATAGTGCCGTGTGACACGGCAAAAATTGCCAATAAAATTATGAATAACAAGGGTGTGGACAACAGTTCGTATAGTAATATGGCAACGAGTGCGTATAGTAGTAATGCGCCTACTAGTAGCTCGTTGTTGACGTTACCGGCGAGTAGTAGCAACAGTAGCTTGCCTCAGATATCTAGTAACCGATCCAACTCGATGCTTCCGCAGCTAGATATGCACAGCAACAGCAATAGTAGAAGCAAACTGCCAGATCTTTCCCGGGGTAACAATAGCAGTGATCGTCTGCCTAACTTGGGTGGCAACAAGAGTAATGAGCGCATTGACTTGTCGGGGGGATTCGTTGGGGAGGACAGTGTGATAGCAGGAGTCAGGTTTGAAGATATTGTGTCCGATAAACCAGGTTATGATGAGTATAAACCGAATATGGATATGATGAAGGTGGTGCAGTTTGGTAATGATGGCATGGGAGTTGAGAAGAAGAAGAAGAAAAAAAAGAAGAAGAAACCTGAATTACTTACGAATATATCTGATGAAGCAGGTACAGGTGATCGTGCGGGATCCTTGACTGAGTGGGGATTTGCCTTTGACGGCGCTATTGCAGCTGAAACTGGTGACTACAACTCCGATGAGGAATACGACCAGGACTTCGACGAGGACCTGTCGGATTACGAGACAACTAACAAGAAAAATAACAACGTAAAAATGCCACAAATCCCTAGCACCAAAGCTAGCTCTAATCAGAAGAAGTCCCCTCGGGCGAAGCTCCCTCTGTTGTAACTAATGTAGACCGTGTAACCGTTATTTTTCTTGCTTCTACCTCCACCGGTACCCTCGAGGGCCGGGGGGAAAGTAGTTACCCAAGAATATAGAAGAACGATGTCGCTTCTATGGCTGGTGTTGTTGGCGTGTTTGCCATCCCTCTGCTCGTCTGATGCGTGTGACACCTGCACGTGTTATGAGCGACTTGATAAATATTTTGTTGATTGCAGCTATCTAGGTCTGACTACTATTCCTACTGATATTCCAGCTAAAGCGTCGCGTTTATATTTAAATGGTAATAATATCTCGGAAGTTGGCTACGACAACCGCATTTATTATAACGACAATCTCAGGGAATTATACTTGCATAACAATCCGATCAGCGCTATACACGAGGTACTATTCTATTACTATTTATTCGTTGTTACTAATTGTCTTATTTACTTATTCTAATAGGATGCATTTCAGAACACAACACACATTCATACTTTGTTGTTGCATTATACAGCATTGGGTAATATTACAACTCCAATCTTTAAGAATTTAAAGCGCTTAAAGTGGTTGTGGTTGAACAATGCTGGTCTCAAAACTATTGATGACAACGCATTTGCCGATTTAACTAATTTATTTGAGTTACAATTTTTCGGTAATAATATTACAACATTAGGCGATTCGATATTTAGTAACTTGACAAAGCTAGAGCATTTATATGCTTGGAAAAATCCGGGATTATCGAAGCCAACTTGCTGCACATTGTGCGGACTGGATCCATCGTTAGTAACAATCAAGTGGGAAGGAATTATTATGGGAGATACGCTTTCTTGTGGCTGTGATGAGCAAGCTGCCTGCTCGACGAATCCATCTTGTTTCGTTGAGACCTGCAACAAATTTGTCTATAGTTACAGTCCAAAGCAATACTGTGTCTCGTACCTGTTACTTGTGGTGAGTATGTTGGCGACCTTCACCATGTCTTATTGGTTATAACTGCGGCTAGCAATAGGCAACCCCCTTATGTAATGATATTAATTTGTACAATAAATAAGTCTACATTCTATCTATCAGCTCAGTGTTCGGCGTGGCATCCACTGAAACTCCTTTCACTTCTTCGTGGTGGCAGCACTTGCCGTGATGATGGTGGTGGTCATGGTCGTGAGTGTTCGTCCTGTCCAAGATCTCAAGGTCGAGCAGCAGGTCGTCGTTGTCAACGTCTTCCAACTCCGGTGGAATCGATACTTTATGCTTTCCTGTTTGCAAAAACTCTAACCAATTCGTAACGGCTCTCTTGAAAGTCATTTCTTTTCTTTCTTCCACGTAATACATTCTGCGCTTTGCAAAGTACATAGTTGTCTCGTTCACGATGCACTGCGACTGGATGAACATCACGACACCCACGTAGATGACGTAGTAGGCAGCACTTATGTTAAGCAGTGCGATCCCGGGATATTTGAACAAAAGACAGTAATGCACAGCCAGATATCCCCACAGTATTCCCGTTGAGTCAGGGCAATAAGCCGTTGATATTGCGTGGTAAGATTGGAAGAAATATACAAAAAAGAACAGAAATAAAGATAAAAGAAAGAAGACAAAACCTCTCATGTTGGCTCTGCCGACGCACATCCCGGTGTAAGGGCAGTGCTTGTCATAGTCCACGACGCACATGTTGCAAATAGGACAATGAACAGCGTTGGACTGACCCCTGTCGACCAAGCAAGCTGTACACAGCTTGATTTTTCTCGAAATAAGCGGGGTTTCTACGTCGTGTAAATCTGAGTTGGATTCACTAGATGAGTACATGTCGTTGTACGATGCTACTAGTGCGAGCATGTCTATTCTATTGCTGCTAGGAGCACTGGTTGGCCTCAATGTACAGGCTGAGTATGACGTTACTATGGTGCATGCGGCTAGTATATAGAAGAGGAACGCTCCACTGTCACTTGTGTAGTGCCGAATAACACTGAAATATGAATAAAGAACGAGTAACAGCAGACCGATTCCATACCCCAATAATACCAGCTGATAGCTGGTGATTATAGTGCTCAAAAACAAGCTGTTGCCGCACATATTGACGATGAAAAATGTTATAACAGCGCCCCAAACTAGTCTCCAACTTATCAACATGTAAGCAAGAACAAGTAAGACCGTGCTCATCGCCAGTGGAATTAGGTTGCCAAAAGGCAGATTATACAAAACCGCATCCATCAAAAATTTGGTAAATTGTCTATTTTCGCACAATCTAGCTACCGTGTATGGATTCAGCTCTCTGTCGTTGGTCATTAAATGTAGATTACATCGTAGTCCTGTTTGGTATATAGAGAATGCCATTTCCATATCAAAACCCGGTATTTCAGCCATTATGTGCAAGGCGGTATCACCTGTAGGTGTCTTAAGAGCTACACTGGCATCATACCTTAGCAGTAGTTGCATTAATCTCTTAGAATTTCTAGAATTAGTGTACTTAATCAACCACAATAATGGACTTAACTGTTCATTATCTAGACTATTTACATCTGCACCATACTGCAGCAACTGGTATATAATAAGCGCGTCTCCTTGTCGAACAGCTGTGTGAAGTGCATCTAATCCTTCACTCTTCACATTGAGTATCTCTGGGCAATAATTTTGCAGCAAAATATCAAGCAGTCGGTAATGCTTCTGTTTAATTAGATAGTGAATAATGGAACCATCTGCCTGCTTATTCAACAGTGATAAGTCCTCCTTGTTGTTTATGTCTGTGAACAACTTATCCAAGTTCATCTTGTTTCTCTTATCAACTCCTTGAATCTTTATCTTTTTGAATAAAATTTTCCATTTTACGAAATTTTTGTCGGAACTCGGATGTTAAAGAGACTTCAAAGCTTCGGAAGAAGAAATATATATAATTGTTTGGATATTTATTACCTACACATAAGTATACCTACGACGGTTGCTACTGAAGGATTATGCTCCAGTATCACCGATTAATTTGTATCAATTCTACACCACTACCTACTGAACCTCCACAATCTTGTGAAGTATATATGAAACCATGAGAACTTGTGCAATACATTGACTTGCACATTGTTAAAACTACAATAAATTACGAATAGAGTCATTGCGAGGGCATCCTTACGAATGTACGCGCAAGATTCTGGATACACACACATAAATTTATACATTTATACAGATATTACAATAATAACGACCAAGGAAATACATTACATGCTGAAGTTCCAGTCGTCAAGTAATCCGCCAGAATGTAAGTTACTAGCATGTGGAGATGCAACGGATACGGCACCAAGTACACTTGATGGTAAGATATCATCACGTACAGCCATGTTTACACGTGATAATTTTTCTGCTTCACTCCAACGATCACCATTTAACTCCATTAATAAACCATGTTGACGAATTGATTTACTTATTTTATATAATGATTTATTTTTTAATTCAATCATTTCTTCAGATTCTTCATTAATTCTTTCATCTGTACCTGAGCCAACAGGTGCTCTACGGAACATAGAACCAACACCAGTTGATGGTGCTGTGGTTGTGGTTGTACCAATAACAGATTGGCCAAGCTTTTGTGTTCCCCACATATTCATACTGGGGATTGATCTTGAGGATACTTTATATCCAGATGATACACTTATTATTGTCAATAAAACTACTAATATGATGGAATTCATGATTGATATGTGATTAGTTGTTTGTTATATAACGATTTATGATGCTTTTCTCGCGCGATTGTTGTGTCTTTTAAGGACTTCTTGTGTGGGTCTTTTCAATTAATTTTCCGGGAAACTGAAATTTTTGATTTCCGAAATCAATTGGGTAGGGTAAGCAACTTCAAACTTCAACTTGCCGATAGATTGCCAATTTATAGCACAAATTGTCAACTTTTATTGATACGAAACGAAATAATAATACAAGACTTACTAGTTCTGGATAATAAGACCACTTTATGAGTTATTTTAAACAGACCATTAAAACTTTTCACTGTATACATACAAATATAATCCATAAATACTATTGTTTAGTTGTGGAGACTTGTTCGCGTGGTAGCCCCTTCACGTATTCTTGTGTTTAACTCTAATGCATGCATTAGTTAGGCCGGAATCGATTTTCAAAATGCAGGCAAATAGTTTGACATCACTATGTCACTTAATTACTACTTATGAGTTGTTGTAAATGACTCTCGGTAGTGATGATTATAATGACGATGATGATGATGGAAAGTACCAAGCGCCTTGTTTATTTGGTCAACAACTTTCTGGTGCATTGTTAGGTTCTATATTTGGATACGGCAGTGATATATTGTTTGATTCAATATTATTATCATCAATCTTCATTGGTATTGGCCTGGGGTTTGGTACACTAGCATCAGCAGTCGCCCAACCAAATCAAATTAATATGAAAGAATTTGTTCTGTTAACTTCTTTGGAATCATTCTTTTGTTATTTAGTATTTAATATTATCTCTATCGATTTGTTTCATATTATTATAGTTTCAATTATTGTATCTGTATCATCCACTTCTATCAAATCATATTATGATCTTATGTTATCAAGTAAGAAAAGGCGAAAGGATTATATAAGTAATGTTTAAATTGTATTTAAATTGTATTTATAATGTTAATTTCAATTAATGTAATATCAGATAGTATCTTTTAGTATACTTCTTCTATCGTATACGAGCAGTTTGATTTAATAGTTTGCTTCGATTGCTTGCCAGTAAACGCAATTCAATAAACATCAAGTGTGATATAAATTGCGTATCAATTTTTGTATAACCCCATCAGTATCAACTACCTTCTGATGTTTAGTGCATGTTGACAATGTCGATAAATTACATGTTTAAGTGTGACAAATACATGTTTTTTCAGCTCATAAAATATATTGCCATACTACTAACAATTACTGACAAAAACAAAGTGAAATAAGTGATACTAACAGTTGTAGCAGAGTTACAACCACATCTTTCAACATCTATTTTTATTTGTTGCAAATTATCAGCAAAGCATCCAGATAACTCCCTTCCTACAATAATTACTAAATAAGCTATTTATATGTATATAAATATTAAAACAGCACTTACTTGGATCGAAATAATACCCATCAGGTAGACATACTCCATCGCATACAGTATACATTAAATCTATCAATGGTTGACAATCATAAAAACAATCAGGAACAGCTGGATCGCAACTCATGCATGAATCTGGTACATATCCATTGCCATGTTTTGCTATTTTCCTTGTAGCTATAGAATTGAAATAAGTAATTGATTGTTATTATTATTTATTATCAAAAGGACGCGTACCATGGATACAACTGTGATCACTAGCTTCAATCAGAAGTTCTCTTTCCTCGTTTGAAGCTAAAACAGCTACATGTGTTATGCATAGAGCTAGCAAATAAGTCACAAAGACTCTCATTGTGACGCAATATAACTAGGTTTTTATGATGGTGAGAATTTAATTTTGATCGTTTGAGGCCGGTATTTTTGAGTTGATTTTTTTCTCTTGAAGTAATGAGTTAATTTTTATCGCCAGTGAGTTCGACAACTGGAATAATTTCATTAAATATAACTACTCTAATCAATGGCTTAAAACTTCTAAACTCCAAGGATTTAGTGTTAGCAAGAGATTATTCCACATCATACTTGTGAAATCTAAAGATTACTCCATTCATCAACATCATGTTACATTGATTCTGTTCAATAAATAAGTTAGGGTTGAAACTAAGGGCCGGTCTTAAAAAAGACGCAAGTGGGCGATAGTGAGGTACTACAATAGGTTAGTTGAGGTTTAGACAATATGGACGACGCAACCTTCCAGCGGGAGCTTGGGAAGTACAAGGTGGTACGCAAGAGCGACTACTATCGAGTTAGAATGACGAATCAAAAGCCATTGATAAAGGTAATAATTCCTAGTAATAATTTTGTAGAGTTTTTTATTTATTGTTATACTTTTATTTGTAGGCAACTAAAGAGAAAGCTCCTGTCAAGACAACACCTGTAACTGCTTCTGTTGATGTTATTCAATCACAAGCACAATTTTGGGACATTATGGAAAAATTAGTAGCAAAACAATTAGGAGACAATACTTCAACCGAATATAGAAAATTTATGAAAGCATTTAGAGAGGTTCCTTTCTATACACAAATTAATAATGTATTACTTTTTTACTAACAAGCATATATTATTTTAGGAATTCGCTAGTACTGCAGATAAAGTCAATTTAGAAGATTTAGAAGCAATCGCTGCGAATAATTGATAAGAAGGTGGTGGATATGTGAAATTAAGGGGGAATAGAAGAGTCAATATATCGATTATTTATTGTATAATTATTCAAACAAACAAAATCAAAATATACTCAAGAACTAATACATTTTACCATCTATACATATTACATCACAATAGAGTTCTCATTTATATGAATAACATAAAAATGCAAAGTCCTACTCGCTATCATAATTGTAAACTTTGCCCAATTGTATGATATAAATTTTCAAGTGATTGTTTTCTTTTATTGGTCATCTCATTACTATATCTGTTGACATAAATCATTGCACTCGTTGTTCAGTTCCAGAATTTTTGCGTTATGATTTTTCGTTCGATTAATTATACATAGAGAGTCAAGTTGTTACAATCACAGCAGGTGAAAACGTGCGTCCAACAAATGATCACCTAATTCTTACTTTGATAATCGTATTTGAATTAACCTAACCAGGACCCGGCCTTCAATATTTGGGGAAGAAGAAACGAGGAGAAAAAAAGGAAAAGAGAAAAGAGAGATGAAGTTCTTTTTGTTTCTAGTGTTAGTGGGGGTCTTGGCATGCCTTGCAATTGAGCCACCAGCCACGTATGATGCCGGAGATTATACAAGTTGGAATCGTTTGAGAAAAGTAGGAGACTCAAGGCGAGGAGAAATTCACGTTCCTTTGACTACAA
>JACCDO010010856.1_pt1 | contig 30982 bp, 20 predicted proteins | sample 7446101 | NCBI WGS metagenome assembly JACCDO01 (sample SAMN15323440, study PRJNA562643) | freshwater metagenome | isolation source: river surface water | place: USA:Blue River Watershed | collected 2017-08-16
ATTTTATCTTCAATCATTTGAATTTTCATAGCTAAAATTTCATAATTTCTTTCAACCATTTTTTCTTCAAGTTTCATGAAAAAATCATCCGTTTCTCTTTCAATTTCTGCAAAATATTCTTGAACTTGAAGTTTTATTGAATAAGGAGATTCAAAATTATGTTTAACATAATCTTTAATCATATTTTCAATATTTATTTGTTTCTTCAAATTCTCATACTTTTCCTTATTTTCAGAATCAGTTTCCATCTTTTGATTAATTTTTTCAATAATTTTCTTTTGAATTTCTTTTAAATATAGATGTTCCTTCTTTTGGATTCTAAGATTTTCCATAGTATATTGGATTTCATCCATATTAATATATTCACTATAATGAAGACAAATAGTATCAAAAACACTATTCATAATATTATTATCTTGATAAATAATATAGGATAAAATATTTTTTAAATTAACATTTAAATAAATATTTAAAGTATCATCTATTTCGTACTTTATAGTATTCATCATAATTTTGATTAAAATATTTTCCGAATTTGCTTTGTTCAAAATATCAAAATTTGAACGTAGTGTTTGAATCTTTTCTCTATATTTATCTTTAATAATACCTTCCATATGAAAAAGATAACTTGAAAATTTAGGTTTCTTTGAAGTTGTTAAAAATTTATTTTTTTCACTAAGATATAAATCTCTTTCAACTAAATCATAATGAGTAAAAACATATTTATCTATCTTTTCAATAAATTCATAAAATAACATCCAATCACTTTGATTCTGATATTCTGTAATAAATCTACCACCATAAAATAACATTGCTATTATTTCAATTGTAGTAAGATTATCAATATCCATTGACTTTAATTTTTCAATAATTTCACGTGATTTATCAAAAATTGCTTGCATTTTTATAGTAATATTTTTTTGTTTTATTAATATAAAATAATTAGCTTTTGATAAAATAAAAATCAAGTTTTTTTTAATATATTTTGTTATAAAAAAAAATAATATAAACGTAGAATAAATAAAAAATTGATGGATTGTTGATTCAGGATTTTTTGTTCTTTACTTTATATTAATATCAACATATTATTTATATTTTTGGTTTTTTCTTTGCGATTAAGAATGTTTAAGGTTTTGGCTAACGGTGAACAAGCTCCTCCTGGAGCTATTATTTTGACTGCTGATCAAATCAAGCAACAGGGATTAAAGATATATATTTGTATGGTTTCAGAAACTCCAGCAAGTGTTTCTAACGAAACAACTACTGAAAAGAAAGAAACTACTACAAAAGGTGGTAAGAAGAAAAAGGAAGTGGCAGATGTGGAATCAACCACTGTGGAAACGACTAATGAAGTAGAAAATTCAAAGGCCAATTCTTCCGTCAAAAAGGAGAAGAAAGCTGGAGAAAAGAAGCTGAAGAAGGATTCACGATGGTGTTCGAATGGTTGGACATGTAGTAAGAAAGATAGTGGATGCCGTTTTAAGCATGCACCTGAACGTCAAGCTAAATGTATCAACAAGAAGTGTAAAGGTGATTGTGGTAAATATCATAAGAACCGTAAAGCTAATGCTTCTAATGCTGATGATTCATCAAGTGATAGTAGTGACGAAGAAGATGAAACATCTGTTACTGGGGATGTTAATGAGCAATCATTAACAAACTCAACTACTAACTCATAAGCAATTATGAGTTAGTTGGTTTATAGCCATTAATATAGTATTCCTTCAAGGTATTATATTAAAGTTTCCTAATTGAAGAGTTTGATAGAACTAATCTATCCATATGTTTAGTCGAAAGAAGAGAAACATCGTTAGGCACGCGTTAGGTGGTACAAATACGAGCACAGAATTTATTCAGTGGTAAAGTCTATGAATTTGGACCAGTATCTACTTGCAAAAGTGAAAGATACAAGGAAAGATTTCCTTCATCTGTAGATGAAAAAAATCCGTTAGGCACGCGTTAGGTGGCACTAAATGTTAAGGCATACATCAAAAATGGCTGACTTCTAGGAAAGACAAGACGTAGGAACACGATAAGTCCCGTTAGGCACGCGTTAGGTGGTAAAAACTTAGTATATTTCATAGTAAGAAAATATTAAGTATTTTTTATAAAAAAAAATGAATATTAATTTGATATATAAATTTTATAATAAAAATAATTAATAATTTATTTAAATATTAAAATGTATAATAACGTAGGTTCGTTGAATGAAGCAGGTATATTACGAAATCTTTATCGAAAAGGTTTTACCTTAGATAATTGTTTATGTGAATTAATTGCAAATTCAATTGATGCTCGTGCGAAAAATATAATTTTAAAGATTGAAAATGAAAAAATTAAATTAATTGATGATGGTCGTGGTATGAATATTGAAAATATAAAAAATATGTTTGATATTAATCGCGAAAATCATAATAATGAAAAAACAATGGGTGTTTCTGGTTTAGGTGGTAAACCAGCTACATTAATTTTAAGTAAAGAAACTGAAGTTGTAATTTATACCCATAAATTAGATGATGAAAAGTATTTAAAAATTATTGTTCCATGGAATGAAATTATGAATGAAGGTATTTATACTGGAAAAATCAAAATTGAAGACATGAATGAACAAGAAATTGAGGATTTTTTAAGTGAAAGAACAGATATTGAAATTAAAAGAGGCACTACCATTGAATTTAAATATAATGATGAATTAAATCAATTAATTCAAAAAAATTTTACAAAAAAAATAGGAGTGGATTTTTTACCTAATAATCGTTTATCGGTTGTTTTTGGTAAATTTAATACACGAATTTTTATGGAAAATTATATTGATTATGAATTTATTGAATTAAAAAAGTATGATTATTTTAATGGTGATGAAAATCAATTCTATAAAGGTATTGATATTCAAACTATTGAACATTATTATGTAAATGGTAAAGATAAATTTATTTGGTATAATCCAGATGAACTAAATAGCCCATATGAATTTAAATCTTTTGGAAAAATTGGGTTTAAAACAAGAATTGAACAAACTAAAATTCCCGATGAGGAATATTATGTAGGCGAATTTTTGATTAAAACTTGTATTCGAAAGAATAATGATTTTTTTAATATTGATGAACCTAATCAATTTTCAGGAGAAACTTATTCTACTAAATATGAAGAAGACATTTTAGGAAATGCTAAAGGTGATATTGAATTATTTAAATTTTATTCAAAAACAAATGTTATTAGAAATAACCAATTTATTGATGGTATAGAACTACCTGAATATAAAATTTCTAATGCACGAAGTAATGCTATTGAAAAATTTTCTATTTTTTATGTTCGAACAGAAATTGTTTATGAACCTGTATCAAATGTTGGAAATCGTCAAGATTTTATTATTGGTATACAAGAAAATAAAAATCAATTAAATTCAAACAATTTACCAATAAACTTTACTCGTTTAGTATCGCATATTAAAAACCGAAAAATTATTGAGATTTTAAAATATTTTGATACTTTAATTAATGAAAAAAATAAAATTGTATCTGATGTCTCTTTGAAAGATGATATCAATAATATTGAAAATGATAATAATACTACAACCGATAATAATGGAGAAGAAGATGATAATTCAGTTATTGATAATAATGATGATAATTCAGTTATTGATAATAATGATGATAATTCAGTTATTGATAATAATGATGATAATTCAGTTATTGATAATAATGATGATAATTCAATTATTGATAATAATGATGATAATTCAGTTATTGATAATAATGATGATAATTCAGTTATTGATAATAATGATGATAACTCAGTTATTGATAATAACTCAGTTATAGATAATTCAGTTATTGATAATAATAATAATAATCAATTAGTAATTGATAATAATAATAATGATAATAATGTAAATCAATCAATAAATGAGATAAATAATAATTTAGAAGAGCAAAATAAAACAAATGAAGATGAATTAATTATTATTAATTTTGATAATGAAAATAATGATAAAAATAATTATTTATATGGAAAAGAATTAAAAAATAAAATTAATAAAATTCTTGAAAAGATAAATGATGATGAAAAATATTCAATTGATGATATTATGATTAGACTTAAATTAAATGTAAATTAATTTAAATTTTAAATTTTATAATTAGCTACCACTGTCTAACGACGCTTACTTTTCCCTACTGAAGCCTTTTTTTTCTTAGCTTCCTCCTCCATAGCGATTTCCTGAATCAAAGCTGCCAAAGCAGCATCCCTGTCTTCTGAAACTTCTACAGGCGCTGCAACAGCTGCAGCAGCAGCTTGACCAACATGACCTGGTTGGTTGTCAAACTCGGCGAAAGTAGGGTCATGCATGCGAGGAAGAAAATCCGAAAATCCTGCCATTCCTGGAAGGGCTTTCGTGTTTCCTCTAATAATACGTGTACTGACTTTCATACCAGCGTCTGAAAGAACTCTCTGTCTTTGTTCGTCCGAAAGTTGGTCACAGTACTTCGCATGACGAGCAATCTTAGGATTGACCTCGTTAATAACGCCACTAAACTCACGTCCACAAAAACACCTATACCTTCTTGAAACTGAACCGCTTGCAGCAATCTTATCTTTCGGCATTTTTTTAGTGTTTATCAAAATAATTTATGTAAAATATAAATTTAAGATAATAGCTGTCATTTTTTTTATATTTTTTATAAACGTAAAAATAAAAAATCATAAAAAATGAATAAAAAATAATCTTATTTTTTTAGTTTTATATTTATAATTAACGGAGATTTATATTAAAATGAGTAATAAGAAGCGAATTTTAAAGAAAAATTCATTAAAAACAGAAGAAATTGTTTTTAATGGAAATCAAAAAGAAGAATTAAATATTAAAAATGAAATTATTGAAGAAATAGTTGAAGAAACTGAAGAAATAGTTAATTTTAATGAAGAAATAAGATTAAAATCTTTAAATTTAAGAGAACCAGAAACATTTGAAGAAGCATTTAATTATTTAAAAGAATTTAATAATTTAATAAAAGATTTTGATAATTTTAAATATTTTATGAATTTAAAATGGAATTCTACACGAGAAAAACAAGAAACTTATTTTAGATTATTTGCTTATTTAGGATTAATTAATAATTTTAAAGAATACAAAGTGAGTGTTGGTAATTTTAATAAAGGTGAAATAATATTAGTAAATAATATTATTAATTTTTACAAAAATAAGAAGATTAAAGATACAGATGATAAATCAGATTTAACTTTGTATAGAATGAATGAAGAAACTGGTGACGGTGACTTAATTTTAACAACTTCAAAAAATTTAAAAGATTATACAATTGAAAAATTGGAAACATTTACTTTAGAAACAATATATCATGAAAGCAAAAAACAAAATAAATTTTCAGATGAATTAAATATAAATAATTTTAGAATTTGTATTGTTATCCCCAACAAAGAAGTTTTGATTGAAAAAATTAAAGGTTGTAGAATTAACATTAAGAATAAAAAAATTATAGAAAATTTTAATGAAAATATTGTTATTGATTGGAGTGATTTATATAAAAATTATTTAACTTTTAATAATTTATTCAAAGATAAATCTTATGATGAATTATATGTTATTGAGAAAAAGATTTTAATTCCTAAATTTCATCAAGATTTAACTTTGAAAAAAACTATTAAATTAATTGATAATATGGTAAAAGAAATTATATGGGGACAAATTTGTCGAAGTGGAAAATCTTTTATGATGTTTAAATTAGTTATTGTTTATTCAAAATATTATAGAAATGATGATGAAGAGGAAAATTATTTAATCATAACTTTAGCTCCTAGTGAAACAATACATCAATATTTAGATATTTTAGAAAATTATATTGAATTTGATGATTTTGAAATAATAGTTGATGGTGTTATTAAAACGGATAAAAAAAAGAAAATATATATTTATTCAAAACAAAAAATAACTAATAAAAATAATATTCAAGAATTTAAACAATTTTTTGCAAAAACATCATTTGAAATAACATTTGTTGATGAAGCTCATTATGGTGGAGTCACAGATATATCAAAAGATGTATATAAAAAAATTAAAACAAATCATATTATTTTTATGACAGCTACTTATGGAAAACCTATGATACATTTTGATATTCCTTTGAGTAATTGTGTATTTTTTGATTTATATGATTATGAATTATTAAAGAACATTAGAGGTTCATCTAAAATATTAATTAATAATATTGAAAATAATGTATTAAATAAAGAAATATTAGCTGAAAGATATGATTTAACAAAAGAAGAATTTAATCAATTAATAAGTGTATATGATGAAATTAAGATTGAGAAAGAATATAAAATTAATCCTGATTTACATGTATTAACTTGGCAAATGAATGAAGAAACAATAAATCAAATTGAACAGTTAAAAGTAAAGGATCAATATGCAGGATTTTCTTTAGACTCATTATTTTTATTAAATAAAAAGAATGTAAAAGATGAAGAGAGTGGAAAAATGGTTATGAAATTCATACCGTCTTTTCAAAATCCAGCAATGGTTCAAAAACTATTAAGATTTTTATTTGGTAAAAAAGATTATGAATATGAAGATGAATTCGATAAAATGAGTTTTATGGAAAGAATCAAAAATATTCGAATGAAAAATGAAGAATCATCAGGTATTGAACATAAAGAAATTATTTTATGTTTTTTACCGATGGGATTTGGAAGTAATATTAACTGTCTTTCCGAAGCATTTAAAGAAAAATATAATGAAGATAGAGAAAATTTAATAGATTATTCTATTTTGATTATTAATAATGAAAAGAATGATGGTAAAGATGCAAAACGACTTATTTTAGAAGCTCATTCAAATTTGGAAAGTTCTAAAAAAGGATTAATTGTATTAACTGGAAAACAATGTCATTTAGGTGTAACCCTGGAAGATTGTGATACAGTTATTTTATTAAATAATTTGGAAAATATTGATACGATTTATCAAATGGCTTTTAGGTCAATGTCGCATCGAGAAAATAAAAGATCGGCATTTTTAATTGATTTAGATATTCAAAGAATGATTCAATTTATAGTGAATTTTTCGACTAAAACATTTAAAAATTATAGTATTAAGAATGCGATTAAAAAATTATTAAAGAGTCATATTATTCGATTTAATTCGGATGTATGGAGTGAATATTTTGAAATGATCGGTTCAAGAGAGACCGAAGAAAACTTGGATACTTTAAGTAAACGAATTTTCAATACTTGGTCAAATGATCAAAAATCATGTTTAAAATCATTGTTAAATAATTTTTCATATGATAATTTATTAAAAAATGAAGCTGATCAACGCTTTATTGATAATTTATTTGATTTAAATGAAAAAAAGAAGAATACCAAAAAAAATATTGAAGAATTAAGTGGTAAAAACACTGAATTATCAAGAGGTATTGAAATCAAAAAATATACAATGGATGATGAAGATGAATCAAAATCTGAATCATATAATTCAGATGAAGAAGAAAAATCGGATTATATACCAAAAGTAAATTTTGTAAAAGATATTTTAAAGAATATAATACCTATTATGTGTTTATTAACAATAAGTGATGATAATAATGATTCATTTATTAAAATGTATAATAAAATAAAGGATGGATATTCAACAAAATATAAAAATTCTTATATAGGATTAATTATGAATGATATTAATTCGATAAATAGTATTTTAATAAATGAATTAAATGAAATGAAATTGAAATTAAATAAAACAAAAGTAGAATCAAAAAAGAATTTATTAAAAAATATTATTCAAAAAATTGAATTAGGAATTCAACAAAATATTGAATTATTAAATGAAGAATTTAATCCTGAAAATATAGAATATTTAAATAATAATATATCACAATGGAAAGAATTAAAAGATATTTGGAAAAATATACATTTATATAATGAAAATAATATACAAATGAATTTATTTGAATATGTATTGAATAAATATATAGGAAATAATAATAGTTTAGAATACATATTTGATGAACAAGTAAAAATATGTTGGGGTAAAAAAATAAAAATGACTCAAAACATCTTGGATAAAATCAAAGATATATTTATTAAAAATTTAGGAGATAATGAAGAGATCAATATTTTGATTAAACGAATTAAAGAGATTTTCAAAAATACTATTTACAATTATCATCAACTTTCGGAATTAATCGATGATTATTTAAAACCTACTGATAATGAAAGTGAAGAAAATGCTGAAGTATCAACACCTAAATGTTTAAGAACCGATATGTTAAATAAAATACCAAATGAATTTTGGACAAATCCTAATAATAAAATATTTGAACCTTGTTCAGGTAAAGGAGGATTTTTAATAGACATAGTTGATAAATTTATGACAGGATTAAAAGATCAAATACGAAATGATGAAATGCGATATAAACATATTGTTGAAAATTGTATTTATTTTAGTGAAAAAAGTAGTTTGAATATTTATATTAATAAACTACTACTTGATCCTTATCAAAAATATCAATTAAATTTTAATGAAGGAGACACATTAGAATTAAATATTTATACAAAATGGAATATTGATGGATTTAATGCTATTATTGGAAATCCCCCTTTTAATAAATCAAATAGTATAGGTACAGGAAATACAATTTGGCAGGAATTTGTTAAAAAAGCTATAAATAATTGGTTATTAAATAATGGTTATTTAATATATGTTCATCCCCCAGGATGGAGAAAACCAGAGTCAGATAAATCTAAAAATAAAGGTTTATTTAAATTAATGACTTCTGATAATACTATGATTTATTTAGAAATGCATGATACTAAAGATGGATTAAAAACATTTAAAAAAGGAACAAAATATGATTGGTATTTGTTAAAAAAAAATCAAACAGATTTTGAAACTGAAATTATTGATGAAAAAAAAATAAAACAAAATATTAATTTAAAATTTTTACCATGGTTATCTAATTATGATATTAATTTATCAATAAGTTTATTATCAAAAGATAATGATAAATGTTTGATAATATATGATAGAACAAATTATGATGTGGAAAAAAATTACATATCAAAAAATATGGATAATACATATAAATATCCTGTAATTCATAGTACATCAACTACATCTAAAAATAAAATTTATTATTCATCTAGAAATGATAAAGGTCATTATGGTATTAAAAAAGTAATATTTGGTGATAGTAGTATTGGTGAACCAGTTAAAGATAAAAATGGTATATATGCAATGAGTGAACATGCAATGGCTATTCAAGTACAAAATGATGAAGAATTAAATGAATTATATAATGTATTAAAAAGTGATAAATTTAAAAACTTTATTAAATCTTGTACATGGTCTAATTTTCAAATAGATTATAGATTATTTACTTATTTAAAATTTGATTTTTGGAAAGATTTTATTTAATTTTATTTACCAAAATTAAATAATTAATTATGTTATAAAATAATAGAAGAATATAATAAAATATGAATAAATTAAAAGATTTTATTTTAAAAAAAAAAAATTATATTAATTCATTTAATGAATTATCTTATTGGATAGATGATAATTTAATACCAAAACAAAAAGAAAAAAATAAATTCGCTGAAGTATCAACACCTTATATTTTGAGACATGACATGTTAGATTCAATACCTTTATCTTTTTGGAAAGATCCTGATAATAAAGTATTAGAACCATGTTGTGGTAAAGGAGGATTTTTAGTGGATATTATTCAATATTTTATGAAAGGATTAAAGGATAAAATTAAAGATGAAAAAAAAAGATATAAACATATTGTTGAAAATCAATTATATTTTGCTGATATTAATAAAATAAATATAGAAACATCTAAATTATTATTAAATCCAAATAATAAATTTAAGTTAAATTATCACTTAGGAGATTCCTTAAAATTAAATATAGAATCTATTTGGAAAATAAAAGGTTTTAATGCGGTAATTGGTAATCCTCCATATGAAAAATCATTAAGTGTAGGTACAGGAAATACAATATGGCAAGATTTTGTTAAAGAGGCAATAAACAATTGGTTATTAAAAGATGGTTATTTATTATTTGTACATCCTCCTGGATGGAGAAAACCAGAATCAGAAAAATCAAAAAATAAAGGTTTATTTAAATTAATGACTTCTGATAATACTATGATTTATTTAGAAATGCATAATATTAAAGATGGAATTGATATTTTTAAATGTGGTACAAAATATGATTGGTATTTACTAAAAAAAGTAAAAAATAAAAATAGTAAAACAATAATAAATGATGAGAAATGTGAAAAACACAGAATCAATTTAAAAAATATACCATGGTTATCAAATTATAATATAGAATTAAGTATAAAATTATTATCACGTGATAAGAATGATGTGGCTAAAATTATTTATAATCGAACTAATTATGATGTTGAAAAAGATTATATATCAAAAACTAAAAGCAAAAAATATAAATATCCTGTAATTCATAGTACTTCTATAACATCTAAAAATAAAATTTTTTATTCATCCAGAAATGATAAAGGACATTATGGAATTAAAAAAGTAATATTTGGTGATAGTAGTATTGGAGAACCAGTTAAAGATAAAAATGGTATTTATGCAATGAGTGAGCATGCTATGGCTATAGAAGTTGATAATAATAAAGAATTGGAAGATTTATATAATGTATTAAAAAGTGATAAATTTAAAGATTTTATAAAATCATGCACATGGTCAAATTTTCAAATTGATTGGAGATTATTTACATATTTGAAAAAAGATTTTTGGAAAGAATTTATTTAGATTTTATATTATATATTTTATTTTTTTTATTATAATATAATTTAATAATAGGAATTATATTTATTAAATAAAAATGAAAAAAGCATTAAAAAGTAAATTAAAAAAAAAAAATAATAATAATTATGAAAAAATTAAATATTCTTTGTTTGTATATGATTTATTAACAAAATGTTTGAAAAAAGATAAAAATAATTATGAAAAATTAAATAAAAATGAAAAAGATTTTATTTATAATAATTTATTTGATTTTTTTATAGGATTTAATTCTATTAAAAAACTTTATTTTGATAATTTTATGAATGTTGTTAATATTGAGGTAAAATATTTAATACCTATAAGTTTAATTTTATCATCAAAAGATTTAAATAATCTAAATATAAATTATTATAAAAATTATGATTCAAGAGGTCAACGAACTTTTGTAAAAACAAATTTAAATGATAAAAATAAAATTAATAAAATTTATCGTTTAAAAATTAGAAATGATGAAAAAAATAAAAATATTAATATGAATTTAGCAAGATTTTTTATGGGTAAAAATATAATACCTTTTAAAAATTCTAAAACATATAATAAAATTTATAAAAAAATATTATATACTCGAGATAATAGTTATTCAGCTGGTAATATATTAATTGAAAATATAATACAAAATATATGTTATAAAATAAATAATAATATTATATTAAAAATTGATGATATTATATTTTATAAAAGATTATGTAAAATAAAAATGGAAAAAGTAAATGGTTATGAATTAATTAAAATGGTAGATTCAAATAATTATACTAAAAATAATAATTTTTTGAATATAAAAAAAACAGTTGTAAATAATTTTTCGAAAATATTATTTATTTTATTTAATGAATTAAAAATTTTACAAGATAAAGTAAATTTTATTCATGGTGATTTTCATTTTAATAATATTATGATAAATAAAAAAGCTTTTTCTGAAAATAAATTTAATGAAAAAAATATAATTAAAATTATTGATTTTGAGTTGAGTTCAGTATGTGTTCCTATGATGAATAAAAATACAAAAAATATAGAATTAAAATATATAAAAAATTATCAAGATAATAATGAATATTTTTGGATTAATAAATATATTAATCCTTTTATTAATCCTTATTGGAGTAAAATAACTGATAATGTAAAATTATTTATAACTATTTTATTTGGAGATAATGCAAATTTAGATGATTCTAATGAATTAAAAAAATATAAAATAAACAATACAATTGAAAAATTAATTATATCAAAATTAGGAATAATAGATAAATATATTGAAAGATTAGATTTAATAAAAAAATATTTTTATAAATATTTATCAACAAAACTAAAATTAAAACCATTTATTCATATAAATCATAAAAAACATTTTCAATATAATTATTTATTAATGCATATATATATAAATTTAAATTATCAATTAAGAAATTTTATATTTTTTAATATTATTAATAATAAAGAAACTTATTTAACTTATAAAAAATTTGAAAAAATGATTGAAATAAATGATAAAAATTTTATTCAACCTTCTTTTACAAATGATCCTTATGGTTTTAAATTTTCATGTGATTATTTAATAAAAGCATTTAATTAATTTTCCAATCTGGAATTATTTGTGTCCAATTTATATCATATATTACATTTTGACCTTTAACAACAGCATCTTTGTATTCTTTATGTATTATTGATAATATTTTATAAATTAATCTCATTAATTTTTTATCTCCATAATTATAAATTTTGAAACCTAATTCTTTTATTTTATTTTCATTGGTAGGATTTTCATATAAAGATTTTGAAAAAATATATAATTCATATGGTATTTTTTTTCCCAAAATTAATTTATTTTTTATTATTATATCTTTAAATTCAATAAAAGATATAAATGGATTATCAATAATAAATTGTTGCATAATTTTATCTTCATCTAGTATATCAATATTTTTATTATCTTTTTTAAAAATTTTATATTCTTTAAGATATTTGTCTGGCTTGTTATTATCAAAATTTTTCCAATAATTAATAAATTCTTCAATATTATTCATTTTATTATTAATAAATAAAATATTATTAATTTTTTAATTAAAATTATTATATTTAAAAAAATTAATTAAAAAATCATTCCAGTTTTTTGGAAAAAGTTTGAAACTATTTTTTTATAAAACTTTTTTAAAAAAAGATGATCTTTCTGAATTTTATATTTTATCTCTTTTTTATTTTTTCATTTATAAAAATTGACATTTATAGTTTTTCCAAAAAACTGGAATAATTATTATAAAAAATAATATTATTTAAAAATTAATTAATACCATTATTTTATTGTTATTATATAATTTATTTATATTTAAAAAATTTTATTGCTATCATTCCAGTTTTTTGGAAAAAGTTTAAAACTAATTTTTTATAAAACTTTTTTCTAAAAAGATGATCTTTCTGAATTTTATATTTTATCTCTTTTTTATTTTTTCATTTATAAAAATTTATATTTATAGTTTTTTCTAAAAACTGTAATGATTCAAATAATAAAATTTTCATTAAGATTAAAAATTTTAATTTAAAAAAATTTAAATAATAATATTAGAACAAAAATAAATGAAATCTTATTATCAATGTAAAAGGTGTGAATATGAATCAGAGAGTATTACCGATATTAAACGTCATTTAAATCGAAAATTTAAATGTGAATGGAAATCAAATATAAATAATGTATTATCAGATTTAGAAGTGTATAATCAAAGTATTATTAAAAAATATGAAAATTACGAAGATATTATTCAAAAATATAATGAAAGAAAAGAAGAATTACAAGAAAAAGAAATAAATTGGAAAGAATTTAATATTACATGTGATTATTGTCAAAAAAAATTTGCAAATAGATGTAATACAGAAAGACATGAAAAAACATGTAAAGCAAAAATTATTATAAAAAAAAATAGTAATAAAAATGATATTGTTAATGAAGTTGTTAAAGATAATAATAATCAATATATCAGTGATAACAATAATATTAAAAATATTAATATTAATAATACAAACATAAAAGAAAACATAATAAATAATACAAATATTATAAATAATAATTTTATACAAAACCAAAATTTTAATATCACAATAAATATTGATAAAGAAAGTGTACAAAGATTATTAGTACCATTCTATGAAAAATTTGATACTTCACATATTTCAGATGATACAAAATTTGATTTACTTTTAAGTGCGTTATATGAAGATACTTTAAAAGAAATATTAAAAAATGAAATTAATTTAAATTTTTATATAGAAAATAACATTGATAATAAATCAATAATATATCATGAAGAAGAATTAAAAAGAATAAATAATGAAGAAGTTTATCAAATTATATGGGATAAAATAAAAAATTATTTAATAGAATCTTTAATTTATTTACAAACAATAAAAACTAAATACGATAAAGATATGTTAAGAACATTAGAAGAAAAAATAAATTTGAAACATGATTATTTAAATGGTAAGAATGTGGAAATTAGAAATGAAGTAAGAGATATAATAAAAAGATGTTCTGAAGAAAAAAAAAAAAAAATATTTAATGTTTTTGAAAAAATTAGTAATAATAATAATGATTTAATAGGAAATATATAATTTAAAAGTATTTAAATTATTTTTTTTATCGAAAAAAATTATAAATATTATTAATTATAAATACAATAAATAATTAGAATTTGTGTTTTAACAATAAAGATTATATTAAATATTTAATAATCTTTTAAATAAGAAAATAATAAATAAAAATATAGAAGTTGTAAATTATGATGTAAATAACAAAAAGAGTGAATGTATAAATTAATAGATGAATAAGAATGTATAGGTTTGCAAAAAAGTCTTTTATTTTTGATAAAAATATTTATTAATTTTTATCAAAAAATTAATAAATGTAAAAATAATGAATATAATAAAGATAATTTTATAAAAAAAAATATATAAAAATATTAGAAATGGCTGGAACTGAACAAAAAGCAGAATTTGATGAAAATTTTAATTTAAATGAAGAAGGAGTATTTAATTTATTTATGATAAATCATTATGGAAAACAAAAAAGAAATATGATGAGAGGAAGAAATGCTGAGGCGGGGACAGGAACAGGAGCCGAAGCAGAAGTAGAAGAAAATAATGAAAATAATTCTGATCCAAGTATATATGGTAGCCCAGTAGAAAATCAATTTCTTCAACATGCTTTATTAGAAACATATTTTAAGAAAGGTAAAGGAAATTATCCTGTAAATGTACTAATAATTTTTAAAACTTTGTTAGAAAGTGTAATATTTGAAGATAATTCAGCTCAAATACAGCAAATAAAACAATTTTTAATACCTTTATTGGAAGAAGCAAAAAATATTTATATTGGATCTTTGACTTATGGTATTAGATATGCTGAACCAGAAATAAAAAAAATATTAAACAGTAAAGGACATATTTTATTATCAGGTGGATATGATGGTAAACCACTTGGACATTCAATAATGTTTTATATAATAAAAAAACCAGATAATTATGAAATGTTAGTAGTTAATTCTGAAAAAAATTGTTTTTTAAGAGAAGAAAATGAAGAAAATGTAAATGAAAAATTCAGTATTATTCCGATAGTGACAAAAATAAATAATATTAATGAACCACAATTAAATGATTTTATTTATCTATATTTAAAAGGTACTATTTCTCGTGGTAGACAAAAAATTAATAGTGTATTTGTTGATTTTAAATATTCTTTTGGTAATTTTTTTAATGAAAGAAATGAAGATTTTAGAGATAATGATATTGATCATAATGAAAACATAATTGAAAAAATTGGTGGATGGATTTCTTCACAAAACGAAAAAAACCAAAAAAATCTTAGTGATAGTTATAATAAGTTAATCAAAGAATATAATGATTATAAAAAAAAATATGATTATTATGGAAAAATAGGTATTGGTTTTTACAATAAATTTGGTGGAAAACAAGAAGAAAATATTGATAAATATTACCATAATTATTTATGTAATATATTGTTTAAAGATAATAAAAAAGAATATTTATATAAAGATTTTAAACAAATAATTAATAGTTGTTCATATTTTGCAGTATATTATTTTATAAAATATATTTTTTTACATATATCAGGAAATAATATTTTATTCGATCAATTTGAAAATAAATATAAACATTTATTAATACATTTTATAATATTTTTTGGAAAAACACCAGAGATATGGAATAGAACAAATGATAAAAGTAAAAAAATTTTTGTTGAATGTTTATATTTGTTAAATAAAGATAAAGAATATGAAAAAGGTTATAATGAACAAATGAAAGAATTATATTTTTCAAATTTAAATAATCCATTTAGTTGTTTGTTAAAAAATAAAGAGAAACCTATAAAAAATGAAGAACCACAAGATATTGATGTTTATTTTGAAAAAATAAATGAAGTAAAAAATAAGTTGTTAAGAGAAAAAAAAATATATTTATCTGATTTAATATTTTTATTTAATGTTGATATTAAAGATAAAAATATATTTTTTTATAAATATTGTATGTATAATTTTTTTATAAATGTTTTAAAACCTATTCATCAAAATTTTATGGGAATGGAAGAATTTAAATATAATTTTTATAAAGACGAAAATGAAGAACCTATTGGTATTGATATTTTTAAAAGAACTCATTATTCTCATTATTTTTGTGATCCCAATTCTTATGGACCAGGTGATAAAGATAAAGGTTTGAGAATGTTTAATTCGTGTTTATTTTTATTAATAGTTAATGCTGAGAATTCTAAAATGATATTAAAGCAAAATTATGAAAATCTGGATTCTATGTTTACACAAGATGAGACAGGGACTGAAAAAAAAAAATTATATTACAATCTTAAAGATAGTATTACCACATACGCATTGTGTACAGCAGAACAAAAATATGCAAATATTGGTATTAGAGTATTTGAAGTTTATAATACTTTTTGTAACTTTTTTAATTTTAAATATGAATTTATACTGGATAATATTTTTAGATGGAACATTTTAGTGTTTAAAGATTTTACACATTATCAAATTGAAATACCTGTTGATGGAACAAATATCTTTTGTTTGTTAGAAGTATTTAAATATCAAAATTTAAGATATCGAGTAGATATTAATCAGATTGGTTTAAATTATTTATATAAAAATATAAAAGAAAATATTTTAGAACTATTTAACAAAACAGATTATAAATATACTGAATACAATCTTTGTCTAAAAAAATTAATTTCAAATATTAATGATGATTCAGAAATTGGTGAACATTTGTCTTTTTTTAAAAGTAAAAATATTAATGACGCCTTTTATAGATATCTAACTAATTATTTTTTATATAAAATTAATAATAATTTATTTGATCGCAGACATTTTGATGATTTAACTTTTTTTAAAGAAAATTCTTATGACAATGAAAATAAACCAATTATAATTAATGAAAGTAGACAAAATTTTGTAGAATTATTGGAAAATTTTGAATGTTTTGTTAAAAAGAAAAATAAAATAGTAAGTAATATAAATTTTTATCCTAATATAGATATAAATAATACAAATAATAATTTTAATGATATAATTAAAAAATTAGATATCAATAATTTTATAAAATACAATACACAATTAATTGAAGGAATGAAAGAAGAAAGGAAAGATAAATATAATAATTTTATAAATTTTTTGAATTATATATATTTAATACAAAACGAGGAAGAAAACATGGAAATATTAAAAAAAATAAGAGATTCTACAGTAAATCTTTTTTTAGATAATAATATTATAGAAATTTTGAATCAAAAAAAAATTAATGTTATAAATTTAATACTTCGACAATATTATGATTATGATGAAAAAGATATGGATAAAACTGGTGAATTAGCTCTTCTTAAAGAAAGTTTAAAATCTGGAGAATTAAATAGTAAGTATTTTAAAAAAAATTATAATATGATAGCTATAGAATCATTAAATATTCCAAAAGGTTTAAAAAATAGTTTGAAATTAAATGGTATATTAGTTTTATATCAATCAAAATTAAATAATAAATTTTATTTTATCAATATTAATTATTTGGAAGAAAAATCAGATGAAAGTGAATTAATTGAAATAAAAATAGAAAATATAGTAGATATAGATTATATTAAAAATAATAATAATCAAATATTAATTTCAAATAATTTAAGTATTTTTAGATTTTTAGATGATGATCCAACAATAAAAAAAATAAAATATACCAATATTGATTATTTAATATGGAAAGATATTGATTTTAATATTAATAATGGTAATGGAAAAATATGCATACAATCATATGATGTACCTAATATAATAATAGAAATATATTTAAATAATAAAATCATTATAAATAAAAAATTAATAGACACAAATTCTAATAAAAGATATGATATCATTGATGAATTGGATTTTTATAAAAATAATTCATTATTAAGTTCATGGATGTTTGGTATGATGAATATGTTGTTAATAATTGAAGAGAATAATATAAAAAAAGAATATAAATTCTTGTTTTGGTTAAATAAAGATACTATTATTAATTTAAATGATATAATAAATAAAATAGCATTTACAGGTGATAGTCATGAAAATAAATTAGAAAAATACTTTGAAATAGACAATAAGAATTTTTATACTAATTTTAAAATTATTGATTTACATTATAGTTATTTGTATCCAATAATATCTGATATATCAAGTTTATCATTATTTGTTTTAACTTTAGGTTTAAATATGAATTATGTACAGTTTAATTATTTTTATGAAAGTTTTAAGAATTTGTTTTTTAATAAATACATAAATTTATCAGATTACGAAAAAGAAGAAAAAGAAAAATCAAATTCATTTACTATTAAAGACATACAAATATTTGATTTAGTTAAATATTCAATTTTTGGTGGTGAAACATTATTAAATATACCAAGTTGGCAAATCATAGAAAACAATAATCGTTCTTTTTCTTTAAAAAATATGAATATGGAAAATATTAGACTAAAAAATTATCAAGTATCCAACAATCAGAATATTAATGAATTGTATCAAATTTTTATAAATTTTTTTGAACCCATAAAAAGAATTGGTATTGAAGAAAAAATAAATTTAAAAACAAATGTTGGAACAATGGAACAATTTTTGGAAACTGTAAAATTTTTTTGTGAAAAAAATTCATTAAATAGCTTGATGGGAGAAAATAAAAATTTAGTTAAATTTTTAAAAAACAATAATAATAGACAAATTAAAGCAAAACTAGATGATTTTAATTTAATGTATTCAAATTATCAAAAAAATATTTTATGGAATAATTTTAAAAATAATATTAAACCTTTTAAAAAAAATATTAATATTAATCATAAAACTTACGAAATATCAAAAAAAATAGGAGATATTATATCATTAAATGAATTATTATTATTAAATCATAATGATTTATATAATATGATATTTTTAAGAACAATTCAAGATATTTATCTGGAAATGAAAAAAATGATAATAAAAAGAGGAAATGGTACAAAGAATTTAATTAATTTAAAAAATTGTTTGATTCTAGGAGAACTTTATAAACCGATTGATCCAGAAATTATTTTATCAACAAATTCAATGATTAATTATGAAGCTGGAACAACATCATCTCCAAAAGAAATATATGAACAAATATTTGAACTAGAGTTTGGTTCTTATATACGAAGACAACAAAAAGAATTCATAGATCTTATATATGATAATATAGCACAAAATAATTATGAAACAGCTTACCAATTATTAATGGGAAGAGGTAAAACAGCAGTAATAACACCATTAATTATTTTGAAAGAAAATTTAGATAAACAAAGAAAAGAATTTACAGTATGTTTACCAGAACATTTAATAGATTCAAGTTTTGATATTTTGATAAAATTTCAAAAAAATTTAAATTTAGATTTAGAAATTTTAAAAATAAAAAATCAAATAACTCCTAATTTCAATAAAAGAAATCATATTAATATTGTTAGTGACACGGTATTTAAAACATCTGTACTAACGGAAATAACAGGAAGAGAGAATAATTTAAATGCAAGACAAGAAAATGCAGGTGTAGGAGCTAATAAAAATATAAATTTAAATTTAATCTATAATAAAGACCGTTTTACCATTATAGACGAAATAGATTCTATTATAGATCCTTTAAAGAGTAATTTAAATATTGTTAAAAGTAAAGGTTCTAGATTACCATATGATGTTTTATTATTTGAAATATTTTTTGAATATTTTGTAACTAAAGATGAATTAAATTTATCTAATAAAACAAGATTTGAAACATATATTGAGGAATTATTAAACAAAAGAATACCACTGATAAAAGAAGGTAATAGAAATGCATCTTACATTGGAAAAATGAAAAATGTTATAATTGATATAATAAGAACAGTAAATAAAATGAAATATAATGGACAAGGAGGTTATGGATTTGGTAATTTAGAATATACTGAGAATAATCCACCATTAAAAGAGAATATAAATTATTTTACATGTATTCCATATGAATATAATGATAGTCCAGTAGATGGTTCTAAATTTACAGATATTGAAATAACAATAGCAGCTACAATACAAGGATATTTGAAGATGATAGAAATAAAAAATTTTAGAAGCCATGATTTATTTTTAATGATTGAATTGTATAAAAATAAAAATAATATATTCACATTAGATGATATAAAGTTAGGAAGAATTTACATGCCTACTTTTTATAAAATATTTGAAAGTAAAATAGAAGAAATGGAAGCATTATTTAAAAATACAGATAATTATTTTAAATTTTTAGAAGAAATCTTAAATAATGAAGTCATAAAACAAAAAATAAAAGAAAAACAAAAGGAAATTGTATATGAATATATGGTATTAATAATTTTACCAAATTATTTTAAAGTAGAAAGAAGTCATAAAAATATATCATTTATTGATATTTTAGGTATGATACATACAAAAGTAATGTTTACAGGAACTCCAGATTTTTTAATACCTCATCAAGAAATGATGAAAATGATAGGGGTTGCAAAAAATAATTATAATATTCCTTTAAATCAATTGTTAGCAAAAATAAATATGGTTAATAACAAAAAAAATAGGACTTTAGAATTATCCTATAAAGTTTGTAATCAAATCATAGAAGATTTATATTCAAAAGGTTCTATAGAGGCAGCTATTAAAGGAAAACTATCAATAGAAAAACCAAAAATTTTTACAAATGATATTAAAGAACAAAATAATGAAATAAGATTTTTTAATTTCTTGTTTGATAAAGATAATTTAAAAAATTATAATACTATAATTGATGTAGCTGGTTTAATATTATACACTCCAGTAATTGAAGTTGTAAAAATGATATTTGAATATTTTGGAAAAAACAAAAAAATTATATATATGGAAGATGGTGTTAGAAAAATTTATTTAGGAGAGAATAATATAATAGAATATAAAGGTCAAATATGTAAAACAGAGGAATATTTTGTTTATTATGATAACAAACATACAGTTGGTATAGATATAAAACAACCAATAGTAATGAAAGGTTTATTAACTTTAGCAGATAATACTACTTTAGTTCAAGCTGCTCAAGGTTTATTTAGATTAAGAAAGATAAATATGACACATTTTATAGACTTTTATTTAGACTTTGATATAATGTGTAAAAATTTTACAAGAAGAGAAAATAATGAAATAACTATAAATTCAAGAGGAGAAGTTAATATGTCTTTAGATAAAATATTTAAATTTTTATCAAAAAATGGAGAAGACTATAAAAATAATACGGAAAATTCAATGCAAATACAATGTTTAAAATATATGGTACGAGAATTAACTAAATCTAAAAAATGGTATAATGAAATAGTTGATGTCGAATTTGAAATTAAAAGAAATGAAAATAGATTTACAACGACATTAGAAAATGAATTTAAAAGAATAAGTGGTTTTACAGATTTATATATTTCAAAAGAAGGTGAAAAATCATTAAATATATCAAGAGAAAGAGAACAAGAAAGAGAAAAAGAAAAAGAAAAAGAAAAAGAAGAAGAAAAAGAAGAAAAAAAAGAAAGAGAAAGAGAAAGACAAAGAAACAGACCTGAACCTAAAATTAATCATAAATTAACTCCTAAAATTTATGTTTTATGTAAGTTTCAAGATATATTTAAAGGAAAAATTGCTTATAATCTTAATTTGGAAGGAGCAGGTAGTTCAATTCCAAATTTACAAATTTTAAATATAGGATTATATTTTAGTATAGAAATTCAAAGCTTTTTATTTTCTAAAGATCAAATTAATTCTTCATTATATCCTAATAATTGTTATTTATTAATCTTAAATCAAAATCCTGAAAATGAAAGAAGTAAAATTCATATATTAATAACTTATAATGAATATATTAATATTTTAACAAGATATAATTTATATAAGAAATATTATTTAAATAACAGAACTAGAATTAATACAAATTCTAGAAATCAAAATCCAAATAACTTGGCTTTTATGATAAAAAAAAATTTAGGAAATCTTAATGCAACTCAATTAAATGAAAATTTTTCAAAATTAAAAATTTATGATAATAAAGGAAAATGTGTTTTTTATCATAATCAAGATGGTATTCATAATAGAAATTATAATATAAATTTAAATTCGAACGTTGTAAATAATGGTTTAACTACTCCATTAAATAATTATAAATTATTATATTTATTGGTATTTTATTATAAATTTAATTTACCTGATACATATAAATTATTAAATTATTTAAAAGTTAATGAAAGAAACTCTGATTTTTTCAAAAATATATCAGTATTATCAGATTATTTATATGAAGATAAATCAAAAGTTTATGATTTTGAAAAAATTGAAAATCTAAATGAATTAGATAATGATTCAAAATTATTAGATTTTTTCAATTTTACAAGATATAAAAATGAAAATGCTAATAACAGAAATAAAACCTTATTAAGGGGATTATTATTGGAATATATTAAAGGATCTATAACAAAAGAAGTATTTAAGGCACGTATTTTTGAATATTATAATAGATAATAATTATTTTTTACTTTTTTTTTATTTATTAATAAATTATAATTTATTATTTATTTTTTTATAAATAGCAAATAATATATGTAAAATTATTAAAATGATTGGTATATGTGTATTAACAATAACTATAGCATTAGGTTCTTTAGGAATTGCTAATTCTATAAATAATTTACAAAATACTATATTATATAAAGATTTGAAAAATGATATTAAAGAGATAAAAATTAAATCTTAAAAACTTCAATACCTTCCGTTTTATATGTTTTTGACACTTGTTTTTCAAAATAGTCTTTAGATGTTATACAATATTCATCATTATCGCACCAACAATATGATGCAAAATATGTACCACCAAAAAAATCAGCGTCTACTTCCCAACCTTCATCATTTTTAACTCTAGCGTCAAATCGATAAACAATCCAATTATCAGATAATAACTTATTTTTTGTGAAAGTTAAAATATTTTTAGGCATTTGTTCAAATGCTTTTGTATTAGTAATAAAATCATTAATTTTATGTGCAGGTGTGCTCATTTTATTTAATAATTAATTAATTATTTTTTTTAAATTGAATTAAATATATTTATTTTATATTTAATCATTTTTTATATATTTTATTTACGTTATTAAGTTAAATTGAACTTAAAGAAATATAATTTAAAGATATTAAAATTAAATTAAAAAAATGAGTTATACAACATATGTGACAACATGGGGAACGAATCCTCAAACTCAAATTCAGGATATGATTAATAAAAATGTTATACAATCGAATACTCGTATTGTATTAGCTTTTGCAAGTTTTAATTTTGAATCAACTGATTATATACCTGGTATAGATGGTGGTTTAACAATGGCTGATATTCAACAAATAAATAATTTAGTTCATTCTCATGGAGGTAAAATAAGTTTATCTATTGGTGGTGCAACATATCCTTTTAATGGTTCAAGTTTATATAATAAACCTGGTGACTTAGCTAATAATATTAATCAAGTTTTAATTAAATGTGGATTTGATGGAGTTGATTTTGATATTGAGGATTATTATGGGAATGTTCAAAGTGATTTTGCAAATCAAGCAGCTTCGGTGATTAATACTTTAAGAAGTTTAAATTCTGGATTATATATAACATTGACGACCCCTGCTCAAGCTTGGAGCGCGGGTTGTTATCAGCAGAATTTATTAAATTTAACAATTGGAAATATTAATTCATGGCAACCTATGGAATATGATTTATGGATTCAAGCTGGTTCAAGTTATGAAGAACAAATACAATGGGATATTAATTATTATTTAAACACTTGGAAAGTATCACCATCAAAGATGATATTAGGATTAATGCCTGGTAATGATGATATATCACATGATTTAACTTTACAAGATGCCTTAAATTTAACAACGTTTGCTAAAGAAAAAGAATTGCAAGGAATTATGACGTGGAATGGTAATATTGATGGTACAGGACCTGACGGAAATGCTCCATATGCATATTCATTAGGTATTCAATCAATATTGAATAGTAAAAGTTTAAAAAGAAAAACACCGTATAGTAATATAGATATTCATTCTATAATACAAACATCAAAAAGAAGTCGTTATCATAAATAAAATTTAAAATTTTATAGATTTTATAAAATTAGCTATTTAATCAAAATAACTAAAAAAAGAGACGGTCACGGTTTTATTATTTTTATTATATTTTAATGAAACATTATTTTTTGATTCATTATTTTCAACATCAACAACAACACGGTTATGTTTATCACTCAAAAGTTTAATAGCCTCCCTAAAATGTTTATTATCAACATCAAGTTTCCAACCTTTATTATATGGATGGCTAGAAAAAGATGATTTTATTTCATAAGAGGTATAGCAATTCGTGTCAATTGCTTCTTTGACCAGATCTCTGATCTCTCGATGAATTAAATAAGAATACCATTTATCTTGGATATATGGCTTAAGGAAATAAATCCCGAAACCACTACCAATGATAACAGTACCCTTTACAAATTCTTTACGTAAATAGATCATATTTTTATAATTTTATATATGTAATAATAAAATATTATGTTAAAAACAATCAATTTTTTATTGATAAAATACCAATAAATTAACATCCACCACGTAATCTTAATACTAAATAAATTGTTGAATCTTTTTGAATATTATAATCTTCAATTGTACGACCATCATCAAGTTGTTTTCCTGCAAAAATTAAGCGCTGTTCCTGACTTGGTATGCCTTCTTTATCCTGTAATTTAGCTTTTACAGAAGCAATAGTATCGGATGGTTCAACTTCCATCAACATATTTTTTCCACTAAGAGTTTTTACAAATATCTGCATTCTTTTTTTTTCTATTATTTAAAAATATTTTTTGATTTATTTCGAAAAAAATAATTAATCATAATATTTTCTTATCATTTTTGGTAATATAAAAATTAAATCACCTGATATACATTTATATATAAAAAAACAAATGTATAAATGTATTTATGTATAAATAAAAACATGGTTTAATGTATATCAGATAAATATTGAAAAGAAAATAAAAATAAATATATATGAATTAAAAAATATAAAAAATATAATAAAATTATAGGATTAATATTATGGAAAAAAAAATAAATGTTATAAAAAAAAATAAAATAAAAAAAAAAAATAAAATAACATCAAAAAAAGAAAATAAAACAGTAGTTAGAAAACTGGATTCAAAAGTTGATAAAATGGAAATTTGTACAGTAGCGAAAGTAGGTAGTAAAACAATATGGCATTCCGCAAGATTAACAAATAAATATAAAATAAATCATATTCATTCATTGAATTGGTTAAGAGAAAGATTTGTAAAAATACCTAATCAAGTGACTATTGTTGGTATAAGAAATCCATTAGATCGAAATATATCTTATTTTTTTGAAGATTATGGTAGTAAATATAGAACTGATGTAAAAACAGCAAAAAATAAGTACAAAGGAGAAATGATGTATTTTTGTGATTATGATGATATTTGTAAATATACAGCTGAAGAAATTATAAATGTATTTTTCAAAAGGTCATTTCATGATACATTTAATGATTGGTTTGAAGAATTTTTTGAAATAACAGGAGTTGATAAGTATGGATTTGATAAAGACAAAGGTTTACAAATATATAAGTATCCAAATAATAATTATTTAATTTTATATACATTGGAAAAACTAGATTTAAATGAAAAAGAATTATGTGAATTTTTAGGATTAAAAAAATTATCAAAAATAAATGAAGCAAAAGATAAAATGTATGGTAAATTATATTTTGAAGTAAAAAATAAGATATGTTTTCCAGAGAGTTATAAAAAAAAAATATTGAATACAAAAATAATGAAATTTTTTTATACAAATAAAGAAATTATAGATTTTTATAAAAAATATTCTACTTGTAAAAAAGGTGTTCATGAAGATTTTAAACCTTGTTTAGTAAATAATAAAAAAATAAGTTGAGGATAAATATTATAAAAACAAATGCAACGCATTTATTTTTATAAATTTAAGTCATTTAGGCCTCGTATCGAAAAAAAACATTCCGTTGCCACTACATTGTTTTTTTTCTTCACTCGGGGCGAAAATTGAGCATATGAAATATTTTATAAATTAATATTTTTTATTAGCATTAAATTATTGCTTTTTTTAGTATAAATAAATAAAAATATATTATTATTTATTTTTTTATTTTTAATTTATTATTTATTAAACTCATATAATGGTTTACCATATGAAGATAATCTTTCATTTAATTGTTCAATCAACTGAATTTTAATTTTTTCATCAAATTTAACAAATTTATCTTTATAGTACTCAAGTTCTTTTTCAAAGACTTCATCTATGTTTACTAATTTTTGAGGAAATTCTTTTTGGAATTCATCACTATCAACATCATAATCATATTCAATATAATGACCTGGATAAATAGTTATTGGTTCTTCAAGATTAATATTATCTTTGCATAATTTTTCTAAAAATTGTTTTCTAATTTCTTTTTCGAAATCAAATTCACCTTTGTCTTTATTTTCTTCTGCATAATCTTCAAAACAACCTTCATAATAACAAAAATCAGGTATATTATCAATTGTATGACTTCCTAATAATAATAAATGATATGAAGTATAATTCATCATTTGAAAATCATCATCTGTATATGGTTTAATTAAGATTTCAATAGTTTTTTCATCCATAATTTTAAAATTATTTTTCCAATCTATTCCACCAAAAGCTTCATATGTATAATTAGCATGAGGATTAAAATATGTTCGAATAATTAATAAATCGCGATTAATTGCTTCTTCAATTTCATTTAAACAATCATTTAATTTTTCCTGATTAATCTCTCCTTCATTAATTTGAATAGTTACTGAAATTAAATTATTTACCCAATCATCATTTCCATATCCTTTTGAAGGATCATATATGAGTGAGTATTTATCGGTTGTTATTGTATAACGATGATAATAACATTCTCCATCACAAGTACTATCAAAATACCAATAAGTATTTAATTCTCTAAATAATTTTACTAAAGAACATAAAAGAACTTCTTTATCCATTTTATGAATTTAATTAAATATTAATAATTTAATTAAAAAACAAAAACAAATATTTTATTTAATCATTTTTTATAATATATTTTATATAAACGTAAAAAATAAATTATTCATCATCAGAATCATCTTCTTGATTCATTTCTAATTCATGATAATACTTTGATTTTCTATTTTTTTCATAAAAATCGGTTGTTAATAACCATTTATATGCAAAATTTTTTCTACAACAAGGACATGATATTTTGTTTTTGTTATTTTTGTAAAGTTGAATTTTACATTTTAAACAACAATAATGTCCACATGGAAAATCAGTTGTTGTATTTTCCATACAAATAGAACATATTTCAAGATGATTTATATCCATATTTTCAAATACTGAAAAAAAAGCATTATGTACATTTTTTTCATTTTTATTTATTAATTGATTCTTTATTTTACAATATTTTAATTCTTTCATATTTATTAAAGAATTGAATAAACATTTTAATAATCCCATTGTACTATCACAACTTAAACTATCAATATATCTCCATAAAGTTATTGTATAATCATTAAATCCATTTTCTTCCATCCAATGACCTGGTACATCAGTATGATAAAATATATATATTTTAGGATAAAATTTAAAAACTTTACCATGTGTTATATTAAATAAAATTTCAAAAACACAATCAATTTCATCAATTCTTAATTTTTTTTCTAAATCTATACTTTTATCAGAACCATGGTAAATATCAAAAATTCTTTCGCAGTTATTTGAATAACTGTTATAATTTTTAGAATAATTTTTGTATTTTTTAAACATTTGATAATAATAACTAATAACAAATTCAACCATTTTTTGAATATTGATTTCATTTGATTCATTATTATTATTGTTTTCGAAAAATTCTTTTTTTGAATCTAAAAATTCCATATCATGTTCTTTACATTTTTTAAATGAATCTCGAATTTCTTCCCAATCTTTATTATCTTTAATACGATTTTCTAATATACCAAATATTTCATCAAATCCCTCATTAAATTTTAATTTAAGTTTTTCAAATTCTGATAATTCTTTTTCTTCATCTTCATCTCCAAGTTTTTTATGTTTTTCTTCTTCTTCTTTTTCTTTCTTCTTTGCTAATCTTTTTTTCATAGAATTATTTAAAGGTTTTTCATCTTTCTTAATATTTTGTGCTGAAAGATTGGTAAAAGGTACATCACCCTCAAGAGTTTGAATCACCATACTAGTTTCTTCTGAATTATTCATTTTTTATATAAAATTTTAATAATAATTAATAAAATATGATTAATAAAAAATTATTTTTCAATTTTTATAAAATATAATAACGTAAATATAATTTTCTAATTTATATCAATAAATTTGATTTAAGAAAATAATATATTATTTAAATAAAAATGACTAAACCAATTCAAATTGAAACTAAAGAAGAATTAAGTAATTTATTTAAATCCCATAATGAACATTTCGAAAATTTTATTTTAATGCAATTTTCAGCATCATGGTGTGGTCCTTGTAAAAGAATAATTGCTGAATTAATTAAAAATCCAACATGGATTGAAAAACATCATGGAAAATTATTATGGTGTATAATTGATATTGACAAAATGTCAGAAGACAAAGAATTATTAAATAGTTTACCAACTATATCAAGTGTTCCTACTTTTTATTTAATGAAAGGATATGAAAGTGTTGGTGTTATTAAAGGTGCTAATGAAAATCAATTATTTAAGTTAATTGATTCAAATATAAATAATATTTAATATATATTTATTTTTTTATAAATTTTTAATGTTATTATACAATATCATTATTAAGTTCATCTGTATGAACTACAATAATATCATTATTAATTTCATCAGAATGAACTACAACAATATCATTATTTAGTTCTACCATTGTTTCCTCTGTTTGAACTATAACAACATTATCAATAACATTTGGTAAACTTATTTCGACTTTTGGAGTGTTTTCTAATTCTTTCAAATACTTCTTTTCATTCGAAATCAAAACAAAAGTGACACCCATCATATATATAGCTGAAAACATATAAATAAAGAATGAACCTCTAATATATGCATCATGCATCCAATATACAATTCCAGACCTGGGATTAATACATGTAATAAGATTTATACATGATAAACCAAATCTTACACATACTTGTTGCATATGATATTTATGTTCTTTTACGTATTTTTCATCTTTCAAAAAATGAAAATTACACGGACTAAATCCCATTATTAATGCTGGACCTGCTACAAAAATACCAAACGCAGGTCTTATTTTATTAGGTATCATACCATGTACAAATAATGCAAATACTAAGAAATTAGCTATAATTTCATAGATTGAAATGTAGATAATATGGTATTTTTTATTTTGATAAAACGTATTTAAATCCATTTTGAATAATCTTACTCTGATTTTTTGGTTTTTACATATAATTTTAATGGTCCTGATAATTAATCTATCATTTTTTTTGTATATTGTAATATGAATATATTGTAATATGAATATATTGTGATATGAATATATAGAGTCTCGTACGAGACTTTAAATTTGAAAACCAAATATTTGGCACAGCCTCATCAAAAAAAGTGAACTGCGTTCATCGATTTTTATTCTAAAAATCGCATGCTTTTTTTTCTTCGCTGCTATCGCCTCGCCTAAAGGTTTTTTGTTTATAATTTATCACTACCGTTCAAATTATAAGCAAAAAATCCTCAACCACTCAGCACCTTAGTGCTTCGGGACGCTACGCTTCTCGGACTCGGTGCGGGAAAAAAATATTAAGCATTCATCATAGAAAGTATTTAATTCAATAATATTATCAGACATACCATCTCTAAAGAATTTTTTATAGGTATTTTGATAATCTGTACTTGTTAAATGTTGTTCTTCATGGAAAAAAAAAATTGTTTATCATTACGATTAAATGCAAGAAGATTATTTTTTAATAATTCTATGTCATATCCTTGAGTACAATTTGAACACAATATTGCATAATCAAAAATACTTTTTTCAACAACTGTTTCTTCAAGACGACATGTTATTTTAACATAAGTGTTGCGATACATTTTTATGTTATTTAAATTATAATTTGTATAAATAAATAATTTTATTTAAATTATTATTCATTTTTTTGTTTTATAAATTTAATAATACGCTATGTATTATTCATTATTTTCATATTTCTTTGCATATTCATTAATAAGATTATTATATTTTAAAGCATTTTTTGCAGCTTTTAATTTTGATATTTTGAATGAATTGCCGATACCATAATAAAAGTTTTTATTATCAATATAAATAGTTGTACAATATTTTTTGTGATTCATTTTTTTAAATAAATATCGTATTGATTTATTGTTTTTTTTAGCATAATTACATAATATAGTTAATTCACTTATTTTATAGTTATTCATACTTTTTACTCTTTCTGAATATATATTATTATTCAAAACAGGATATACAAAAGGATTACCTGAAAAATCGTTAGGATA
>JACCDO010502415.1_pt1 | contig 30981 bp, 19 predicted proteins | sample 7446101 | NCBI WGS metagenome assembly JACCDO01 (sample SAMN15323440, study PRJNA562643) | freshwater metagenome | isolation source: river surface water | place: USA:Blue River Watershed | collected 2017-08-16
GCCGCGGGCGACGGCGACGACGGCAGCGGCGACGGACGCGAAAGCCCGGCGCGCGGCCGAGCTCGACCTTCCCCTCGAACTCCCGGCCAAGACGCCCGCGGCGGGCAAGGCCGGAGCGGGCACGCCCGCGAAGCCGGTGGCGCAGGAGGAGTTTGGCTTCGGCGAAGTGGAGGCGCGGGGGAATTTCGAGAAGACCGACCGCAATCTCTTCGACGGCCAGGACCTCGACGTGCCGACCTATCTGCGGCGCGGCATCAAGATCTCGCTCTGACGCGCCGGAGATCCCCGCCGCGACGCGGCGCGTGCCGGCGGGCGTAATTCCCGCTTGTCGCGCAGTTGGTCGCGAAAATGCTGTTCGCCTTTCATGGCACACGCTCCGCATCGCATCGTTCGCGCGTGGCTCGAATCGCCGGTCAGCGGCATCATCGAGCTCGACCGCGACTGGACGGCCCGGAGCCACCCGCGTTTCACGCTCGGGCGCCAGAAACCGGTGCTCCGGGAGCTGGCCCCGGCGCCGGCACGCGCGGCGGCGCGGAACTACGGCTACTTTTTCGACGCCGCCCGCGGCGAGGTGACGTTTGCGCTGTCGCTGGAGCACGGCTGCGAGATCAACCCGGAGCGCGACACGGTCTATCTCGCGGGCGATTTCAACGGCTGGCAGTCGGCCGTCGGCGCGGCGGAGTGGCGCTTGGCGCCGGCGGAGCTCGAGGGCGAGCGCGTGCTGAAATGGAGCGGCGATGCGGCGCGTTTTCTCGGTTGGGGGCAGCGGTTCAAATTTGTCACCGGCGAACACCAGTGGCTGCTGCCGCCGCCGGACGCGCCGAATCTTGTCCGCGACGAAGGGGGCAACGTGAACCGGCTCCTGGATCCGGCGCGGACCGGCTGGCACCTGTGGCGTTTCACCGTCGAGGAAGCGCTGGCGCTGTCGGAGACGTGGCACGTGGCGTGGGCGGACCGGACCGATACGGCGGAAGTGCCGCTGGTGCCGGGCGATTTTTTCTACGCCCTCAAGACCGATCTGCCGCTCGGCGCGCTCGTGCGCGAAAACGAGACGGTGTTCCGGATCTTTGCGCCGCGCGCGCGGGAGGTGACGCTGTGCGTCGCGCTCACGGCGGAGCCGGAAGAGGCGGACGAGGCGCAGGCTTTTGCGCTGCACCGGCGGCCCGACGCGGAGGGTGCCGCCGGAGTCTGGGAGGTGGTGCTCGATCGCAACCTCCACGGGTGGTTCTACTGGTATCGCGTGGAGGGCGTGGGACCGGGCTTCGATCCGACGATGCGCGTGCTCGATCCCTACGCGCTCGCGGCGGTGGGCCGCGCCGGCCCGGGCATCGTGCTGGACCGCGCCGCCGTGGGGCAGGGCGACCGGACCTTCCGGACGCCGCCGTGGCACGATCTCGTGATCGCCGAGGCGCACGTGCGCGATTTGGTCGCGCAGGCGCCGGTGAAGCTCACGGCGGAGGAGCGGCGGGGCTTCGTCGGTTTGAAAAAGTGGGTCGAGAGCGAGGATTTCCATCTCGCGCAGCTCGGCGTGAACTGCGTCGAGCTGCAGCCGCTGCACGAATTCGATAACATCACGACCGACGAGTATCACTGGGGCTACATGACCAACAATTTCTTCGCGCCCGAGAGCAGCTATGCCCTCGAGCCGGAGAAGGCGTCGGGCGTGCGGGAGCTGCAGGAGGTCGTCGCCGCGTTTCACCGGCGCGGCATGGCGGTGATCGTGGATGTGGTGTTCAACCATGTGGGTGTGCCCGCGCACCTGATGTTCCTCGACCGGCTGTATTACTTCGAGCAGGACGCCGCGGGAAACCTCACCAACTGGAGCGGCTGCGGCAACGACCTGCGCGCGCGCTCGGCGATGGCGCGCCGGCTGATCGCCGACAGCTGCATCCATTACCTCGAGGTGTTCGGCGTGGATGGCTTCCGCTTCGACCTGGCGGAGCTCCTGGGCGTCGAAGTGCTGCGCGACATCGAGGTGGCGCTGAAGCGGGTGAAGGCCGACGTGATCCTGATCGCGGAGCCGTGGAGCTTCCGCGGCCACATCGCGGGCGCCCTGCGCGACACCGGCTGGGCGTCGTGGAACGACGGCTACCGGAATTTCCTGCGCGACTACGTGCGGGGCAACGGCGACCCGGAGCGGCTGGAATATTACCTGCGGGGCTCGCCGTGGTATTTCGCGAAATGGCCGGCGCAGACGGTGAACTACACCGAGTCGCACGACGACCGCACGTGGATCGACGTCATCACCGAGCGGCACGACGGCAACGGTTTCCATCCCACCTCGAACGACCGGAAGCGCACGCACCTGATGGCGGCGGTGCTGTTCATGTCGCTCGGCATCCCGATGCTCTCGGCCGGTCAGGATTTCCTCCGGTCGAAACACGGGGTAAACAACACCTACCTGCGTGGCGACCTCAACGCCCTCGATTACCGCCGGCTCTACCGGCACCTGGGCACGCACGCGTATTTCGCGGATTGGATCGCGTTCCGCCGGGGCGAGCTGGGGCGGCTGCTGCGGCAGTGGACGCGCCCGAGCGAGGGCTTCTTCCGCTTCGTGGTCGCCAAGGGTTCGCCGGCCGTCGCGGTGATATATAATGCCGACCTGAGCCAGGGCCCGGACCGGCTGCTCTTCGCGATCAATCCCACGCCGCGCGATGCCACGATCCCGATCGGACCGGAGATCGCGGGCGTGCCGCATACGTGGGACCAACTCGCGGACCACGAGCGTTTCTATCTTTCCGGCCGGCACGGCGCGAAATTGCCGGTGGAGGCGGATCTGTTTCTGCCCCCGCTGGGCTGCGGGCTGTGGGTGAGTTCCACCTAGGCGGGCCGGGGATTCGGCCCCGGAAGGCGGCGGCACGGCACCGGCCGTATCTTGTCCGGGGTTATGTCAACAAATGCGCCGAAAACCCCCTTGCATCCCATGGCGGGGCAATCTTGCTTGAACAGCCCGCGTTTGCGCGGGCTCAACTTCACTCAGTCAACAAACACTGAACCAAACGGAGTCCTACCATGGCAGTTAAAGTCGCAATCAATGGTTTCGGCCGCATCGGCCGCCTCGTTTTCCGCGCGCTGGTTGAGCAGGGTCTGCTCGGCACCACGCTCGATGTCGTGGCGGTCGGAGACATCGTCCCGGCGGACAACCTCGCCTACCTGCTGAAGTATGACTCCACCCAGGGCCGCTTCAATGGCACCGTGGGTTCCAAGAAGTCGGCCCCGGACAAGGCCGAGGACGATGTGCTGATCGTCAACGGCAAGGAGATCCTCGTCGTCAGCGCCAAGACCCCGGCGGAACTTCCGTGGGCCAAGCTCGGCGTGCAGCTCGTCATCGAGTCGACCGGTCTCTTCACCGACGCCGAAAAGGCCAAGGGCCACCTCGCCGCCGGCGCCAAGAAGGTCATCATCTCCGCTCCGGCCAAGGGTGAGGACATCACGGTCGTGATGGGCGTGAACGACGACAAGCTCGACGTCGCCAAGCACAACATCATCTCCAACGCCTCCTGCACCACGAACTGCCTCGCGCCGGTCGTGCACGTGCTCCTGAAGGAAGGCTTCGGCATCGAGGAAGGCCTCATGACCACGGTCCACGCCTACACCGCGACCCAGAAGACGGTCGACGGTCCCTCGAAGAAGGACTGGAAGGGCGGCCGCACCGCGGCGCAGAACATCATCCCGTCCACCACCGGCGCGGCCAAGGCCACGGCCCTCGTGCTGCCCGAAGTGAAGGGCAAACTCACGGGCATGGCGTTCCGCGTGCCGACCCCGACCGTTTCCGTCGTCGACCTCACCGTCCGCACCACCAAGGAGACGTCCTACAAGGCGATCTGCGAGGCGATGAAGAAGGCCTCCGAGACCTACCTGAAGGGCATTCTCGACTACACCAGCGACGAGGTCGTCTCGAGCGACTTCATCCACTGCAAGGCTTCGTCGATCTTCGACGCCGGCTCGGGCGTGGAGCTCAACTCCAAGTTCTTCAAGCTCGTCTCGTGGTATGACAACGAGTGGGGCTATTCCAACCGCGTCGTCGAACTGACGAAGAAGATCTCCGAGAAGATCTGAGGCAGCACTCCAACCCTGCAACCGCGGATGGCGCGGATAACGCGGAACATTGCCTGATCCGTCCGCGTTATCTGCACACTCCGCGGTTTCTTTTTTTCTCCTTTCGCCATGCCAAAGTTCAAAACCATCCGTGACCTGAGCCTCGCCGGGAAACGCGTGCTGATGCGCGTCGATTTCAATGTCCCGCAGGACAAGGTCACCGGCGCGATCACCAACAACCAGCGCATCGTCGCGGCCCTGCCCACGATCAAGTTTGCCCTGGAGAAGGGCGCCTCGCTCGTGCTCATGTCGCACCTCGGCCGGCCCGACGGCCAGAAGATCGCCAAATTCTCGCTCCGGCCGGTCGCCGTCGAACTCGAGAAACTGCTCGGCCGTCCCGTGAAGTTCCTCGATGACTGCGTCGGCCCGGCCGTCGAGTCCGCCTGCGCCGCGCTCCAGCCCGGCGAGGTCGTGCTGCTCGAGAACCTCCGCTTCCACATCGAGGAAGAGGGCAAGGTGAAGCTCAAGAATGCCGACGGCACCGAGACGAAGCTCAAGGCCGACCCCGAGAAGGAAAAGGCCTTCCGCGCCTCGCTCTCGAAGCTCGGCGACGTCTACGTCAACGACGCCTTCGGCACCGCGCACCGCGCGCACTCGTCGATGGTCGGCGTGGCGCTCAAGGACAAGGCGGCCGGTTTCCTTATGGAGGCCGAGCTCAATGCCTTTGCCAAAGTGCTCGAGACGCCGCAGCGCCCGCTGCTCGCGATCCTCGGCGGCGCCAAGATCGCGGACAAGATTCCGCTCATCAACAACCTCCTCGAAAAGGCCAACGAGATCATCATCGGCGGCGGCATGGCCTTCACCTTCAAGAAGGAGCTCGAAGGCATGGCGATCGGCGATTCGCTCTTCGACCCCGAAGGCGCGAAGATCGCGAAGGACCTCTTCGCCAAGGCGGCGGCCAAAGGCGTGAAGATCACGCTGCCGGTGGACTTCGTGGTCGCCGACAAATTCGACGCCAACGCCAACACCCAGGTCGTTTCCGACCAGCAGGGCATCCCCGCCGGCTGGATGGGCCTCGACGGCGGGCCCAAGTCGATCGAGCTCTACACCCAGGTCATCGGCCGCGCCCGGACCGTGGTGTGGAACGGACCGAGCGGCGTGTTCGAGTTCGAGAAGTTCGCCGGTTCCACCAAGGCGATGGCTGCGGCCATCGCGCAGGCGACCGCGGCCGGCGCGACGACGGTGGTCGGCGGCGGCGATACCGCCACCGCGGCCAAGAAATTCAAGGTGGCCGACAAGGTCACCCATTGCTCCACCGGCGGCGGTGCCAGCCTCGAGTTCCTCGAAGGCAAGGCGCTGCCCGGCGTGGTGTTTCTCGAAAACTGATCCGAGCCTCCCAAGACCATGTCCTCCCGTAAAAAACTCATCGCTGGCAACTGGAAGATGAACAAGACGCCGGCCGACGGCGTGGCGCTCGTGCGCGACATCGTCGCCGCCGTGGGCAAGCAGACCGACGTCGAAGTCGTCGTGTGCCCGCCGTTCACCGGCCTCGAGTCCGCCGGCAAGGCCCTCGAAGGCTCCAACGTGAAGCTCGGCGCGCAGAACATGCACGCCGAGGCCAGCGGCGCCTTCACCGGCGAGATCGCGGCCCCGATGCTGCGCGCGCTCTTCGCGACCCACGTGATCCTCGGCCACAGCGAGCGGCGCACGCTGTTCGGCGAGACCGATGCGACGGTGAACAAGAAGGTGCTCGCCGCGCTGAAAAACCAGCTGAAGCCGATCTTCTGCGTGGGCGAGACGCTCGCCGAGCGCGAAGCCGGCGCGACGCTCAAGGTCGTGCAGACGCAGGTCGAGCAGGGTCTGGAAGGTGTGAGCGCCGAGCTGGCGGCCAGCGTCGTCGTGGCCTACGAACCCGTGTGGGCGATCGGCACCGGCAAGGTCGCCACGACCGAGCAGGCGCAGGAGGTGCATGCGTTCATCCGCGGGCTCCTCGTGAAGCTGTTCGGCGAAGCGACCGCGGCCAAGGTGCGCATCCTCTACGGCGGCTCGATGAAGCCGGCCAACGCGCCCGAGCTGCTGGCACAGAAGGATATCGACGGCGGCCTGATCGGCGGCGCGGCGCTGGAAGCGCGCAGCTTCGTCGAGTTGGTCAACGCCGCCACCGCGGCGAAGTAACGCGGGTCGCGCGGAAAAAAATCCTTGCGGCGGAACGGGCGAGTCGCGACGTTCCGCCCTCCTTTTTGGTAGGATACTCAAGTGGCCAACGAGGGCAGACTGTAAATCTGCTGGCTTACGCCTTCCCTGGTTCGAATCCAGGTCCTACCACCAGCTTTGACGCCGCGCCCGTGATCCGGGCGCGGCGTTTTTGTCTCAAGTCGCCGTAGCCGGGGCCGAACGTTGAAGGGAGGGGCTGCCGTTCGTGGGCAAGCCCGGTTTCCTGCTTTTCGTCCTCGTGAGTGCCCAAGCCCAGAGTTCCGCGCTCGACCGCACGCTCCGCGACCTGCTTTTCCGCGAGGCGCACCTGCGGCTGGCGCGGCAGAAAATCGGTCCCGAATACACCAGAAAAGAGGCGGAAGTGCGGGCGGTGAAGGCGACGCGGTCGCCGTTCGACTTCGTGGTCCCATCGCGCAGGCACCGGTTCGACGCCCGGCTCGCCGCGGTCACCGATGCCGCCCGCGCCATGCGGGAGCGCATCGATCTGCTCGACCGCTGCCAGGCGCATGTGGCGCGGAAGACGGAGGATGCAATCGAGCATCTGCTGCGCGAGGCGTGCCCGGAGTATGTGAACGCCCTCGCCGCGCAGCGGCAGAAGGAGGATTGGCTGCGCTGTCTCGCGCGTTTCGGCGCCCGGATTTTCGAACTCACCCGTGCCCTCGGCAACGTGCGGAATCTCGCCTGCTCGGGTTACGACCGGTATGCGGGCGACTACTCGGCAGGGGCCCTGCAGGCCTTCATTGTCGCCTACGCGGCCGCGGAGGCGGTGGAGGAGGAGGTGAGTTTTGCCAACCAGATCGCGGATGCGCAGCAGCGCATCTTCCGCGAGAACGGCATCAACACGCGCGCGCTGCCGCACATCGAGGAGACGGAGTTCGCCAAGTGGGTGGACCGGATCAAGGGCCTCCGGCTCGCGGAGGCGCAGGAGGAGTTCGACAGGTTGATCGAGCGGACCAGGCAGGTGTATGAGACCGGCATCGGCGAGCTGCGGGTGCAGGCCGAGCATGTGCAGCACGAGCAGGACGCGGACATCCACAATTTCCTCATGGTCGCGTGGGAGCAGTTCCGCGCGGAGATCACGCCGCAGATTTTCTCGGGCGATACGGAGCGCGTGGCGCACGAGACGGCGCAACTGCTCGCGGCGGAAGCCCGGTTGAGCGTGACGGGCCGGCTGTAGCCGCGCGCCTCGCCTTCAGACGATGCCGGCCTGGCGGAAACTGAAATAGCCGCGGCCGAGCGGATCCGCGCTCGCGCGTCCCACGATCACGTGGTCCAGCAGCTCGATGTCGACCGCGCGCGCCGCCTCGCGGAGCTGGCGGGTGACGTGCATGTCGGCCGGGCTCGGCGACGGATCGCCGCTCGGGTGGTTGTGCACGCAGATCACCGCGCAGGCGGCCTCCCGCACCGCGGCGCGGAACACCTCGCGCGGGTGCGCGAGCGCGGAGGTGGCGCTGCCGGACGAGATCTCGACGCGTTTGGTGAGCCGGTTGCGGCGGTTGAGGCAGAGCACCCAGAATTTCTCGACCTGCAGGCCGGCCGCGAACGGCACCACGTAGGCGTAGATCGCGTCCGGTTTGTTGAGCAGCGGCGCCTCCGGAATCTGCTGGCCGAGCACGCGCCGCGCGATTTCCAGCACCGTGACCAGCTGGAGCGCCTTCACGCGGCCGATGCCTTTGAGCTGGCGGAAATCCTGCGCGCTCCACGTGAGCAGGGCGCCCAGCGAACCGGCCTCGGCGATGAGGCGCCCGGCGAGCGTGAGCACATCCTGCCCGCGCGTGCCGGAGCGCAGCAGCATCGCCAGCAACTCCGTGTCGCTGAGCGCGTCGGCGCCGAATTTCTCGAGGCGCTCCTGCGGTCTCTCCCCGACGGCGGTCTCGCGCAGGCGATTGGGCAGGGGATACTCGAGGGGCTCGGGCACGGGGATTCGTTTGGACAGAATTCCGGGCGGTGCCAACTTTTCCGCGCCATGAAGCCGCCGCGCGTGATCGTCTGGGGAGAGAATGTCCACGAGCAGCACGATGCCGCGGTGCGCGCGATCTACCCCGAAGGCATGCATGCGGCGATCGCCGCCGGACTGCGCGAGCGGCTGCCGGAGGCACGCGTGGAGACGGCGACCTTTCAGGAGCCCGAGCACGGGCTGACGGCGGCGCGGCTGGCGGAGACGGACGTGCTTACGTGGTGGGGACACCGCGCGCATCGCGAGGTGGACGATACGATCGTCGAGCGGGTGCACCGGCGCGTGCTCGAAGGCATGGGCCTCGTGGTGCTGCACTCCGGCCACTACTCGAAAATCTTCCAGCGGCTGATGGGCACCTCGTGCGCGCTGAAATGGCGCGTCGACGGGCGACCCGAGCGGATCTGGGTGTGCGATCCGGGACACCCGATCGCGCGTGGTCTCGCACCGAGCTTCGAACTCGCGCAGGAGGAAATGTATGGCGAGGTGTTCGACGTGCCGGCGCCGGACGAGCTCGTGCTGATCTCGTGGTTTGCGGGCGGCGAGGTCTTCCGCAGCGGCTGCTGCTGGCGGCGGGGGCGCGGCCGGGTGTTTTATTTCCGGCCGGGCCACGAAATCTACCCGACATATTTCGATCCCAACGTGCGGCAGGTGATCGCCAACGGCGTGGCGTGGGCGGCCGGCTGACGGTCGCGGATGAATTGGCCCGCGCGTCCCCTGGGCCGAGGTTACTCGAGGGTCCAGACACGGACGTTATCGAACCACGCGGCGTGTTCGCCCTTGCCGGCGACACGGAAGACGAGCCCGGGCTTTTTCACCGCGAAGTCGGGCGCCGAGGCTTGCAGCGGCGCGTGGCCGGTGAGGTGGGCGACGACGGAGGTGCCCTTGAGCTCGAGCGTAAGCGTGGCCCACTCGCCGGGCTTGAGGCTGGTCTTGCCGCGGGCGTGGACCTTGTTCTTCGCGGCCGGGTCGGCCTTGTCGTTGTGCTCCGTCAGCGTCCACTGCCCGGGCGAGACGATGACGGAGAAGAGGTGGCCTTTTTTCTTCAACGCGCCCGGCGCGGGATCGAAACCGAGGTGAAAGGTCGCGGGGCCGCCGATCTTCACGTCGACCTGCACGAGGCAATCCTGCAGCGGCAGGGCCTTGCGGAAGGCCGCGGCGTGATTGTCGGCCGCGACTTCGCGTGCGCGGAGAGCGCCGGCGTCGAGCGCGAGTTCGCCGGTGTTGCGGGTCCAGCCGGCAGGCAACGCGGCCCCGGCAAACGTCTCCTCGAGCAGGAGTTTGCCGCGTTGCCCCAGCACCGGGGAATACTCGGCGGGAGCCGCGGAGAGCAGCGCGGCGACGAGCGGAAGCAGAGCGAGCAGGCGCGGGGTGGTCATGCTGGCACGACGACAGGCTCCGGCGGGCGGGGCAACGGGCGAAACGCGACGCGCGGTCCGCGCTTATGGCGGGGCGCGGTGGCGCTACTGGCATGTGCGGACCCCGAGATAGGATTTGAGGTTCGGGGTGAAGGCGGCATGGTCTGAGGTGTTCCTCCGCTTAGCGGAGGTTTGGGGTAACTAAGAAAGCAAAGCCCGCCGTATAGGGGTATACGGCGGGCACTTTTTTTCTCGGTTTTGCCGGGCCGCGACGGAGGCTCGCGGGATGGCTGATTCCCTCGTCTCCGCCGCGCCGGCCGGGCGTGTCGTGCACTGTGCCGAAGCGGTCGCGTGGCTCACCGCGCGCGGACGGATCGCGGGGGCGAGTGTCGTGACGTCGCTGCCGGATGTCTCCGAGGTGAATCGTCCGCTGGCGGAGTGGCGCACGTGGTTCGTGGCGGCCGCGCGGCTCATGGTGGAGACGGTGGCCGACGAAGCGGTGGCGGTGTTTTTCCAATCCGACATCAAGCGCGACGGCGCGTGGGTCGACAAAGGCGCGCTCGTGATCCGCGGGGCGGAGGAGGCGGGGGCGCGGGTGCTGTTTCACAAGATTGTCTGCCGGCGGCCGCCGGGGATGGTGACGGGTGGCCGGCCGGGGTTCACGCACCTGATCGCGGTGTCGCGGGCGTTGCGGTGTCCGGATGCGCTGCCGATTCCCGATGTGATCGTCGATGCCGGGCCGCAGCTCTGGGTGCGGGCGATGGGCGTGCGGGCGGCGGCGCATGCGGTGCGTTTTGCGCGCGATCAGGCGCGGGCGCAGCTGATCGTGGATCCCTTCTGCGGCGTGGGCACGGTGCTGGCGGTGGCCAATGCCCTCGGCGTGGCGGCGCTGGGGGTGGAGAAATCCGCGAAACGCGCCGAGCAATCGCGGCGCGCGGAGGTCGCGGCCGCCGATGTCGCGGTCTAGCCGAGCGCGAGGGCGATCGCGCCCATCATGAGGCCGGCGCCGCCGAGGCGCCACGCGAGCACCCGGCCGCCGAGCGCCTGTTCGCGGCTGCGCACCCAATGGCCGAAGGCCCACACGAGCACGACGCTCCAGAGCCCGCGCGAACTGTAGATGACGTTGGCCATCGCGGCCTGGCCCCAGTGCGCGACGGTGGAGACGAAGAGGACCGACTGCAGCGCCATCGTGGCGGTGCCTGCGAGCAGCCACGGCCACGCGGGGCGCGGGATTTCGCGGAGCGGAGCGCGAAACAGCGGCACGAAGCCGAACGAAAACGCGGCGGCGGCGAGCATGGTCAGAGGCACGAAGCGGCCCACACCCCACGGCCGCGCCCACAGCTGGATCAGGGCATCGAACACCGCGAAGGCGGCGGCCGCGCTGGCGGCCATGGCGATCGTGCGGCCCACGTGATGGTGCGAGACGGCGCCGCCGCGGCGGTTGAGCATCGCGATGCCGGCGGTCGCGAGCAGCGCGGCCAGCCACAGTCCGGGCCGCAGCTGCTGCCCGCCGAAGGTCGTGACGAGCAGCGCGACGAAGAGGATCTTGAGTCCGAGCACGGGCGTGGCGACGGAGACATCGCCGCGGTCCATGGCGAGAAAGGTGAACCACTGGCCGACCGTGAAACAGAGCCCGACGACGACCGGCTGCCACCAGAGGTGCGCGTGCACGGTGCCGCCGAGGAGAAACAGCGGCAGGAAGATGACGGCGCCGACGAGATTGGCGACGAAGGCGGTCCGCCACACGCCGACGCCGAGTTCGCTGGCGCGCTTTACGAGCAGCGCACCGCTGGCGTAGATGAGGGCCGCGACGAGCGGCAGGAGGGTGGACAAGGACACGGCGAAGGGAGTGGCGGGAAAGGTTGGGCGCGCCGCGGGTCCGCGGCGAGCGTGCGGTGCGCGCCGCGGGCCGGAGAGTTTGTTGCGCGCGGTGCCGGGATGCGTCACACCAGCCGCATGACCCACGAGGAACGCTTTGCGCAGCTGAAACTCGAGTTGCCGCCGGCCCCGCGCCCGGTGGCGGTGTATCGTCCGCTCGTGGTGGCGCAGGGGCTGGCCTATGTGTCGGGCCACGGGCCCGTGCGCACCGATGGCACGCTGATCGTCGGCCGGGTGGGCGCCGATCTCCCGCTCGCGGCCGGCCACGCCGCGGCGCGGCAGGTGGGGCTCGCGATTCTCGCGACGCTCCGGGCGCAGCTGGGCTCGCTCGACCGCGTGAAGCGTGTCGTGAAGGTGCTGGGCATGGTGAATTCCGCGCCGGATTTTCTGGAGCACCCGAAGGTGATCAACGGTTGCAGCGAGCTGTTTGCCCAGGTGTTCGGCGAGGCCGACGGGATCGGCGCCCGGAGCGCGGTGGGCATGGGGCCGCTGCCGGGCAACATCGCGGTGGAGATCGAGGCGATCTTCGAACTCGCATGAGCGCCGACGCGGGGGCCGGTGCGTGGCGGCGGCTGGTGAACGAGGCGGAGGTGCCGACGCCCTCGCTGCTCGTGTATCCGGAGCGCGTGGACGAGAACCTGCGCCGGATGATCGCGCGGGCCGGCGGGCCGGAGCGGCTGCGGCCGCACATCAAGACGCACAAGCTGCCGCAGATCGTGGCGCGGCAGGTCGCGCTGGGGGTGGTCAAATGCAAGGCGGCGACGATCGCCGAAGCGGAGATGGCGGCGCGGGCCGGAGCGCAGGACATTATTCTGGCGGCGCAACCGGTGGGGCCGAATCCGGCGCGGCTGGCCGCGTTGGCGCGGGCGTTTCCCGCGGTGCGTTTCGCGACGATTGCGGATGACCCGGCGGCGGTGCAGGGCCTCGGCGAGGCGGCAACGGCGGCCGGGGTGACTTTCGACGTTCTGGTCGATCTCGACGTCGGCATGCACCGCACCGGCATCGCGCCGGGTGCGGGGGCGGCGGCGCTCTATCGTCGGATCGCGGCCACGGCGGGACTGCGGGCCGCCGGGCTGCACGCTTACGACGGACACTCGCGTCAGCGGGAACTGACGGACCGGCGGGCGGCGGTGGCGCCGGGGTTCGCCCAGGTGCTGGCGCTGCGCGACGAGTTGCGCGCGGCCGGCTTGGCGGTGCCGGCGCTGGTCTGCGGCGGCACGCCGACGTTTCCGGTGCACGCGGACCACACCGGGGTGGAATGCAGCCCGGGCACCTGCGTGTTGTGGGATGCCGGATACGGCGGCGGCCTGCCGGACCTGGAGTTTCAGCACGCCGCGGTGCTGCTCACGCGGGTGATCAGCCGCCCGGGCACGAACCGCCTCTGCCTCGACCTCGGGCACAAGTCGGTGGCGAGCGAGATGCCGCACCCGCGGGCGCTGTTTCCCGCGCTGCCGGACGCGAAGGCGGTGGTGCACAGCGAGGAGCACCTGGTGATCGAGACGGCGCGCGCGGCGGAGTTTCCGGTGGGGACGGCGCTGTTTGCCGTGCCGATGCACATCTGTCCGACGGTGGCGCTGCACGACCGCGTGCACGTCGTGCGCGCGGACCGGGTGGTCGACGCGTGGCCGGTGGTCGCGCGGGCGCGGCGGCTGAGCTTCTGAGCCATGGGTGCGTCGCCCACGTTTCTGGTGCTGCTGGCGTTGGCGGCGATCGCGGTGCTGGTCGGGCTGGTCACGTGGGCGCGGATCAACGCGTTCATCGCGCTGCTGGTGGCGGCGCTGCTGGTCGGATTCGGCGCGGGGCTCGCGCCGCTGGCGGCGCTCAAGGCATTTCAGGAGGGCCTCGGTGCGACGTTGGGCGGCATCGCGGCGGTGATCGCACTGGGTGCGATGTTCGGGAAACTGCTGGCGGAGTCGGGCGGGGCGCAGGTGCTGGCGGAGCGGTTTGCGGCGTTCTTCGGGCTGCAGCGCGTGGTCGCGTGCATCGTGGCGCTGGCGATCGTCGTCGGCCTCGTGACGTGGTTCTCGGTGGGCGTGGTGCTGCTGGTGCCGGTCGTGGTGTCGCTCACGCGCGCGACCGGGCAGCCGTTCCTGCTGCTCGCGATCCCGCTGGTCGCGTTTCTCTCGTTGATGCACGGGCTGACGCCGCCGCATCCGGGGCCGGTGGTGGCGATCGATGCGCTCGGGGCCAACAACGGCAAGGTGCTGCTGCTGGCGCTGGCGGCGGGCGTGCCGGCGGCCTGGCTGGCGGGGCCGGTGTTTGCGCGCTGGATCGCGCCGCGGGTGGCGGTAGCGACGCCGGCGGAGAATGCGGTGACGGCCGGGCGGCCGCGGCCGGGCTTTGCCGTGACGCTCGCGGTGATCCTGCTGCCGATCGTGCTGATGCTGCTCGCGACGGCGGGCGAGCTGGCGTTTCCCGCGGGCGATGCCCGGCGGGCGGCGTTGACGCTGGTCGGACATCCGGTGCTGGCGCTGGGTGTGGCGGTGCTGGTGGCGTGGTGGGTGTTTGGCCGGGCGGCGAAGTTCTCGCGGGCCGAGCTGCTGACGTTTACCGAGCAGAGCGTGGCGACGATCGGGATGACGCTGCTGGTGGTCGGCGGTGGTGGCGGCTTTGCGCGGGTGCTGCGGGAGTCGGGCGTCGCGAGTGCGCTCGGGTCGATCGCGGGCGACTGGAACCTGCCCCCGCTGGTTTACGGCTGGCTGGTGGCGGCGTTTATCCGCGTGGCCACGGGATCGGCGACGGTGGCGATCACGACGGCGGCGGGGTTGCTGCTGCCGGTGCTGCAGGCGAATCCGCAGATCAACCGTGAGCTGATGGTGGTGGCGCTGGGCTTCGGCTCGCTCGTGCTGTCGCACCTCAACGACGGCGGCTTCTGGATCGTGAAAGATTTCCTCGGACTCACCGTCGGGCAGACCCTGCGCACATGGACGGTGGTCGAGACGATCATCGCGGTGGCGGGGTTGGGCGCCACGCTGGTGCTGGCGGGCCTTCTCTGAGCATGGAGCCACCGCTGATTTTCGACGCGCATCTCGATCTCGCCCTGAACGCGATCGAGTGGAACCGGGACCTGACGCGGCCGCTGGAGGAGATCCGCCGGCAGGAAGTCCATCTGCGCGACAAGCCGGACCGCGGGCGCGGCACCGTGTGCCTGCCGGAGATGCGGCGCGGGCGCGTCGGGCTCTGTGTGGCGACGCAGCTGGCGCGGCTGGAGCACGACGCCTACAGCCCGGTGTTCGGGTGGCGTTCGCCGGCGCAGGCCTGGGCGATGACGCAGGCGCAGCTCGCGTGGTATCGGGCGATGGAGGAGGCGGGCGAGATGGTCGCGATCACGGACCGCGGGCAGCTCGCGGCGCACGAGGCGCGGTGGCGGAGCGCGGATGCGGCCACGGCGGCGCGGCTGCCGGTCGGCTATGTGCGCAGCCTCGAAGGCGCGGACTCGCTGATCACGCTCGCGCATCTCGAACGCGCGTGGCGTGACGGGCTGCGGGCGATCGGACCGGCGCACTACGGGCCGGGGGTCTATGCGCAGGGCACGAGCACGGAGGGACCGTTTCCGGCGCGTGGACTCGAGTTGCTGCGCGAGGCGGAGCGGCTCGGGTTCATTCTGGATATCACGCACCTGAGCGATGCGTGTTTCCGGCAGGCGTTGGAGTGCTATGGCGGTCCGCTATGGGCGAGCCATCACAACGCGCGGGCGCTCGTGCCGCACCAGCGGCAGCTGGCCGACGAGATGTTCAAGGCGCTGGTTGCGCGCGGCGGAGTCGTCGGCGTCGCGCTGGATGCGTGGATGATCGTGCCCGGCTGGGAGCGCGGGCGGACGACGCCGCAGGCGACGGGCCTGCGGCTCGCGCATCTCGTCGAGCACATCGATCACTTCTGCCAGCTGGCGGGCAACGCGCGGCACGTGGGCCTCGGCAGCGATCTCGATGGGGCTTTCGGCACCGAGCAGACGCCGCTCGACGTGACGTCGATCGCGGACCTGCAGGGCCTGGCGCCGCTGCTGGCGGCGCGTGGCTACGCGGCGGAGGACGTCGCGGGGATTTTGGGCGGAAATTTTCTGCGGTTTCTCCGCGGGGCGTTGCCGGAGTGAGTGGGCGCGGCGACGAAGCAAACGCGGCGGGGAGTTTTGGTTCGGGCGTGGTCGGGGCGTAAAGCCACCCTGCGTTGTGCGGCGGGTTGACGCGGTCGGGCGGCGCGCCGTGAATCGGCGCCGCGATGAAACCCCTTACCCCGATCGCCGGCCCACTGGCGTTGCTTTCCCTCGTGACCAGCGTCTGCGCGCAGGTGGCTCCGGCCCCCAAAGCCGACGAGAAAAACACCCCGGTCGAGCTGAGTCCGTTTGTGGTGAACACCAGCAGCGACCTCGGCTACGTGGCGGAGAACACGCTCGCGGGCAGCCGGCTGAACACGAAGCTGCGCGACACGGCGAGTTCGGTGGCGGTGTTCACGAAGGAGTTTCTCGACGACGCGATGATCACCGATCTGCGCGAGCTCGTGGAATACACGGTGAACGGCGAGATGGACACCAACTCGCAGGGCGCGAGCTCGGAGCAGAACCGCATCATCGGCGGTCACGCGCTGACGGCCGGCATCCAGATCCGCGGGCTGATGGCGAGTTTCGGCATGGATTACTTCACGAGCATCACGCCGATGGACCCGTATCGCGTGGGGCGTTTCGAGGACAGCCGCGGGCCGAACAGCATCCTCTTCGGCATCGGAGCGCCGGGCGGGTTGCTGAACCAGTCGTCGAAGGTCGCCGAGACGCACCGCGACAGCGGCGCCGTGCGGCATGGCGTCGGATCCTTCGGCCGCAACCGGCTCGAAGTGGACGGCAACAAGGTCCTCGTGAAGGACAAGCTGGCGGTGTCGGTCGCGGCGCTGCACCAGGAGAACGGCGGCTGGCGCGCCTTCGATTTTCAGGACAAGGACCGGGTGTTTGCCTCGGTGAAGTATCGTCCGCTGCGCAACCTCACGCTCACGGCCATGGGCGAGAAGGGGCGCGACATCAACGCGGTGATCCGCTCGTTCCCCGACGTCGAGATGGCGCTCGCGTGGTATGACAACCGCAACGCCCGGGGCGTGGACGCGGTGAGCTTCGTGCCGAACAACGCGCTGCCGACCGCAGCGATGCAGGCGCTCGGCGTGACGACGCGGGCGCTCGCGGCCACCGGCAACAACCGGGTGCTGACCTACATCGAGAACGACGGCACGCTCTTCGACGCGCGCGGCACGTATCTGACCGGCAGCTACAATGTGAACACCGTGCGCGCGCCCGACGGCACGCCCGGCGTCACGGCGACGGCGCTGCGCCTCAATGACCCGAGGCTGTATCCGAAGAACGGCAACGCGACCGGACCGGGAATGTTCCGCGACCAGACGCTGAAGAACTACACGCTCTCCGCCGACTGGCAGCCGACGCGCAACCTGATCGTGAACCTCGCGCAGAATTTCCAGGAAACCGAGGCCGTGGTGAACCTGATGAACGGCAACAGCCCGATCCTGCGCGGCGAGCCGAACCGCACCCTCGGCGTCGGCGGACCGGCGAATCCGTATGTGGGCCGCTTGTATTTCGACGGCAACTGGACGCGCGACATCCACTACGGCCAGAGCCGCGAGACGCGGCTCTCGGCCTCCTACACGCTGGAGACGAAGTCGAAGTGGCTGGGCACGCACCGGCTCGCCGGTGCGGCCTCGCGCACGAACGTCTGGGACGAGCGGGCGAACTCGTGGCTCGTGCTCGCCGGGCGGCCCTTCAATCCGGCGGCGAGCAACGCCAACAACCGGGTGAACGTGCGGAACTACATCACGGAGGGCGAGGCGGGGACGTTTCGCGCGGGCGACTGGCGGAAGCTGCCGGCGACGCTCTCGTTTGGCGGGCGGAGCTACGAGCTGACCTACGCGAATGTGGAGTCGGGCGGTGCGGACAACGGCGGCATGCGGCAGGAGATGGATTCGCTGCTCGGGGCGGTGCAGAGCTTCTGGTGGTCCGGGCGGCTGGTGACGACCTTCGGTTATCGCGACGACCGCGTGGAGAACATCCAGCTCGGCTACTTCGATCACCCGAACCGCGGCGACGTGGTGACGCGCGATCTGAGCAAGGGCATCGTGAACAACTTCAAGGGCACCACGCGCACGGCGGGCGTGGTTTTCCACGCCACGAACTGGCTCTCGGTGATTGCAAACAAGTCGTCGAACGTCGGCATCCCGCCGCTCGCGCGCACCGTTTTTCCCGAGGGCAAACTGGCACCGCTATCGAAGGGCGAGGGCGAGGACTACGGTCTCGGTTTCGATCTGCTCGACGGCCGGCTGAACGCGCGGGTCGTTTATTTCACCGGCAGCGAGATCGGTCGCGTGACGGCGCCGGTGGCGAATCTGCTGCGCGATCGGAACATCCGGGTGATGGACGCTTTCGGGACGGTGCTGGTGGGCGCGGGGCGGCCGTTCACGACCGCGCAATGGAGTGAGCTGCGCGCGAAATACACGCCGCCGGTGTCGTCGATCTCGTCGGACTTTTTTGCCGAAGGCTACGAGGCGCGCGTGACCGCGAATTTCACGCGGAACTGGCGCCTGGTGGTCAACTACTCCTACACGGATTCCGGCCGCGAGAACCTGGCTCCGGAGGCGCTCGCCTGGTATGGTCTGAAGAACAACGGGCCGGTGTTGCTGCAGGCGGGCGTGACGCAGAATGCGCAGGGCGAATTCGTGGTGAACCCGGGGGCGTTTGAGGCCAACGGCGCGGTTGCGAAGTGGATCGAACTCGGGCGGCTCGCGCCGGGCGCGAACCTGTCGACGCTGCAGACGGTGAGCGGCATCTCGGTCGCGCAGGAGATTTTCGACCTGATCGATACGTTGAACGACGAGCGGGAAGCGCAGCTGAAGCGCTGGGGCGTGCGGCCGCACAAGATCAGCCTCTTCACCGCCTATGACTTCCGGCGCGGCGTGCTCGAGGGCTTGACGGTCGGCGGCGGCTGGCGCTGGCGGAGTGCCAACGTCATCGGCTCGAACTCGAAGGGCGAGGAGATCATCGGCAAGGTGGTGACCGGCGCGGATGCGATGGTCGGCTACAACTGGAAGCCGCGCGGACTGAAGGGGCGTTTCCGTTTCCAGGTGAACGTGAACAATGTGTTCAACCGGACGGATTTCATCCCGTCGCGCCTCGCGATCTCGGAGACGGCGCCGGACGGCTTCGTGATTCCGGGCGGGCGCGGCTTGGCCTACAGCCGCTACGATCTGGTCGCGCCGCGGGAGTGGCGGCTCACGACGACGTATTCGTTTTGAGCGGCGCGCCGCGAGGCGCGGTGCGGACTACCGACAGGGCGTAACTTCGGGAATACAGGGCTGCCGCTCGTCGGCCGCCGTCGCGATTGCTACGTGCGTCGCGTAACGGCCGGCGACGCGCGCCGGCCCGCCAACACGTCAGGACGCAAGCGACGCGTCGGCCGGTTGAAAAACGCCCGGGGCGATTTCACGTAATACGTGAAATGTGAGCCGGAGCCCGGTGGGTCACGCGGCGGGGATGGCGGACTCGTCCCGGGATTCCTGCCAGGCGGGGGCGGAGGTCTCGAGGACGACGAGGAGGGCGCTGAGTTCGGTGGCGGCGCGGCCGAGTTGGGTGAAGACCCAACGCTGGTGGTCGTCCACGGGGGCGACGGGGAAAAGTTCGCCCTCCAATGCGCGGATGAGCGCTTCGAGTTCGGCGGCGGGCGGGGCGCCTCTTTCTGCGGCGACGGCGAGTCGTTCGAGGGTGGCGAGGGCGAGGCCGCGGAAGGCGGCGAGGGCGGCGGGATCGATCGGGCGGCCCTGGCCGAGGTGCAGCGTGACGACGTTGAGGGTGCGGGTGAGGCGCTGGTTGCCGTTCACGAGGGCGGCGGCGTGTTCGAGGCCCTCGCGTTGGTTCTTCGGGTCGCCGGTGAGGCGGCGGAGGGAGGAGAACGCGACGGTGTTGGCGGTCTCGGCGTGGCGCTTGGCGGCGATGGCGGAGCGGTCGTAGGCGGCGCCGGTCTCGAGGCGGGCGAGGAGTTGGGTGAGGTAATCGCGGTTGGCGCGGAAGGTGCGGGCGAGGATACCGGGGAGACGGTCGCGTTCCCAGACGGGCCAGAAGACGAACGCGGCGACGAGGGCGAGCAGGCCGCCGGCGAGCGTGGTGAGCACGCGTTCGAGCGTGAAGGCGATCGTGACGGGCTCGTGCGCTTCGGTCACGAGCACGATGAAGATGCTGACGAAGAAGATCGCGACGGCGTAGCTGCGCTTGAGGAAGAACGCGAAAAGGAAGACGCCGGCGGCGGTGGCGCCGAACAGGACGGCGATGGGCAGGTGGAGAAACAGGAGGCCGCTGGCGACGAGGCTGCCGGCGATGGTGCCGAGCACGCGCTCGCCGGCGCGTTGGCGGGTGGAGCCGTAGTCGGGCTGCAGGACGACGACGATCGTGAACGGCAGCCAATACCCGTGGGGCAGTCGCAGGTATTCAAATACGGCGGTGCCGAGCATGGTGAGCGCGGCGAGGCGGAGCGTGAAGCGCACGAGGGCGGGATCGACGTCGGCGCTGAAGTTGAGCGCGGACGCGAGGGGCCGCAGCGCGAGGGTGCGGAGGTCGCGCAACTCGAGCCCGACAGCGGAGCGTTCGGCGGCGCGGTCGACGGTGGCGCGGACGGCGGCGTGCGTCTCGGGCAGGAGGCGTTCGAGGTGCCGCACGATCTCGGCGAGCTGGGCGAACGCAGGTTCGCCGGCCATGCGGCCGCGGAGCACGGCGAGGAGCGAGGCGAGGCGGCGGAGGCGGACCTCGAAGGTGGTGAGGTGGCCCGGCTGGCGGGAGACGACGAGGAGGGCGGCGGTGCGCGAGAGGTTGGTGAGGGAGATGAGGGTGGGTTCGAGGGCGGTCTGGAGCGTGGCGCTGCGGGGGTGGTCCCGGACGGCATCGAGGGCGGTGTCGAGGGCGACGACCCGCGTGGCGAGGCGGGCGGCGGCGAGGTTGACGGCTTCGAGGCGTTCGCGGAGCGGGCCCGAGCGGGCGGAGCCGAGGGCGGCGTAGGCGGCGTCGAGGGCGGTGCGCAGTTCCGTTTCCCGCGTGGTCACGGCGGTGCGTCCCTCGGGTTTCTCCGCGGCGGCGGCGAGCGATTCGAAGAGCGCGGCGACGGCGAGCCAGCTGTCGGCCACATCGCGGCGGAGCGGATGCTGCGGGTGGAACGGCCAGCCGGAGACCTGCACGACGATACCCCAGACGGCGCCGAGAAACGCGGCGGCGGCGAAGCCGGGGATGTTGAACGCGGCGGTGGGCGAGGCGAGGGCGAGGAAGAAGACGAGCGAGGAGGAGATCGCGAGGGGCGGGCCGTAGTCGCCGGAGAGGTGCCGCCAGAGTCCGCCGAAGACGGCGACGAGGCCGGTGGCAAGAATGGCGTTGCCGGGGCTGTCGGCGACGGTGGCGCCGATGGCGGCGGTGCCGCAGAATACGCCGGCCATCGCGAGCAGCAGGGCGAAGCGGAGCCGGTAATCGCCGCGGACGTCGACCATCGCGACGTTCTGCGCGGCGATGGCGACGATGGAGAGATCCACGGAGCCGACCGCGGCGAGCACGAGCGGCGGCATGAACGCGACGGTGGCGCGGACGGCGCGCCAGAAGTCCGGCTGGAGGGAGGCATCCTCGCGCCAGCGGCGGATCAGGGCGGGGAGCGGGGAAGGCATGCGGGAGGCCGGGCTCAGACGTAGACGGCGCCGCCGAGCAGGCGTTCGCCGCTGTAGAGCGCGAGAATCTGGCCGCTGGCGAGGCCGCGTTGCGGCGTGGCGAAGCGGATGAGGGCGCTGGACGGAGCTTCGGGGATGAACTCGAGCGGCACGCGGGGATCGCGGTAGCGGACGCGGCCTTCGAGGGCGCACGCGGTGGTGACGGGCTCGCCGATCCAGCTGAGGCCGTGCACGCGGACTTCGTTTTGGAACAAGCCGGGGGCCTCGGGGCCGTCGAAGGCGACGAGCAGCGCGCGGTCGGCGGCGCGTTTGCCGACGACGACGTAGGCCTTGTGGTCGGTGTTGGACGGGATGCCGATGCCCTTGCGTTGGCCGAGGGTGTAGAAATGCAGGCCGCGGTGGGTGCCGAGCTCGCGGCCATCGGTGGCGCGGACGATGGGGCCGGGGGCGTCGGGCACGTAGGCGCGGAGGAAATCGGCCATCTTCACCTCACCGATGAAGCAGATGCCCTGGCTGTCTTTCTTGTCGGCGGTGGGCAGGCGGGCGTCGCGGGCGAGGGCGCGGAGTTCGGGTTTCGGGAGGTGGCCGATGGGAAAACGGGCGTCGGCGAGCTGCGCCTGGGAAAGCAGGGCGAGGAAGTAGGACTGGTCTTTGTTTTTGTCGGCGCCCTCGCAAAGCCGGAAAGCGGAAACCGGAGACCGGAGAGCGGAAACAGCAGAGGTCGGAGCCGAGGGTGCGGGGGCTGCGATTCCGGTTTCCGGTTTCCGGTCTCCGGTCTCTTCCATGCGGCGCGCGTAGTGGCCGGTGGCGACGGCGGAGAAGCCGTGGTCGCGGGCCCAGGCGCGGAAGACGCCGAACTTGATCTCGCGATTGCACATCACGTCGGGATTGGGCGTGAGGCCGCGGGCGTAACCGTCGAGCAGATACGCGACGACGCGGTCGCGGTAATCCTGCATGAGGTTGACGACGCGGAACTCGATGCCGAGGTGCTCGGCGACGGCGCGGGCATCGTCGATGTCCTGCTGCCAGGGGCAGTGGCCGATGACGTTGTCCTCGTTGATCCAGTTTTTCATGTAGGCGCCGACGAGGTCGTGGCCCTGCTGCTTGAGGAGCAGCGCGGCGACGGAGCTGTCGACGCCGCCGGACATGGCGACGAGGATCTTTTCGCGCGGAGGGGAGGCGGACACGGCGGGGCGGTCAGCGGGAGAGCCGGGCCTTGGTGTCGGCGGGCAGGGCGGCGGACGCGAGCCAGGCGCGGGCGGCGGCGGCATCCTGCACGATCCAGTAGGAGTAGGCGCCGGCGAGGGCGGTGAGGGGCAGACGGTCGGCGGGTTGCGCGGCGGCCCAGGCGGTGGCGGCGGCGGGTTCGCGCTGGGCCCAGGCGGAGGTGGCCGAGATCAGCGCGGCGCGGCGGGCGGAATCGGTGGGCAGCGCTTCGGCCCAGGCAAGGGAGGCGCGGCCGTCGCGCGCGGCGGCGAGGCCGGCGTAGTGGGCGGCGGAAGCATCGAGCGTGGCGCCGGCGGGAAGCTGGGTGACGAACGTGGCGGCGGCGGGGGCGTCGCGGCGGTCCCACTCGGTGAGGATGTTGTTGAGCGCGAGCTGGCGGGTCTTGCCGGCGGGCAGGGTATCGGCCCAGGCGACGGCGGCGCGGGGATCGCGGGCGCCGAACGGGCGGGCGACGGTGACGGCGGCGAGGACCTGCGATTCGCCGGGGGTGAGCTCGGAGACGAGGGCGGCGGCGGCGGCGGGTTCGGCGGGGGCGAGCTGCTGCAGGGCGGCGAGGACGATGCGTTCGAGGCCGGCACCGGTGAGGGCGGCGCGCGCGAGGGCGAGCGCGCGGGTGGGATCCTGGCGGGCGAGCGGCACGAGCGCGGATTCGAGCGCCGGAGCGCGTTCGGCGGGATCGGGCAGCGCCTCGGCCCACGCGAGAGCGGCGGCGGGTTCGGCCTGAGCCCAGACATCGGTGAGCGCGCGGAGGGCGTTGGCGCGGGCGGGGCCGGCGGGGACGGCGGCGAGACGTTCGCGGGCGGCGGCGAGGTTCTCGCGGGCGAAGCGGTCGAAGAGGGTGTTGTAGACGACGAGTTCGTCGCGGGAGCTGGCGAGTTCGGCGGCGAGCGTGAGGGCGCGGGCGGGGTCGGTGCGGCTGACGGCGTCGATCAGCGCGAGGAGGGCGCCGGTGCGTTCGTTGCCCGGGGGCAGGGCGCGGACGATGTCGAGGGCGGCGGCGAGATCGCGGGCGAGGAGCGCGAGAAACGCGGTGCCGAAGACGCGGGAGCGTTCGCGGGGGTCCTTGAGGGCGAGGGCGCGGGCGAGTTCCGGGTGGTTGATGGTGGGGCCGGCGGGGGCCTTGGCGAATTGGTGCGATGCGGGTGTGGGGGCGACGGCGGTGCTCGGCGCGGCGGCGGGGGGTGTGCGGTCGCGGCGGAGAAGCAGGACGAACGCGACGACGGCGAGAACGACGGCGGCGAGGAGCCAGAAGCGGAGAGGCGATTTATTCGAGGACACGGGCGCGGAGGAGAATTGCGGGCGCGGGCGGGCGCGGCAAGGCGCGCGGCGGATGTCACGGAAGGACGGTAGAACGGGAGGACAGAAGGTCCACCGCTGATGGATTTGGCCAATGGGCCAAATCTTGGAGTGTGGGCGGCGGCAATGGCCGCCGTTTTTCTCAGGCGCCGCAATGGCGGCGGGGGAGGGGAGATACGGGAGACGGAGAGAGCCGGAGCTACGGTGGGCGCGGTCGATGCCAGGATTTCCGGTCCCGGGTATCCGGGTTTTGGATTGGGCTCTGGACTCCGGGCTCCTGACGGCCGGCGGCGGGGCGCCGGCCTGCCGGGAAGGGTCAGGGAAGTTCGTAGACTTCGAGGAGGGTGGTGCCGGTGGCGCCGGCGGGGCCGGTGACGTGGACGGTGTAGGCGCCGGGGGCGAGATTGAGGATGAGGGCGGCGTCGGCGCTGCCGGCGGCGAAGGGGAAGGTGCCGAGGCGGGTGGTGGCTTCGGTGATCGCATCGGCGTCGGCGGAGGTGGACCAGCCGGAGTTTTGCGCGAGGACGGCGCCGGCGGACGAGTAGAGCGTGAGCGTCGGACGCGCGAGGGGCGCGGTGAGGCCGAAGGCGGCGAGGGCGGGGCCGGCGCCGCGGATCAGCACGCGCTTGGGGGCGGTGCCGCCGACGGAGAGGCCGGAGATGAGGGTGCTTTCGCCGGCGCCGATCGGGGCGCGGGTGGAGAGGTTGGCGAGGCGCTGCGCGAGGGACGGCGTGGAGAGGTCGTAGATCTCGACGAGACCGACGCCGGCGACGGCATCGGCGGCGCTGACGACGGCGGTGTAGGCGCCGGGGGCGAGGGTGGTGAGGATAACGGAATCGGCGCTGCCGGCGGCGAGCGGGAAGGCGCCGGACTGCGCGGCGGCGGCGGCGATGTCGGTGGCGTTGGGCGCGGTGCCCCAGCCGGAGTTGGCGGCGAGGAGCGAGGCGCCCGCGCGGAGTTCGAGGCGCGGGTCGGCGAGCGCGGTGGCGACGCCGAGGGCGCGGAGGCCGGGGCCGACGGCGCGGAGGAGCACGGGCTTGGACTCGAGGCCGGTGATGATGAAGCCGACGATGGCGACCTGTTCGCCGGTGCCGGCGGTGGCGCGGGTGGAGAGGTTGACGAGGCGCTGCGCGGCGAGGGCGGCGGAGGTGTCGGCGTAGCCGCGGAAGTTGGTGACGGTGCCGTTGGCGGCGGTGACCGTGGCGGCGAGCGCGGCGTCGTTGGCGTTGAGCGTGGCGGCGATGGTGGCGCGGCCGGCGGTGTTGACGCTGAGGCGGCCGTTGGCATCGACCGAGCCGGTGCCGCCGTCGGCGGTGGCACCGCTCTGGGTGACGACGAGGGCCTGGCCGGTGGGGCTGACGATCGCGAGGGTCTGGGCGGCGCTGCCGGCGGCGGTCGCCTGATAGAAGCCGGCGGCGGCGTTGCCGGTGTCGGCGGTGCGCGTGGCGCTGAGTGCGAGGGAGCTGGCGCCGGTCGAGGTGAGGGTGCCGTTGGCGGAGATGGTGCCCTCGAACACGACCTCGGCAAAGGCGGCGGCGGTGGCGGGGTGGCCGTCGGTCGCGGCGCCGGTGCCCGCGGTGTTGGTGGCGGCGGTGAAGCGGAAGCGGCCGTTTTCGTCGACGGTGACGGTGCGGCTGACGAAGGCGGTGGACGAGCCGGGGAGGAAGCCGAGGAACACGCCGGTGTTATCCTCGCCGATGCGGAGGGCGAAGGTGCCGCCGTTGCCGAGCGAGCCGAAGTAGGTGCCGGCGAAGCTGCGGACGAGGACGCGGAGCGTGCCGGTGGCGGAGGCGGAGCCGGCGGAATTGGTGGCCGTGACGGTGTAGCTGCCGGCGTCGGCGAGGGTGACGCCGGCGAGCGTGAGGGATGCGTCGGTGGCGCCGGCGAGCGGGGTGCCGTCCTTGCGCCACTGATACGTGGGCGAGGGCGTGCCGGAAGCGAGGGCGGCGAGGGTGGCGCTGCGGCCGACGACGGCGATGACGGTGCCGGGCTGGCGGACGATGGCGGGCGCGACGGTGGTGCTGGTCACGGTGAGGCGGGCGCCGGCGCTGGTGACGGCGCCGGCGGCGTTGGTCACGACGACATCGTAGACCCCGGCGTCGGAGGCGGCGACGGAGGCGAGGGCGAGGGCGGGGCCGGTGGCACCGGCGACGGGCGCGCCGTCCTTGCGCCACTGATACGTGGGCACGGGCACGCCGGTGGCGGTGACGGAGAAGCGGGCCGAGCCGCCGACGAGGGCGGACTGCGGGGCGGGCTGCTGGGCGATGCGCGGCGCGACGTTGGCGGAGGTGACCTCGAAGGCGCGATCGACGTCGGGCGCGGGGTTGAAGGTGGCGTTGCCGGGCTGGGAAGCGCGGACGACGACGGTGCCGGGGATGCCGGTGAGGGTGATAGTGGCGCCGCTGAGGGATGCTGGACCGGAGAACAGCGTAAACGTCACCGGCAGGCCGGAGGAGGCGGTGGCGGCCAGGGTGAACGGCGCGGCGCTGCTCGGCTGGTTCGCGGGGGCGGCGAAGGCGATTGTCTGGCCGAGCTTGCCGGCGGCGAGCGTGGTCTCGGCGGAGGCGGGGTTGTAGTTGTTGTTGCCTGCCTGGGTGGCGCGGAGCGTCGCGGGCGTGGTATCGAGCAGGGTGACGCTCGTCCCGGAGACGGAAGCGTTGCCGCTGACGAGGGAGAGCGTGACGGGGAGGCCGGTGCTGGCGACGGCGGAGACGACGACGGGCGCGCCGACGACCGCGGACGACGGCAGGCCGACGAAGGAGACAGTCTGGGTGGCGCGCGCGATGGAAAGCGTGCCGTTGGCGGTGCCCTCGGCTTCGGAGGTCGCGACGGTGGCGACGATCGCGTAGATACCGGCCTCGGACGGCGCCGCGGTGCTGCCGGCGTAGGTGAAGGCAACGGTGTAGCCGGCGGGCGAGGTGGTGGCGGTGGCGGGCTTGACGGCGCCGTCATAGGTGAACGCGAGATTCGGCAGGGTGATCTGCACGGGGATCTTGTTCACGGTGAGAGCGACGGCGGAACTCGTGGTGCTGCCGGCGGCGTTGGTGACGACGCAGTCGTAGTTGCCGGCGAGTGCGGTGGTGGCGGTGAGCGAGAGCGTGGCGGTGGTGGCGGAGGCGTTGCCGGTGAGCGGCGTGCCGTTGCGTCGCCACTGGTAGGTCACGCCGGTGGAGCTGGTCGCGACGGAGAAGGTGACGGCGTTGCCGCTGGTGACGGTCTGCGCGACGGGCTGGGTGGTGAGGACCGGGGTGGCGGTGAACGTGAAGTCGTCGATGGCGAGGCCGTCGTCGCTGCCGGAGTCGTCGACGTCGGACCAGCGGAGAAGGAGGGTCTGGCCCGGGGCCCAGTTGAGGCCGGTAAGCGTGACGGGGGCGATGACGGTGCGGTTGGCGGCGAGGTTGCCGTCGAGGGCGGCGTTGGAGCCGGTGGTGACGGGGGCGGTGAAGTCGAGGGCGGTGGCGGCGGTGAAGCCGGCGGTGGGCGCGGTGTTCAGGTCGACGGCGCCGGTGGCGTAGGAGAACGCGAGCTTGTTGGCGGTCGCGCTGCCGCGGCGCCATTGTTCGCCGGTGTAGCCGATGGTGACCTCGTTGAGGGTGGCGCCGGTGGTGTTGACGAAGGCGAGGCCGAAGCGGGCGGCGAAGGTGCCGCTGGCGAGGGCGCCGAGGGCGCGGTCGGAGGCGCTGCTGGCGCCGTAGGAATTGGTGCCGCCGGCGTTGCTGGCGCCGGTGTCGAATTTGAAGAGGGCGACGCTGCCGGAGCCGGCGGCCTTGCCGAAGCTCCAGCCGGCGAGGCCGGTGGCGCCGACGCCGTTGGGCTGGGCGGCGTCGAGGGCGTAGGGCCCGGTGGCGGCGAAGGTGAATGTGCCGGCGGAGGGCAGCGTATCGAAATTCTGGGTATACGTGCCGCCGGCGTAGTTGGTGGAAGGGCCGGCGGGCGGAAGGTTGACGGTGAGCGCGACGGGGGTGGTGGCGGGGGCGGCGCCGGCGGTGTTGCTCACGATGACGTCGTAGTTGGCGGCATCGGCGTTGGTGACGCCGGTGAGCGTGAGGGTGGCGCTCGTGGCGCCGGAGATGGTGGCGGCGTTGGCGACGGTGCCGTTGGCGAGGGCGACGCCGGCCTTGCGCCACTGGTAGGAGAACGGCGTGGAGCCGGAGGCGGCGACGGTGAAGGTGGCGTTGCCGCCGAAGGTGGCGGCGGTGGCGACGGGCGCGGTGGTGACGGTGGGCGCGACCGGCGTGACGGTGAGGGTGGCGGCGGTGCTGGTGGCGGAGCTGACGGAGTTGGTGACGACGACGTCGTAGTTGGCGGCCTCGCTGGCCTGGACGTTGGTCATCGTGAAGCTCGCGGTGGTGGCGGAGGTGTTGCCGGTGATGGGCGTGCCGTTCTTGCGCCACTGGTAGCTGAACGGCGCGGTGCCGCTGGCGGTGACGGTGAAGGTGACGTTGCTGCCGGCGTTGACCGTGGCGGACTGCGGAGGCGTGGCGACGGTCGGGGCGACCGGTGCGGCGGTGCTGAAGGTGAGGGTCGTGTTGGCGGTCGGCTTGAGCGTGCTCGTGGCGCTCTCGGTGATCTGGCTGGCGATGAAGGTGACGGTGACGGTGTCGTTATCGGTGAAGCTGACGGGCGGCGTGAGCGTGAACGTCGTGGGGCCGCCGGTGACGGTGGCGGCGAAGGAGCCGTTGAGCGTGCTGCTCATCGTGAACCAGTTGCCGGAGACGGTGACGGCCTGGTTGAAGGTGACGGTGATGGCGGCGTTGCCGGCGACGCCGGTGGCGTTGTTGGCGGGCGTGGTGGACGCGATGGCGGGCGTGACGGGGGCGGTGCCGACGGGGGTGGAGAAGGTGACGTCGTCGAGCGCGAGACCGTGATCGTTGCCGGAGTCGTTGGTATCGGACCAACGGAGGATGAGCGTCTGGCCCGGGGCCCACGAGATGCCGGTGACCGTGGAGGAAACGGCGGTGCGGTTGGCGGTGGCGTTGCCGTCGAGGGCGGCGGCGCTGGCGCCGACGGTGGGCGAGGTGAAGTTGAGGGCGGCGACATCGGTGAAGCCGGTGGCGGCGTTGATGTCGGCGGCGGTGAGCGAGTAGGCGAACCCGAGCGTGTGCGCGGCGGTGTTGCCGCCGTTGCGCCACTGTTCGCCGGTGTAGCCGAGGGTGAACTGGGTGATGGTGGTGCCGGTGTTGTTGGTGATCATCACGCCGAGGCGGGGAACGACGCTGCCGCTGGCGACGGTGCCGAGCGCGCGATCGGTGGCGGACGCGGCGCCGAAGGAGTAGACGGCGCCATTGGTGGCGGAGCCGGTGCCGACGAGGAGCCCCGGGGTGCCGAGGCTGGAGCCGATGCGCCAGCCGTTGAGCGCGGTGACGGTGGCAGGCGTGGCCGCGAGGTCGAAGGGCGCGGTGCCGGTGAGGGTGACGGTGCCGGACGAGGGCAGGGCATCGAAATTCTGCTGGTAGGTGCCGCCGGCGTAGCTGACCTGCGAGCCGGTGACTGTGGCGAGCACGAGGGTGGCGGCGGTGCTGGTGGCGGGGGTGCCGACGCCGTTGGAGACGACGACATCGTAGCTCCCGGCATCGGCGGCGGCGACGGCGGAAACGGTGAGCGAGGCGGTGGTGGCGCCGGCGATGTTGGCGCCGTCGGTGAGCGGGGTGCCGCCCTTGCGCCACTGATAGGTGAAGGGGGCGGTGCCGGTGGCGGAGACGGTGAACGTGACGGTGCCGCCGGCGGTGGTGGATTGCGAGGCGGGGGCGGTGACGATGGTGGGCGCGACAGCGGTGACGGTGAGGGTGGCGGCGGTGCTGGTGGCGGAGCTGGTGCCGTTGACGGTGTTGGAGACAATGACGTCGTAGGCGGCGGCGTCGCCGGCCTGGAGGTTGGTCAGCGTAAGGTTGGCGGTGGTGGCGCCGGAGACGTTGGCGCCGTTGGTGAGGTTGTTGCCGGCCTTGCGCCACTGGTAGGTGAGCGTGGGCGAGCCGGAGGCGACGACGGAGAAGGTGGTGGAGGTGCCGGCGTTGGCGGTGCGCGAGGTAGGTGAGGTGACGATCGACGGGGCGATGCCGGTGATCACGAGGTTGGCGCCGGCGCTGGTGATGGAGCCGACGGAGTTGGTGACGACGACGGTGTAGAGGGCGGCGTCGGCGGCGGTGACGTTGGTGAGCGTGAGCGTGGCGGTGGTGGCGGAGGCGTTGCCCGTGATCGGGTCGTCGTTGCGCAGCCACTGGTAAGTCAGGGTGGACGCGGGCGTGGAGGTCGCGGCGACGGTGAAGGTCGCGCTGCCGCCGAGGGCGGTGGTCTGGGCGACGGGAGCGGTGGTGATGGTGGGCGAGCCGGTGGCGGTCTGGCCGTCGACCTTGGTGCGGAGGGTGGCGGCGACGGCGGCGAGGGCGGGCTCGGTGAAGAACGTGTAGCCGGTGTCGGTCTGGATCTGCGCGGCGGAGGTCACGTAGTTCTGCCACGGGGTGCTGCGGACGCCGGCGGTGTTGGGGACCTTGATGGCGATGACGCGGGTGTTGGCGTCGATGCGGCTGAGCGCGCTGCCGGCGCCGAGCGGGACGACGACGACGACTTTCCAAGTGTGGCCGGGGATGGCGACGCCGCTGGCGATGGTGGAGCCGGCGAAACCGCTGGGGCCGGTGATGATGAGGAGCTCGTTACCGGCGTCGGCGAGGGTGCGGCAGTAGGTCTCGAAGCTGGCCCAGACGCCCTGGTTGTTGTCGGGGGCCTGCGGCATCATGTTCGACATGTAGAACACGACGTCGTTGTCCGCGCGGGTGACGGTGCGGTCGCCGGAGGGGCAGAGGTGGCCGCGGTCGTAGCCGGAGCCGGAGTAGTCGGTGGGGAGGACCTGATAGAAGCCGGCGGGGAGGGTGGTGTCCCGGAAGAAGTCGGGCGAGCGGCCGGCGGAGCCGACATCGCCGGAGGTGAGGTTCCACGCGACCCAGTTGGGCTCGCGGTTGTTGTCGTTGTAGGCGAGCGCGTATTGGGCGCGCTGGATGAGGAAGTTGGTGCGGTTGGCGGTGGCGTCGGTGCCGGCGGAGCTCGGATTGCCGGTGAGCATCTGCTGCGGGGCGCCGATGATGGCGAAGGCGCTGGAGACGAGGACGCAGGAGACGACGGAGGCGGCGAGGGTGCGGAGCAGAGTTCTCATGGGGCAGGCGGACGACGGTCGAAAGATCGCGAGTGAAACGGCCAGAGCAGGAAGCGGGCAAGAAACGCGAGGATTGCGGGGAAAGTCACGCGAGTTTGCGGGAAGAGGGGGAGGGCGGAGGGCCGAAAAGATGAAAGAGGGAAAGATGAAAGGGGGAAACGGGTAGAGGCGGAAGGGAAGGCAGGGGCTAC
>JACCDO012172678.1_pt1 | contig 30959 bp, 19 predicted proteins | sample 7446101 | NCBI WGS metagenome assembly JACCDO01 (sample SAMN15323440, study PRJNA562643) | freshwater metagenome | isolation source: river surface water | place: USA:Blue River Watershed | collected 2017-08-16
GTTTGACCAGTTTGACCAGTTTGACCAGTTTGACCAGTTTGACCAGTTTGACCAGTTTGACCAGTTTGACCAGTTTGACCAGTTTGACCAGTTTGACCAGTTGGTCTTGGTGGTGTTGGTTGAATAGTTGGTCTTGGTGGTATTGGTTTAACAGTTGGTCCAGTTTGTCCAGTTGGTCCAGTTGGTCCAGTTTGTCCAGTTGGTCCAGTTGGTCCAGTTTGTCCAGTTTGTCCAGTTGGTTTAACAGTTGGTCTTGGTGGTGTTGGTTCTGATATTAAAAATACTATTTCTTCACCACTACCATCTCTTTTATTTTGTCTTTTAATGTTATTATTTACATTTCCTACATTAATAACTACTGAATCAACATCTATACCTAAACTTTTTATTTCAGCCAATTTATTAGTAAGTGGTTCTACTTTTCTTAATGTTTTTAGTGTACTATTTGCTATATCGTTGTATTCACTTATTAATCTATTAATTATTTGTTCAGTTGTTTCAAATATTTGTACAGGAGGTCTAGGTAATCTAATATAATTTGGTGGAATTGGTAATTCAGCAAGCCCACGTTTTCTATATGATATTACAAAAGGAGTAAAATGTGATGTCTCCATTTTAGATAAAAGTGTTGGAGGCACAGTATAGCTTGTAGTTACTTGAGTTTTATCATCATCTTTTTCATCATCAAATTTTATCCAAGACAATTTTAAAGTTCCCTGATCATTAATTACACGTTTGGAATAACAAACATAGTGTCCTGTATCAAGTGTTCCTGCGTGACAAATTATATCATTTACATCGTAAACAGTTCCATTAATATTAATAGGATTTAAATTAGTAGGATAAAGATTTTTTTTCCCTCTTACAAAATTACCTGAACTATCTTCTTGATAAATAAACAGCTTAGGAACAACCAAAATATAGGTTGGTAAATTATCTCCCCTATTCAAAATAGATTCAAATTTAAATCCAAATGTCACTTCTTCAGCATCTTGGGCATGAAGATCTATAAAAATATCTAAATATTGTCTATTTATCATAGTTTGAATATCATACTTTGTACCTACTCTAACATTATCCAAATCTAAATTTAAAGTTCCAATATCAGTTATACTTGGTGTAGGTATTTTCGAATAACCTTTAGCTTTATCATAAAATCTTGTTATCATTTTAAGATTATTTAAACTGTATTTAAAACAATATCCTAATTGTGACATATTATATACTATTTGTGATATAGCATCATCAGGTGTATCATGTGTTCCTCTTATAAAATATTTTTCTTTCTCTTGAATACGTATTGTATCTTTAATTTTTATAACAGGTTTTCCTTGATATTTTCTTCCAGGTATAACTTCTGCATTTACAACCCTTGTATTTTCTGTTTCACCTGGAGTTATTATTGGATTAATTGTAAATTCTGTATTACTAGCTAATACATAAGCTGAGTTTTTTTCTTGAATAATAATTTGTCTTTTCCCAGTAGAAGTTAATATAGGTCTATTATTAGCATCTTTTACTAAATTAATTTCTAAATTTATAAAAGAGTATAATACTCTAAAACAATTGTCTGCTACTGTATAATTCATTCCATTATTTAATAGTTCAAATATAGTGTTTACAATATTTTTTATTTCATTTTCACTAATGCCAAAATTAGCTATTGTTATCGGTACATCAATATAAATATTTCTAAATTTATTTGTATCATGTTCATACCATTCAGGAGTTATTTTTTTTCCAATAAATACTGCATTTTCAAACATTGTTGTTAAATTAGAAGTATTATCTAACATATTTAATAAAATAGGATAAAGTAAGTGTACAGTAGAATTATAAAAACATGTTGCACCACAATTTTGAAATGCATTTTCACTAGCTACATTTATAATAGTTGAAATATCTCTTAAAGAGGCTTTACAACCATAGTTATAAATATTTTCTGAAATTATTCCATTAACATCATATTGAGAATTAGCTCTTTCGAATCCTCGTTGTTGTTCGATTTTCCAAGCTTCTATATTTGGAGGGTAACCTGTGGGATAAACTGGTCCAGATGGTACAGTTGGTCTTGGTGGACCAGGTGGTACTGTACCTGTTTGACCAGTTGTTGTTGGTTTTGGTGGACCAGGTGGTACTGTACCTGTTTGACCAGTTGTTGTTGGTTTTGGTGGAACAGGTGGTACTGTACCTGTTTGACCAGTTGTTGTTGGTTTCGGTTTTGGTGGAACAGGTGGTGTTGGAGGAATAACAGGAGTAGGTTGTGTTACATTAATTAATTCTATTTTTTTTAAATCATCTGATAATTTAATTTGAAAAAATGAATATGGTAAAGGAGTTGTTCCAAGTTGGGTTATTTTTGTTGTTACATTTGAAATATCTATTCCATAATCTTTATTAATTTTAGTAATTAACTGTTGTCTAGTTGTGTTATTTTGTACATTTGTTGCTGTGTTTGTAAATGTTATACTATTATATGAAGTAATATCTGTTTCAACTGATTCTAAATAATACACTATTTTTGTAGTTTTATTAATTATTATTTTTTTATTATAATTTTTTAATTCTGGGATAGCTGTTGATGGGTAAAGTATTATGGTTACATTATAACTTTGACCAAGTAATAATATGATAATATTTGTCATTTTTTCTATTTCTGGTTCAGTTTTTGTGGTGTTTTGTGATAATTCATTAAATTCTTGAATCATTCTATCAATATCTTCACTAGTAACTTTTACACAAATATTAGGATTATCGTCATCTAAATCATATGAACCATCTTCTTTTAATATTTTTCTAAGTCTAAATATAGGAATACGATTGATATTACCTATATTATTATCTATCAAAGCTTTTTCAGCAGCTTCCAATGCAGCCATCAATTGGCTATTACATTCAACTCCAGGTTTAAATGAATCTCTTAAAGTACGTAATGCTGTATTATAAGTATCAATTAATATAATAATTTCTTCAGCTGATAATGATTTCTTTTTTAATAAATATAAGTATGGAACAAAACCATCTATTAATGACCAGTTAGTTAGTTCAACATTTGTTGAACTATTATTAAATCTGTACCATAAAATTTTTTTAGTTTGTTCATCTTTTAATCTTTGACCAATAGATATATATTGATTTGGAGTAACTTTATTATTAACAAATACAATATCAGAAATAATATATGTTTCTGTTTTTTTTTCTTTATCTCCTGTGCTAATTGTGTATTCTGGTGTTGTTGCAGGTGTCATAGTTGTTAAAAAAGTTGGTTTATAACTAGAATTAGGGTTGAGTGTTACTTTTATTGTTATTAAAGTTGGTAAGCATTTAAATTTTGCAATAGTTTTATATTTATTTGTTGCAGAATCATATTTAACATTAACTGCTGAATTTAATTTTTCCTGAAAATTATAAGGAGTACTATCTGTTGCTTGTATGAAATTTAAATTTTCATTTTCTATAGAATAAGAAAAATTTGGAGGTTCTCCAAAATTTACATCAAAAGTTCTAGTTATTAATCCTTTAAAAGAATACTTAAAACAAAATCCTAACTGATATAAATTTTCATTTAATCTTTTTATAATCTCAAATGGATCAACCATTTTTGTAGCAGGGAAATTTTCTCTTGTAATCACTATTCTATTATTTGCCTCTTCATTAATTCTTTCAATTTTTAAGTTTAAAAAATCCAATAATTTATGCAATTTTTCTTGAGTAAATTGTTCATAAATACATATTAATATATCGTCAAAATTTTTAAATTCTGCTTCATTTAACGGACATCCTCGTGGTATAATAAAATTGTATACATCTATTTTAGTTTTATCAGTATTTAATGATGAGTTTTTTATTATATTATAATAAAAATGAACAGCAGATATTAATTGATTTGTATAAGCAAATGGAACAGTAAATCTTGGAATTATTACTTCTGGAAGTAAATTTTCTCCTAAACCTCTGTCTAAATTTCCTTTGTTACAACCAAAATAATTATTATCTTTTATTGCATATATTTCAGGTATAGTTTCAGGATATATAGCAGTTGTTGCTTCGAAATTTGTACCAGCTAATTTTTTTATAGAATTAATAGAGGTTAATATTGATGGTGTTTCTTGAATTGCCTTATTAACAATTTTTTTTAAACTATTAAATTCCAATTCGTTTAATGGAATACCAATCGGTTCATTTCTAAACCCATATACTAAACCATTATTACTATAATATCCTATAAATCTTTTTCCAGGATTAACTATAATTTGATATGATGAACCATCTTGAATTATTTGTAGATTGCTTAAAATACCTTTTTCTCTTTCTGTAAAAGTTGAGTCTCTAGCTAATTTCCCTTGTATTTCAGTTATTTTTTGATTTAAAGTAGGTAATAAATTATCCCTAAAAAAATTATTATCTTGGAATTCAATATTAACTTTATGTACTAGGTCATTTTCTCCCCCTCCTATAATAGACTTATTTTTTAAATTTAAATATATTGTATTACTTTTATAAGTATTATCACTGAAATAAATATTATACATATATATATTTTATATATAATACAAAACTATAAAAATTATTTATAATAAATTATTATGATTTATTATTCTGATAATATTATTGACTCTTGTTCAACATTTATATTATTTTGAATGTATTGAATTTCTGCATTTATTTTGTCTATTTCTAAAGATGCTTCTTGTAAAACTATATTATTTACTTGCTCAGATTGAATATTTTTATTAATCTTATCATTAAGCTCTCTCTTTCTTTTAACTAATTCTCTATACTTTTCAGATGCTTTTTTACCATATTCAACTACATCTTTTGATGTTCTAAATATATGTCTAATTCCTAATAATGTTAAACCTAACAATAAAATTGTATACAAATCAAATGATTCTCTGTCTTTAATATGACTAACATGTCTATTTACATGCCATACAAAAAAAAGTAATAACATTAAATAAAGAATCATTGCTATTAATGGTCTTTCATCTAAATAATCATAAAAATCATCTAAAAACTTCATTATATTATATTATTTATATAAATTATTTTAATTTACTAATTATTTTTCTTCTTTAACATAATGTAATATTATGTTCTCTAATGGATTAAATGAATAATTTTTTTCTAATCCTAAATGAATTAAACCATGAATTCCTATAAGAATTCCAAACATTAGTAAAATCATCAAAAAATATATATGTGTTGTTTCTTTAGATAATTTATCCCAGTCATACATTATTTTTATATAAACATACAATATTATAATACCAGTAATTGGTAATGTCCAAAATGAAGGCTTTGTAAATATTGTCATAATATTATAATATTATTTTATAATTATTTTTATATTGGATTTATATTTACTTAATTAAAATAACTTAAATATAAAATAATTACTCTTATTAAAAGTATTAATTATTAATTAAATGTGAGCATAATGTTTAATTTTGATAATGTAATTATAAAATTGTGTATTTAAGTTTTTATTGTAAATTTATTTATATGTTTTGAATGTTTTGAATGTTTGAGTTTTTTAAATTTTGAATTTTTTAAATTCGATATTATTTTGTTGAAAAAATAATTTAGTCATAAAATTATTTTAGTAAATAAAATTTTGTTGAAAAACCTTTTTGGTAATTTTTATTTATTTTTTATGAAGAATAATTAATAAAAAAAAATTACTTGTTGCAAAAATAAAAATATTTATTTTATTGATAGGACGGATGTAACCTCTGTTTCGATAAAAATATTTTATTTTTTGTTAACATTAATTAATTAAAATGGGTTAAATTTTTATTTAGTCTTTCTGTTGGGTTTATACACAACATAATTTATAGTAATTTTGCAAACTGGTGTAAATATAATAGTTCTTTATGTTTATTATTTATTTTTTCAGTATGAAGCTTAAATTGGCTATAATGATATTCATAATTTTGTAAGTATGTTCCATTGTCATAAGTTGTTTCTTTAATAGGATAATCTGAAAATGCATTAAGACAATAAAATCTATCGTAATCAGTATATAAATTATTAGTACTACAATACTTTTTCATATATGGTTTCATACTAATAACCTTTATATTAGGTGTATCATTATTTTTTTTTATTGCGTTAACAAAAAATCCAAATATATAAATATAAGTATAAATAAAACTATATTTCATTATATATAAATTTTATTATTTATTATTATATAAAATGAAAAAAATATCTGACAATATTATCTTTGTAAAAGATAATAATGATAAAAATGATATAAAAGAATGTTTAATATGTTATATTCAAAATCCTACAAATAAATTATGTACAAACTGTATTTATCTATATTGCGAAGATTGTTCAAAAAAAATTAATTATTTGTGTAGTATTTGTGGAAGGAAAAAAAATATTTTTTATGATGATTACCATTTTCCATATAATGAACCAATGATGATATCATATACAGTGTCAATTGGATTATTTTTTGGATTAATATTTTTATATGTAATAATCATGTCATTATTTTCTTTTTATTATTTTATTAATTATAATCGTGTTTATCATTTTATACTTATAGTTAAATCTAATAATTTACTTTATACTAAAAATATAGAATCAAATATTAGTTCAATAATATTTAATGACACCAATAAAATAAATGAAATAAATGAAATAAATAATTTTTTTGAATTGATTGATTACTATGAAATAATGAAGATGTGTAAAAAATAATTTTATGCAGGAACAGAACCTTTAATATTTTTAACAAATAAATTTATATCCTCAGCAGATAATTCTTCAGTATCCTTTTCAACTATTGAAAAACTAGTATATGGATTACATAATTCTTGTGTAGGGGGAGGCAATTCATTAAATATTTTAGTTAACAATAACCAGAATCTAGTTATTGTTATTTTTTTACGTTTAATTACTTCTAAAGAATTTTTAAAAGTATTTCTCAACATCATTCTAAAATCTTTAATAAAATCAATTTTACTTTGTTTAGTACTAAAATCCATAGATATTTGAGATAAAATTCTATTTAAATCTTTTGTATCACATTGTTTCATTAATTTTAATATTTGATTAATTAATCCGACAAGATTTCTATCATTACTAATATCTTTTTTATCTATTTCATCATAGTTTTCACTTATAAATTTAAATATTGTTATTATATTCAAAAATCTTTCTAATCTCATTTTACCAACATATTCTTTAACAATGGTGTTTTCAAAATTATTTTCTTTAAAAACAATATTGTATATTTTAGAATCTAGTGTGTCTTTATATTTATTTTCAATTTCATACAATCTATTAAATAATCTTAATACATCAATACTAGTTATTGCTTTTTCTTTTAATAAAATACCTATTAATATTCTATTTTCTATGTATACTTTTCTAATATTATCTAAAATATCTTTAGCAAATTCTACTTTTTGTGTAGGTAGTATATTTGAATATAATTCTATGTTTCCAGGTAATATAATTCTTACCTTATATTTAGGATTAATGATTCGTTCTGATATATCAATAATTTTATTAACTTCATGAAGTTTTAATAAAATATAGTGGTCTATTATAAATTTGTTGGCTCCTATATTTTTCCAGACTTCCATAAAAGCCTCCATTTTTCCTTCACTCTGATTACATACAAAAATATTTGGTGCTAATATTCTAAATATCATTTCTTTATAATTACAAATATCAGATCTAATACCTTCCATGGCTAATTTATTAGCTAATTCTATATTAGTTTTATCATCAACATATATATAATCATTTAATCTAAATCTTGGATTAGCATTACAGTAACCAATAATATCAGTCATTTGTGTTGGATTTATTATTATATTTTTATTTATATAATAAGGATTTATAGAACCGAGACTAGCAAACTCGAAATAATTTGTAATATCAAGTGATTGTTTCTTCTTAAGAGAAGTTATAGCTAATGCATTAGTAAAAATTGCGAATGATGCTTGTTCTTGTTCTTGTTCTTGTTCTTCTTCTTGATCTTGTTCTTCTTGAGTTTGTTTTTCTTGTTCTTGTTCTTCAATTTCTACCTGACCTGATGCTTCTGATGCATTTGGATCATCCCAATTATTTTCGTGTATTAATCTATTTATTAATTCAACTACCGATGATTGTCTTATTATTTTTGATTTTACTAAGTAATCAAACTCTTTTTGAGAAAAATTTAATAAATCAACCATTAAAAATTCTCTGTCTTTAAGATTTAAATATACTGGTTGTCTAAATATATTTATATTTAAATACTCAAAATTAATACCAAAACCTTCTGGTGGAATTGATAATTTTAATATTGGTGGACTAGATAGTTCAAAATAATTTCTATATATTGTCTGAATATTTTGTTTTACAAAAAGAGAATGTTGACTACGATTATATCTTTGTTCTGAATCTATTAAATAATTAACTAATGATGTTACATTATCGCTAATTATCCTAAACAAGTTACTATTAGTTGCAAAATTTACTGTTTGACCTTTATTTATTTTTCTTAATCTAAATATACCTTGAGCAATGTCTCTAAATCTATTAAACGAGCTTACTGTTACTAAACCCCTTGCTAATGTATATATTTTCATATCTATACCAGTTATATGTCCTTGATCATAAAAATAAAATCTGTCTATTAATCTATTTGTTAAAGATGAATATGGTACACGATTTCCATCCAAGTCTATACTAGTACTTAAATTATTATCGTCTACATATACAACACATTTAATCTGATGATGTTCATTAACTATTTTACCATTATTAAATTCATTTATTTTATCTATAATTTGTTTTGCTACAAATTCACTTGTGTTATTTATAAATGCTGAACCACAGTCTATTATTGCATGATATCCTTCTCTTAATGCTTTATTAATTATATCTTCTGAACTATTTAATTCAAATATTTGGTTTTGTGGTCTTCCTAAACCTATAATACTTGCTACTACAGCACCATCTCCTCCTACTTGTTTTTCTACTTTTTCTAATTCTCTATCTTCTATAGTTTCTTTTGGTAATTCTATTGATGGTGTTCCTGTAAAACCTACTCTCTTGTCTGAAAAATTTGATGATAATATATCTAAAAATGATAAGTTGTTGACAAATTTAATTACACGAACGAATTTTTTAAATACTATATTTATTAAATAAAATTTCATAGGAAAATTGTTTTTTATGATTTTAATATCATTTTTACTAAAATTTGTTATTTTTAGATCTCTTGTTAAAATTAATGGTTTTTCTATACCTTCTGTTAAATCCTTATATCTAATTGCTCCTTCATTATATTCTGGAGGCAAGTCTTTTTGACTGTAGAAATGTTTAATAATATAATTCAAATACAACTGTATATCAATATTTCTCAATCTTTTTATTGGTTCATCAAAGTATGATATTGTGGTTAATGCTAACACATACAAATAATCTGTAAATTCTGAGTTTTCTGATGGTTTTTCATCTGCTAAAAATGGTACAGCCACAAACAAATTTGATATTTCTTCATCACTCTTTATCTTACCATCAGCATTATATATTGGAGATATTGTTTCTTTATCTTTATAACTTAACCCAAAATGTCTTCTATGTAATTGTTTTAATATTCCTGGTATTAGTTTACCAAAATTATAAATTATATTTAAATACTCAATATTTAAACCTTCTGCAACCTTATCCTTTTGATTTAGTAGCATAAAATTATATGCCTCCAAATATTTGCTACCAAATATTAATTCAACAACCCTTTTATAAAATCTAAATATAATATCTTTTGCTTTAGGGTTTAATATTTTACTATCTAAAAGAAGATGAGGATTACTATCTCTAAAAGAATATTGTACAAGCTCCGTTCTTATTTCTTGAGTTTTTTTAGAGAAATATAAATAATAAATAAAAACAAAAATAAATTTAAATGTTATGTCTTCGTTATCTATTTTTTCTTTTTGTGTTGTACTATCTAACATATTTAGTTGACTTTTTAATGGATCTGCTATTTCATCTACTTCATCAAATACTAAATAACAATTTTGTGTTAGATCTAGATAATCTCTATTATATGGCATATTTATAGCTTTTTTTATTTTAAATACTTTTATCAAATAATCTGATATTATAGTTATTTTTTTGTTAAACAAATTATTTAATTTACTGTCTTTATCTATTTTTTGTACTAATTCTCTATTCAAAAAGTAAAATATATTATTAAATATGTCTCTATAAGATTGTTGTACTAAAGAAGTAGGCATTACGTGTACTATATGTTTATTATTATCTCTAGTATTAGACATATCTTCTAATAATAATAATGTTAATACAGGAGATATTGTTGATGATTTTCCTTCTCCCATCAAAAGTTGATGAATTTTTTGTCTTGATTCTCTCTTTAATTCTCTAAATAATTCCAATGTAAAATTATATTGTGACTCTCTAACTATAAAACCTGCCATGTATTCGAAATATATTAATGTCTTCGTTATTTGTTCTGAATATTCATCTTTAGCTACATACATTGGTTGTATTGATAACAATTTATATATTTCTGTACAATCATATTCGGTATTTTCTATAGCTAAAAGTGAATTAACCAAGTCTATTGCTATATATATTTTTTTTATATTTAAATACATATTTACAAATTCATATGATACTGGCTCACTTATGCTTGATAATACACTATAAGTAATATTATAGGTTAAATTAGTTCTTTTTTTTAAATTTTTAACTTGATTATTATAAATAAAAATAACCCTTTCTAATTCGATTTTTAATTCTCTTCCTAATTCTATTAATTTTTCTTTGTCTAATATGTATTTTGTTTCACTACTTAAATTTCCTAAATATGATTCATAATCTGATTGGTAAGATTTATTATCTAAATCTGATTGTTTTGGATATGCAATTATTTCTTGTTTTTCACTTGTAACTAATTCAATTAATGGTTCTAGATTATTCCATCTTTCTCTTGGAATTATTATTTTGTCGAAATTTATCAAATCATAATTAAATTTCATTTCTCCTTCAAAACTATTATCATAATTTGTTTTCACATTGTAATAATATGAACTGGAATAATATTGTGAATTAATAGCACCTCTACCTACACAACAATATATAAGAGCATCAAGGGTATTAACTGCTCTGACATCTCTATGTGTAAATACTGAAGGTTTTGATTTATATATTTTTTCTTCCATATAATTTAATGCTGAATTAGCTATACTCCATTCATCCTTTGAAAAATTATATTTATCCATTTTTCTATAATAACCAATTAATCTTGCTGATACATTAGCTTCGATTTTATCCATAATATCATTATTAAGGTTTATAACAAATATTTTTTCTATTATTAATCCGAAATAATTGAAATAAGCAGTGTTGTAATTTTTTAATATATATAAATCTATTGAGTATTTATTTCTTCTAACATTATCTAATTCACATTTATCTGAATTACAATTATGCATATTTGTATTTTTTATTATTATGTCTATAATTGTATTTGCTTCTTCAATATTTCCTGCATTCAGATTTTCTTTTAAAAAATAACCTAAAACTAATATATCCTTTTCTGCAAATACTCCATTGTACTGATATTCCATAACGTAAATACCTGTATAATCTATTTTATTTGTATATGTTTTTATGTATGTACCAATGAAAGCATATTTATTATCCTGATTTTTACCAACAAATATATTTGTGTTAAAAGTATATCTTGAGAAAATGTATGGTATATCATTATTTAATTGGATTTCCCACTCTCCGTAATATAATCTGTTTGTTGACGTATTAAAAATAAAATATTTGTTTATTTGGGGACACCAGTATTTTAATATATCATTTCCTAAATTTATAACAATGACTTCATTAAAACTATCTGTTGAATATTGCATTTTTTTACCTTCTAAATCTCCTGGTCTATTTATATAATGAGTATTTAAAAATGAAAGTAGTATGTGATATATTGTTGATACAGATGTATTCTCAAATAACATGTTACTTAGTAATATTACTTCATTATTATCAATTAATATTTTGTATCCTTTTTGATATATTTTTATTATGATTTTGTCTTCTTCGTTTTTATAAACATATCTAAGATCACCATATAGAGCTGGTGAATTTGTTTCTTGTTCAAATGATGTTTCCTCAATATAAGATTTTTCATTAATAAAAGTATAGTCTGTTCTTAAAAATGTTTGTAATAAACTATCGGTCTTTAAAAATGTTACTTTATTTTTTAATTGTAATTCATATGTTAACTGAGGAATTTCTCTGCTTTTTGATAAGCTTAATTGTTCATTTATAATTTCTATTAAACCACTTTTAATTTCAATTTTAGACATATAAAAAATAATATCATAAACAGAATCCTTAGTTCCATTCATTGTATATTTAACCTGATTATTATTTGTATTATAAGATATATTTTTGGTGCTAAATTTGTTCATATCATATTCGATAATTAAATTGTCATTATCTTGTTTGTATATGTGATCAGTTACTTTTTTTGTAAATAAAAGCTTGTACATATCAAATAAATTATTAACTAAAACATCAATATTATCATAATTTTGAATTCCCTCTTTTAGTGTTTGTATTTCTTCAGTAGGATTTTTTTGTTTTATTACAAAATCAATTTCAACAGTTTCAATTAGTTCTTTTAAATAATCGGACAGTTCATTGTCAGTTGTTTGTCCTTGGTTTTTTGATAAATTATTATAATCAAATATTAATAATGATGATGTAATATGATTTTGTAAAGTGTCAATTATTTTTTCAAAAGTTTTATTACTTTTATAACATTCATTAGGTATTTTGCTAGTATCTAACATATAGCTGTTTCTATAATTATTAACTACTAATCCTCTTGTAAATTTTACTATTTTTTTAAGTAAAATGTAACAATTTTCTATGTGTTCTCTATCTAATCTAACAAAACCATTTGTATTTAAATCTTCAAAGGATTTGTAATGTTTTGCTAATTGATAATATACTAATAAATCTATTATTTTATTTAACAAATGACTATTAATATAATAAATTTTTTGTAAATATTCTAACCATTTTTCTATTATAATTTTATCCTCAATTATATTTAGTATATCTAAAATGTTTAGTATTATCACTTCATAATTTTTATAATCAGATTTTAATACTACAGAACTTGCAAATAAGCTTTCTATCTTAGTTAAATATGATTCTAATATTTCTATATTTAAATTATCTCTATCCCAAATCACTGTTTCAGATGATAAATTTGATGCAAAAGGATATATATTATTATTTGATGAATTTTTACCAATAGTGATTTGTTTGTATAAATATTTTTTATCACTCCCATATATAAAACTATTAATATTTTTCATTATTTTATTAATAGAACCATAATTTGTATAGAAATTATAGTCATAATAAATATAAGAATATCCAAAATTTTTGTTTTCTAATGAACCCCAATAACCTCTTGGTTTTAATTGTTTTAAATCCAAAGTAAATTCTGAATCTATTACAGTATAATTATAATATTGTACATCAATATTTCTAGTATATAAGCGTAAATTTGCATATAATATTGAATTTCCATAGTTTAATTCAGATAAATCACGTCCTAGTCTAAGACACACTTGGTATGCTTGTAAACCTCTAGGTATTTCAAACATATATGCTATTTTACTATAATTAATATAGTAACTATATGTTTCTATACCTTCCATAGTATAATCTTGCCTTTTTCTTAATATATATTTATCGATAGCATTATAAACTACTTTAGTATTAACCTTATTTCCATTTTGAGATATCAAACCAGCATTTGGTTCAATATCCTTTCTAGATCCTTGCTCTAAAACTAAGTAATTAGTTATAAAATTTGGATATGCCATGTTTATAGTTTCATTTTGATAATATGTTTTAATATAAGAACCTTTAGCCTCAATGACATTATCTTGGTTTCTCAAATCAATTATTTCTTCATAAAAATCTAAAATATTTTGTTCTTTTTCTAAGGTTGTTATTGGTTCATAATTATTATTTGAATTTATTGGTATTAATATATATTTATATAATTCATTGGAAACTAAATAATTTTTAAACTCCATTACTATGTTTAATTCATAATTTGTTCTAATTATAAAAGAACCAATATATGTATTAAAATAATTTAAATACTTTACAGTTTCAGATCCATTTTCTGGTATTGGTACCAGAGCATTTCCTGGTTTTTTTGCTCTTAATAAATTTAGTATTAAATTTGTTGATATAAATATTATTTGAGTATATTCTTTTAACATTAGTATATTCCATTTATTAGTATCTATATTATAAATATTACTGGCTGGTCCACTGGCTTCTTGATAAAAATCTGATAGTAATAACTGAATTTTACCATAAGTATTTTTTATCATGTTATCACATAGACTTCTCTCATATGCTTCTATATAAGGTAAACTATCATTTGTATAATATTTAAATACTTTTTTTAATATTTCAAAATATAATGGAACTAAAAAATTAATATGGTTTTTTACATAAAATATATCATCATTTGTATTTCTTAATTCTAATAAAGAACCTACATATTGACCCATATTTGTAAATAACATATCTAATCTTTCACAGAAACTTGAACCTGGTTTTTCTTCACTAAGTTTATTTACGCCTTCTACTATATTTGGTTCTACTCTTGAAATATTATCCTTAATTCTACGCACCTCTCCAATTTGGTGTGATAAATGAATTTTATTATATACTCTTCTTGCATCATAAGAATCTTTTAGTACTTTTGGTTGAGGAGACTGGTCTCTTTGTATTAATGATGTCAAAGTTAATATTTTATTTTCCTGAATAATTCTAAAAAAACTGTCTAGAATTAATTCACATATTCTAACAGATGCTTCAGTTAATTCGTTCAATTTTTGTATATTAAAGTTTTTACCTTCTTGTCCTATTGACATTGTTCCAATTAAATCTATCATAGCTTCTCTCTCTTTTTTTATTAATAAGACTTGGTCGTTTAATTTACCAATGTATATGTATTGTTTTTTTAATTCTTCTAATTCCAATCCTCTTACAGTTTCTAATTCTTTTGATAATAATACTAATTTTAACAAATACATAAAAACTATATATTCTTTTGATAAATCAAATAAATCCTTATTAAATGATTTAGTTGAGCCATCTTTGGTATATTTTTTATTGACTAAATCTATTTGATATATTTTCTGTTTAAATAATATTTCTATTAGTAATACCATTGATTTTGTTGTACAGTCTCCAATTATTTGCATAGGGCATTTTATACTATATAAATATGTAGGAGTTGATATTATTAAAGGACTATTAGCTGTTGTATAATTGTCTACTAAATCTTTTACAATAATTCTATAAAAATCATCAGCACTTGTATAGTTACCAAATATTAACATAAAAGTTAAAAATCTACATAACTTATCTTTAGTTACGATATGTGATATTATTCCTGAATTATTTATACCATCATTTAAAATATTTTGATAGTTTATACCATCTCCTGTATTTAGTATATATACTGCATAATTATCTGTTGTACCACATCTTTTATAATAAAAACCAATTGCATGACCTTTTACACCCATATTTATATATTGTTCTTCGCCTACTCTTAACCCTACTTTTAATTTCATTTGTTCCACACAAGCATTAAAATGTCCAGCTCTATTTTTTATAGTTCTAGGTTTAGTTACAACAAATGCTGTTCCATTCCATTTTTTTTCATCCTCATAATTATCCCTATCTATATCGGTAAAAAACTGATATACCTCTGTCAAGCCTCTATCCCATATAGCTAAACCTATAACTTGTCTAATACTTCTTTCTAATTCTGCATCATAATAAAATTGAGTTTTACTTGCAGTTATTAAATTTAGAAAATTATCATAGATATCTTCTCCTATTGTATTTGTTGATATATTTTTTAAATTATATTTTGGGTTATTTAATAATTCTTCCATTTCTCTTAATGATTTTTCTAAATAATTACCTCCAGATTCATTCGGATAATTTTCAAATAAAATATGTTCAATTACGGATTTTACCATATATTTTATAATATATATATATATTATTTAATCAATTAATTTTTATTATAAAAACTTAATTATATTATCTTAAATCAACATTATTATAGGAAATTCTTGATAATAATTCGGTTTAATGTCCATATTAAATATTATATTATCTAAATCTTCACTTGTGTCATAATCAATATTAAAATCTGTATTCACATGTGATACATTAATTTCTAAAATCTCCAAATCAATATGTATTTTTAAAAATTTTAAAACCTCATCATTACATAATTTGTAATTAGTTTTAACATATTTATCAATATGATTATTTATTAATTTAATTAATTCAATATGTTCTTGTCCTAGTGATCTAATGTTTTTTAAGAATTTTATTTCATCTTCTAATATAAATGGGTAAACATTTAGTTTTAATTTTTTTGTATCATTATAATCATTCCAATCATTTGATTGTGTGATAATACATCCTTTGTTATCCCATCTCTTGTAATTTATTAAATTGCCTTTTATGTTAAAACTAAAGTCTTCAAGGTGTTTAACTATATTTATTTTTTTAAACACATTAACAATTTCTTTATTATTACAATATATATCAGAGGTATCTTTTATTTTAAGTATATTTTTTAATATTTTTACTTTTGGTATGTCATATAACATTTTTTTAGGATGATATAATTCTCTTATTTCAAATGGAATTTCTTCACATTTTATTATTCCTTTAAGTATTAATGTAGCGGTATAACTTTCATAAGGATTATCATCAATTGTATCACAGGTTAATAGTTTTTCGACTAATAAGATATTTTGATTTTCTTGAATTTGTTTAAATATATCTTCGTCTTTTAACTTAAATTTATAATAAGAATCTTTATGTATAAAAGATAGTCTGAAATCATTTTTAATTATTTTTTCTAGTTTTTTACCATGTAAAAAATTAATATCACCGTATACATCATATATTTTAATTTTTGATGTCTTTAATAATTCTAAAGATTTTTCCTGTTTATTATTTATTTCCTTTAGTCTGTTTAATACTATCTTTTTATAATATTCTCCTTCACATTCTAAATTATATATTAATCTTTCTAATCCAAAGCAGTCATTTAATTTATCCACATTCCTATTGCATCTAACATGATTTAAATTAATCCTAAAATAACTTTTTTTTGATAAATTTGGAATACACATATAAACATCTTTAGACTCTAAATTATATTCATCTTTTATAAAATTTATTGTATCTTGTTTTACTTTTTTTAAATATTCAACATAAGAACCATCTAATTCTCTAAAATCATATCCATAAGACATATCTATAGGACATATTTTTAATTTAAAATTTATAATTTGTTCTTTGGTTAATTCTTTTTTTCCATTTACTATATTGGGAATTATTGGTTCAGTAGATATTATTATAAATTTATTTTCACGACTAACATAACATATACTTTTTTTACGTTGATAATCAATATAGTCGCCTCCAGAATCTTTTAATTTTAAATATTCTTCATACAAAGTTGTAATCCATGTTTTCACATATTCTTTTTTTGATAAATTTGTTAAACAATTGTTATTAATATCTTTAATAACTCTAAATTTATTTGGTTTTACTTCTTCTTTTATGCTATTTTTGTTTTCATCAAAATTATATTGACATTCTACATCGTCTTGATTATTTTCTATTTTATTTAAATTAGTTTCTTGTGGTATCTCCTCTTCATTTTTTATTTTTTTAACTCTTCTATTTTTTTTATCCAATCTTCCTTTTATAACACATTCAACTTCACAAATATCTTTATTAATTCTATTTGTTATTTTAAATGTGTTATTGTAAACATGTGAGGAATAAAAATATTTTTCATATATTACTTCATCATCATTAACTTTTGTTTCAACAAAATCGAAACTAATTCCATCGTGAATTAGTGCCTCTTTTATATCACTTTCTTCTTTTAATTTGTTAAAATCTAAATAACTCATCAGTCGTTTATCTAAATACGTTGTTTTTTTCTTTTTATAAGTATGTTTTAGTTTATTTTCTTTATAATTTTTTTTTTCATAAACATCATTATTATAATTTATTTTTTTATTAATGTCTTTTTCATGATATTTACTTGGTATTGTTTCATCAAGTAATTTAATTATATCCATCAAATATTACATAATTTATTTAAATAATATATAAAATTATCAACTTTTTTACTACATTTAAGGTATATGCCTTTTTGTTAAATTTATTAATTTATAATAATCAGAACATAATCCTAAATTAAATATTATATTGTCTAGACCATAAGAATATTCAAATGATGAATTCGCCTCTAAATTTTCTATATTAACAAAATGAATATGTAATAAATAGGCTGATGGAGTATAATGAACATATATATTTATTTTGTTTTCATCAATTTTATAAAGGGATTTAATTTTTTCTAAAGATATTGTTTTTATATGATTTAATAAATCTATATGACTACTATCTAAATCTCTCATTGTTTGTATACTTTTATCACGAACAATTCCTAAAATATGTAGTTGTTCAATTGATTTTTTATTCCAAACATAATTTGGTATTAGCACAAAGTTATAATCTTCATATATTATATTTTCCTTTTCAGAAATTCCATCAACTATATTATAAATCCATCTGTCTTTTTCAATATTTCTTTTTGCTTTTGTTTCTAAATATTCTTCATATGTTTCTTTTACCAAATAAACATTTAGATTATTAGAAGTATCTAACTTTTTGTTTTTACAGATGATTAATTCACCTTCTATTTCCGTTTTACATTTGAATTTTTCATAAATACCATTTGATAAAATTAAACCTGTTTTTTCAATATTTAATATGTTTACTGGCTCAGGAATAATTATACTTCTTCTATTTGGATTTACTTCTATTACTCCAACACTATTTTTATACATTAGATTTTTTTATAATATATAAATTTATTTGTTTATGTTATCAATTTTTATAACGTAATTGTATTTTTTAGTCTATTTTTACATATGTTTTCTATATAATTTGCTCTTTCTTCAATTGTTTTTTTATAAATATAATAATCGTAATACTTCATTTTGAAATCATCAATTACATAACCATTATCTATTAAAAATTCACATACTTCAATTGATATTTTAGTTTTCCTAAATGAAAGATTATTATATACATGTGAATGAATTAGCTCTATTGATTCTTTATTTACTAATTTTTTTAATCTCAAATAATAATATTCAAAACTATCTTTATATATTTTATGTGTTTCTTCATATTTTTTTCCTTCATGACTTTGTTTTGCTAATCTAATTAAATTTACAACATGCTTAAGCTGTTTTTCTAATAACGATTCACTTATATTTGGTATATATTTAATGATTCTATAATCAATAAATGCTTTTTGTGCCAAAGTTATTATTAGTTCATTCTTTTTTTCAATATCAATGTTATCGCCTAATATATTTAATATCCATTTATAACAATCATAATGTAGACACTTGTGTTTAAAAAATATTTCTTTTATTTCTTCAATACTGTATTTATAATTTTTGTACATGTATTTACAATGAAAAATTAAACCACAATTTAATACCAATATCAATATTTCATTTTTTATAGATTCTATATCACATTTTGAAACAATAAATGTAAACATCTTGTAACTATGTGATAAGATTTTACTTGAGGTAATTTTTAATTTATTTGCATAATTAAGTAAAATGTATTCAACAAATTTATATGATTTATTTCTTTTGGCTTCATTAAAAATTTCTTCTATTCTATTTATAAATTTATTTTCAGCTAAAAAATGTTCTGACAAATATTTTTTGCAAAGAACAGAATCGTTTTTTGCAGAATGTAAAAATAAAGTATTAATATCTACTTTTTTTAAAAGTATATCTGGTATTTGTTCAAGATAAAATAAATACTCATCGCAACACAAATCTTTTAATTCATTATTGAAAATTTCAAAATTTTTACCACCACCTCCTAGTAATATGGCTGGATTATAAATATATGTTGGTACCGATATTTTAGTATTATTATTTTCCATTTTTTCCATATAATCTTGATATATTATAAATTGTTCAATTTTTATTACTATGAAAAAATTGTAAAATAATGAAACTTGCAATATATATATTCTTTTATTTATGATTTACTTAATTTTATATGATTCAAGAACTTTTAGAATATCATAATATTTTATTACCTGATGACTTATATACTGTTTTAGAAAATGATGATATCGGGTCAAAGCTTTTAATTAAATATAATACTGCCACAATATTATATTTACAAAATAAAACTTCTAGTCAGAGTATAAATATTTCTGGTGAAAACATAGAGGGGAATCATTTACTTAGACTAATTAGTAGTATTTTAGGTATTGAAAATTCATCTGTTTTACCAATATTAGATATACATAAAATTATGATGTCTGAAATTTTATTACAGATTAATAAAATATTAACATCAGGATTATATAATTACTGTACAATTTGTGGAAAAAAATCTGAAATCCAAAAAATTAAAGTAATCAATACTTGTACAAATGAATTTTGCAAAATTAAATATTTTCATGCCCCTACAGATAATATAATTTCGGACAATTTTAAATCTGATTCCAAAGTTGTTTCTTTTTTAATTCAAACCTTGGTAGCATGTACATCACATCCAAAGGTAGATATTGCCTTTAAACCTCTTCCTAAAATTATTGGTGTCAACAATCCTAATGATTTTATTAGTTTAATACCTGAAAATTTTAAAAAACCTGGAATACCTGAACTTTTTGAAAATTTAAGTAATAGCGAGAATGATTTAAGTCTTTATAAAAATATTGGAGAAATCCCTTATGCTATTATTAAAAATTCATTATCTTCAAATTATTTTTCTCTTGTTTCTACAGATGATGTTATTAAAGATAAAAGCATAGTTTTTATTAACGTAAATCACTCTGCAGAATCAGAAAAAAAATTTCAAAATAATCATCAGTTTTTATTTCATGGTTCACAATTACATTCATGGTATCCTATTATAAAAAATGGTTTAAAAGTTTTATCTGGTACAGCTCTACAAGCAAACGGTGCAGCATATGGACAAGGTATATATTTTTCAGATAGTTTTGAAATGTCTTTATCTTATTCTAATAGAAAAACTACTATACAAGGTTTTTCAGTTGTAGGAGTTTTTCAAATTTCAGAAGATATAAATATTTTTAAAAAAACATCTGGTATCTTTGTTATACCTGATGATACAAAACTACTACTAAAATCTATAGTTTTTGTTAAAAATTACACATGTTCTTGTGGTAACCAAATAACCAATTATTTTACTAAAGAAATACCAATTAAAATTAAAGTTTGTGGTATTAGTTCTAAAATAGTTAAAAACAAAAGATTAGCTAATGAACTAAAGTTAATAGAAAAAAAGGGTATATATGATATAAATATAATAGATGAGTTGACAAAATGGGAAATAACATTTTTAGGTATTACAATCCATTTAAATTTTGCTAATTATCCAATTAAAGCCCCTAATATTGTTTTAATTTCAGGAAATTTACCAGATTTTACTAAAGACAAAGAAAACAATATTAGAATTCCAATAATTCATCCTAACTCTTGGTTAATTACTAATAATTTACTTATGGTTCTAGAAGAACTTAGGACTATTGTTTGTTAATTAGTTTGTAGTTTAATTTTTATTTAACTGATGTATTTATAATATCAAAAATAAATATAATTATTATTTTATTTTTTTAATATTTTATAGTATAATTATATAAAAACATTATGTTCGATGATAAATTAATTACAATAATTATATTATTAGTATTTTTAGTTATAATTTACCTACTTAATTATAAAGAAGTTGAAAGTTTTAAAGGAGCTAGTATAGAATATGGTACTGGTCATTACTCTGGAACAGGTAATAATGTTGTAGTTTATGATAGAGGACCATATACTTATAACCAAACTGTTAAAGTTGATGGAAAAGATATACCTGTTGTAAGACAAGCTTGTGGTGATGGTTGTTCAACTAGTCCAAATATGAGTAAAGAAAGTGATGATTATAAAAAACCCGATTCAGGAAGATATGAAAGATGTTTAGATGGTAAAAGTACAAATGCTGGTTGTAAAATAGCTTTTGATAATTTTTTTCATTATGATACTTGGCAGAAAGATAAAAAAACTTTATTTTTAAAATCTTATGGAGATTTTGGTTTTAATTGTAATTTAGGAAAAGGAACAAATCCTCTTAAATATGATGATAAAACTGGTGTTCTTTCATGTATTAGTCTTGATGGAAAAAGTTGTTTAAATTTTACTAGTAAAGATGAATGTGTTAAAAGACTTAATTTAGTACCTTATAATTCTTATCCTGCTGATGCTACTCTTGCAGAACCTGCAACTACTACTGAAAGAAAATTAAATAATGCTCAGGTAATTAACTGTGACAAAGGTAAAGACGGAGATTTTTGTGAAGCTTTATATAACTATGTTGGATATCAAAGTTTTGAAGAACTTGGGTTTAAACCTAATGATAATATTTATGATGGTAAAATATTAGGTAAAAAAAATGAAACAGATACTGCATATAAATTTGCTAGTTATGATGAGAAAAATTTTATTTCTTCAGATAGAAAAAAATTTCCTCCTACCAAAGATGTTAAACCTGCTGTTTGTTCTGAATATAATTCAAAACTTGATTCTAAATACCCTGATGCATGTTATCAAGCTTACAAAGAATTTAGTTTATTTCCATCTTCTAGTCCCTTGACAATTAAAGGTAATAATCTTGAACAAGGTGTACCCAATACTATTACGGATACTACTAAACTTAAAGATATATATACAAACTATCCTAGTGTATTTAATGACCCTAAGGCAAATTATGGTGACCCTGTACAAATTTCTCAGGGTATTACTAATGCTCTTAAAGGACATCCTATGATGTTTTATTGTTGTAATAGAGCTTCTAATAAAGACAAAACTGTTAAAGAAAGAGTACCTTTAGACCCTACAATTGATTATTCAAAATATACAACTGATATGGCTAAATATGGTTTCGATTTTAAATCTATTGCTATTGATCCTAAAGTATGTCCTACTGATTTGGCTCCTGCTTCTTCTGCTTGTGATAACTTTATGGCTTTACATTGTGAAAACATTTTTAATCAAATGACTAAACAAAATTTAGATATATATAAAGACCTTTCTAGTTATGCTCCTGAATGTGCTTGTTTTGCTCCTAAAAAACCTACTGAAGCACAATATCAAAATGTCCCTTCAATTTGTTTTAAGGATAGATGTCAAGCAAATACAGGTGCATATTTAGACCCTACATCTTATACAATTGATAGTACTGGAAAGAAAACTACTGCAAGTTGTAATATGACTATTTGTACTAATATTGTTGATACATCAGGGGTTAGTGCTGGAGGTAGTGCTAATATTACTCCCAATTTACAAAATAATTGTGGTCCACAAATTGATGCTGCTAAAGATGATGCTGCTCAAAAAGCTTCAACTTCACCATCTACATCAAATAACTCTAATACTTCAAATACAACAAATACATCAACCCCATCTATCCCCACAATCTCAACTTTAATACCAACTAGTACTACAACTTCTAGTACTGATACAAATACTGATACTTCAAATGAACCTAGCACTGATAATTCTCTTGCTATTATTGGTATTATCTTATGTATATGTTGTGTATTATGTTCATCATTATCTCTTGTTTTTAGAAGATAAGTTATATTTTTTTCTAAGGAATAATATATTTATAATGAAATATATTCTTAAAAATGATATAAATGAATTAGATTCTGTTTTTGATAATACATATTTACTTATGTATATAATTCTAGTTATTTTGATTATGATAGCAATTAATATTGTTAGTTATTATACATGTAATATAACTCTAGAATCTAAAAATTAAAATTACTAACTTTAGAGATATTTTTTTATTATTTTTTATATAAAATAATTTTCAAAATCTTATATATAAATGAAATATATTGTTCAAAACGATAACGATGTTATGTATGATATGGATTTAGCTACTTGGATTATCATCTTTATCCTTATTCTAGCAGTTGTTTATTACTTAATGAATATGTTTACAAAAAATATGAAAGTTAACTCCAAGATTTCATGGATTATTATTATTGCCCTTGTTGTCTCTGCTGTTTACTTACTTATGTCTTAATTTTTAATTTAGTATTTTTATGTTTTTATAATAATTATAATACTTTGTGTTTTTTGATGGTTCTACACCTAACTCTACTAATGTCCATATTATCTCTTCATTAAAATCATTTCTCCAATCTTCTGAAATGATAGATTTTAAATTATAAGTATAATCATGTGGATTAAATTTTAAACCTAATATGTTCATATAGTTTAGTAATAATTTTAATAATTCTGAATTTTTTCTTCTCACACATTTTGATATTATTGTTTCTATATTGTCTTTTTTTATTAATTTTGATGGACCTATCATATCTATTATCCAATAAATTAAATTATATCCACCATTATCCCATAACATCTCAAATGTTATTGATTTTCCATAATAACCTGATTTTCTGGTATATAACATCAATTTCTCAAGTTCATTATCAGGTATCTCTAAAATTTTTTGTAATTTTCTAAAATTTTTTAAAGATGTTCCATCTAGTTTTATTTTTGTGTCTTCATCAAACATACTTGTTGATGATTGTACATAATTATACATTGTTTCATATTTTTCGTCTGTTTTTAAAGTAATAGTTTTACTGAATTTATTATAAAACCATTCAAATGTTTCTAGTGAATTAAAATCTTTTGGTGATTGAAGATAAGCTTTACTCAAAGAGATGTCAATAACGATATCTTTATTAGTACTGTCTTCATAAATATATTTTAATATTTCTATATCACACTTTAAAAATATTTTTATCTGTTCAAGATTAGATATTTTACCATTAACATATTTTAAATATTCTTCTGGAAATTCATTTTCTAGTAATTGAATTGTTTTTAAACTAACTTTTTTTGAACCATAATATGCAGAATTTTTATGATGAACATTTACTAACCATGATATCATTTCTGATGATTTAATATTTAATTTTTTATTTACTAAATCAAATATCTTTTTATCGCTATTTTCCAAAACTTTGTTAATTATATTGTTTCTTTGTTTTTGATATATATTATCAGGTATCGTATTTAAATAATCTTGATAACCATCTTCTAAATAATCTACTATTTCATCCATGTTTAATATTGTCTATAATGATATAAATTTATATTTATAAAATCAACTTTTATTATTAGCTATTGTATATAATAATTATGAAAAAACTTAATATAATTGATTTATCAAGTAAAAATTTATTATTAGGAAGTATTACTGTCGGATTATTTATGCTTGGATTTACTATTTGTTGGTCTGATTCGCAAAATTCTGAACCTAATAAACCTGTACATGATATATTGAGTTCAGATTATTTATCTGAATCTGTAGTTAATAAACTTAATAAAACTAAATTTGTTTATGAACCAGATAAATATGATAAAATTGATAAAATTGATAAAAAGTATTATAATAAAATAAAAAAAGTACTAATAAAAACATCTGGTATCGATAAAGACCAATATAATAGAAAAATAGGAAAAGATATTATAAAATTATTTTGTGCTATTGCTATTTATCATGGTATAAAAATTAATGATGAAATCGATGATAAAACTTTTGATATGTTATATAAAGAACTAGTTAACTATCAATTAGATATTTATAACAAAAATAAAAACTGATAAATAAAAATAATTATAATTCATCTTTAATCATCTCTGACTTTTTTGAATTTTCAAAATTTTTTAATAATGCTCTTTCGACATCTCTGTCAACGTTTGGAATATGGTATTTCTCCCAAAATCTTAAGTGTTCTGTCTCTAGAGGTGCTACCACCCATGTGAAATTATTATTTGGTATAATTTTTGATAATATCATATTAGCACGTGGTTGATGAAAATCTGATGTTACAACATATATATTTGAATAATTTTTATAAGTATGTTCTTTCTCTTGCTGTAAATAATTTGATACAAATATAAAATTCTCAGCAGTATTTGTCGAATTATAATCAAATATATAATTCGAATTTGGAAAATTATATTTTAATAACTCTTCATACATTATTTCTGATTCTGTTTTCTGATTAGCTTTCTTTTGTTCTTTAATACCACCAGTTAAAATCCAATCAATATGATATTGATTTACTAAATTAATTTGATTAACTTTGTTTATTTTGGAAAATTGTGATGATGACAAAATCTTTCCATCACCTTGATAATCAGTTATTTTACTAACATGTTCTACAGTTGTAAATATCCTGTCATGCAAGATATTTAGTAAACTACACCCTAATATAATTATTAGTATATTATTCATTTTAATCTTGTATATTGCATTATTATTAAAATTATTATAAAATAATAAAATCAATTTTTATTAACCATCTTTATAAATTCTTCATCATCTAAAACTTTTTTTGTACTGTATTTGTCTTGTAATATTATTTCTATAATTTCATCAAATACAAATTGATTAATTTTTAATAATAATAATTCTGCTGTTTTTATATTTAACAATAGAAATTCTTTATTTCCATAAATTAAATTCATATTGGTTTTATTATAAGCCCATGCATAAATTAATAATTGTAATTTGTGTTCAAGAGTTAAGTAATCTACACATTTAAATTCCCATACATTCTTTTCATCAATTGCATCTAATCTTGATGTTATATGTATTTCTCCAAACTCCTTGTGTTCATATATTAAACAATTCTCTGATTCATTTGAAACTATTGGTATCTCAAATTTTATATTTTCATCATATATCATACTCATGTTATTATGACATTGTAATACCATATTTAAATCTAACCAATCATATTTTTTTATTTGTACCATTTTCGCATATAATTTATTTTGTAATGCTGTATATAAATTACCAACTCTTAAAAAATCTTTTGTATTATTTGCTGGAATTTTAATTTTTCTTATGTATTTTTTTAAATCCTTTAAGACTGGATTTTCTTCTTTTATTTGTTCTTCTATATATGATTCAATGGTTGATACTTTTTTTAATAATATTTTTTCATAAATTGCTGGTATAACTAATCCATTTAAATCTGATACATCTTCATATGTCACTATTTCTTTATTTCCAACTGTGTTAATTATTTTTATTTTATTTGGAATATCTATTTGATTTATGGCTTTTCTTCTTGTTTCAAATATTTTTTCGTTATCTATTATATTTATTAATAAATCTATAGCTTGTGGTGATAAAAATTTAATCATATCTGTAACAGATGTTTTTTTTATTTCTTGACTTTTATTGTTTATTATATTTATTGTATTTAAATTTTGTTCGTTTACAACTATTATATTTAGATTTTGTGATTGTTTTAGATATTTTGGATTTAAAAAATTTAATGGTTTATATTTATTATCTTGTATTAATATTAATTTATATGAAGCTCGTGTTGCTCCTACATATAATATGTTTGGACAAGAACTTATTGGATCAGTCTTTTTTATAAAAAATTGTGTGTAGGAATCATCAAAATTATATAATATAACAACTTTTCTCTCTCTTCCTTTTGCCTGATGATATGTTGTAAATACTATCTTATTTGAAATTACTTTTTCATCTAGTTTCGCATCATCTGATGTTGGAGTTGTACATTTATGTCCGTGTTTTACTAAATAGTTTTCCAGTTTTTTAAATGGTGGTTCTAATGATTTCACGCTAGGTGATAATATAAATATATCTTGGTCTTTTATACCTTCATTTTTTATCAATAATCTTATTTGTTTACCTATTTTTTTATATATCTCATAAGAGTTACCAATATAATAATCAACTGGCGGTCCTAATTTTATTGTGTTTATTCTATTTATTCCTAACATTACCTTATTAATAAACCATGCTATTTGATTTGTTAGTCTATAACTTATAGATAAAGTTAATTTTTCAAACTCTATACCCCATATCCTATCTGCTAATGTTAAAAATTTTGAGTTTGCTCCTTTAAATTCATATATTCCTTGATATCTATCCCCCATTACTACTATTTTTGGGTTAGACTTTGTATCTGATATAAATTTTTTTACCAAATTATAATAATCTTGAGCCATGTCTTGAGTTTCATCAATTAGTAATATATCAATTGGTTTTGTATTTGAATCTTTTATTGACGTGTTGTGAATTAAAATTTTTTTTATCTCTTCATCAGTGTAAGCTGATTCATTATAATATTTTACTGCCAAACTATGATATGTATGTATTGACATGTTTTCTATTGCTAGTCTTGATACTTTTTTTCTAACTTCGTGTTTTAACATATTATTGTACGTTATTTGAAGAATATTCAATTTTGGATATTTTAATGCCATGTGTAAAATTGTTGTAGTTTTACCTGAACCTGCTACTGCATCTACTATTACATTACTAGTTGATTCCACAATTAAATCTTGTTCTTCTGATAAATTTATGTCAATTATAGCTTTGTTTTTTTCTAATAAGTCTAATTCTTTTTCTAATTCTTCTTCTAAATTATTATTAACATCTTTTTCTGATTCTTTTTTATTTAATTTAAATATATTTGACATATTTTTACTTTTTATAGATAAATTCATTTATATTTCTCTTTTATAACATTAAAAATATAAAAAAAAAAATTTATATTCGTAAATTTGTTTTTTCTTCAAATTCATATTTTATTTCTTGAATCCAAAAATTATAAGCTAACCATAATAAAAATATTAATACTATTCCAGATATAATTTCTAATAATAACATAAACTTATTTTTAGGTACTTTTTTAATTATTTCTTTTACTATATATGAACCTATTTCTATATCATAATCATTATTTCCCTTTTCTTCTTTTTTCCCTTTTCTAAATGTATTTTTCACAATAAATTCATTAATATTAGAAAAATTTTCTAATATTGATTTTCTTGATCTTATAGTTTTCTCAGAATCGGAATTGTATTCAGTTGTTTGATTTAATAAAATAGAGCCACTCTCTATATCATCACCTTTATCTGATGATACATTTGTCTCACCAGTTATTATATAATTAGGATTTAATATCATCTTAATTGAATGAATATATATTACTATAAATTCATTATAGATTTAAAATATCAATTATTTTTGTATACTTGTAATATACTTTAGTCTAATTATAAATTATTTCTATACCATATTTACTAATTAATTCGTTATATGTTTTTTTTATTAAATCTAAATAAAAACTATTTTTTTTATAAACAGATGTTGATTTATTCAAATTATCTTTAAGAAATCTTTCAGCATCTTTAATATATTTTGTATGTTCAGGACTATTATATGATATGCTAAAATCTAGATTATACAAATCAGGATGATATCCTTCTCCCTTTTGAACCCCATACATATTGAATTTTTTTATTCCAAAAAACATATAAAAAAACTTTATTGGTATTATTGTGGTATTATTATATTTAAATCTAAAAGCCCTTATTTTTCTTTTAGCTAATGTTGTATGTGTTTGATAAATTAATATCTTACCTATAAAACCATTTTTTTTTAAATGTCTAATTACTGTTATGTAATTAATTTCTGGTAACATACAACATCCAGCTTGAGGATAGTCTGGGAAAAATATATATTCAATGTCTTTATAATATTTTTCTATCCCAAATATTGCAGCAAAATCAGAAAAAAACATATATTTTTTATTTGTAAATATTATACTTTGATTTATACCTATAGCATCATCTATATATTTTGCTGTTGGTCCTTTTCCTATAATTTTTATTTCATTCTTATTCTTAAATTTCTCTTTTAACTCACTATATACATAATAATTATTTTCTTCTATCAAATCATAATCTATTAACTCATTTTCTGGTAATTTCAAATAATCTTTATACATTATATACTGTCTTAATTATATTTTATAAAAAAATTTGATTTATATTTTATATGTTATTCTTATATAATTATCTAATATTAAAATGCAAATTAATCATTCTGTTAACTCTTGTTCACATTTGATATCTAATATTGAAAAATCTATTGGATATTTAGGTCCTATAGTTATTTTTAATAAAGACAAATTTCTTAGATTAACTGAATGTTCTGATTACAGTGATATCAAGTCTAAACTAGATAGACTTGGTGTTGTTCTTAATCATAAAAATGTATTTACTGACACTGAAATTAGTATTTATCATAGTCCCCAATCTAAAACAATTATAGTTAGTCCTACAATAGAATTTAGACATTCAGAAAAATAAATTTATTTATCATAATTACTAATTTATTCTGAAGATTTATTATCAATATTCTCCTCATCTGACACTAAATTTATTATAAATCTTCCATCTTCATCTAACTTTTCTTTATGTTTTTCTAATTCATTACTTATTTTAATATTTAGTATTTCAGGTCCTTTTATTAACTTGTTTTCAATATTATTAAATTTTATTATTTTATCATCTGGTCTTATTTCTTCATTCATCTTATTTATTTGTTCTTGAAATTTATTTACTTTTTGTAATCTATCAGATACTGATAGTTTTTTCGATTTTTGATTAATTTTTTCTTTACTATTTTCCATATCATCTACCATATTTATATTATTCGTAACTCGTTTCTTGTTTTCATTATTTTCATTGTTTTCTTCTGCTAATTTATTACTTAATGACACTATTTTTTCTGCGGGTTCTTGTGAAAATAATTTACGAATTTTATCTGCTCTATAATATGGTGCTTCTATATCATCTAAATCTTCATAATGTGATAATACTGAACTA
>JACCDO010571283.1_pt1 | contig 30944 bp, 24 predicted proteins | sample 7446101 | NCBI WGS metagenome assembly JACCDO01 (sample SAMN15323440, study PRJNA562643) | freshwater metagenome | isolation source: river surface water | place: USA:Blue River Watershed | collected 2017-08-16
GCACGAAGGACACCTGGGGCCTGTGGCGCCGGCGCGACCTCAACCCCGAATCGAATGTGCAGTTTGGCGAGGGCGGGGCCGGCACGTTTTCAGACGGCAAGCTCTACAGCCAAATCAAAGACCCGCGTTTTCTGGGGCGCAAGCTCATGCAGGACATGGTTGCAGCGGGTGCACCCGAGGACATCCTCTTTGCCGCCCATCCCCACATCGGCACCTTCAAGCTGGTCAAAGTGGTCCAAGGTTTGCGCGAACGCATCGAGTCGCTGGGCGGCGAGATCCGGTTCGAGCAAGCCCTGAGCGATATTTTTGTGGACACCTTGCCCCATGGCGAGCGGCAAATCAAAGGCATCGAACTCAAAGACATGAACACTGGCGAGCGCACACAACTGGACACTCAGCAGGTTTTGCTGGCGGTGGGTCACAGCGCGCGCGATGTCTTTGCTCTGCTTTGGCGACTGGGTGTGCCCATGGCGGCCAAACCTTTCTCCATCGGGGTTCGCATCGAGCACCCGCAATCGGTGATCGACAAGGCCCGCTGGGGCCCACATGCGGGCCATCCCATGTTGGGTGCGGCCGATTACAAGCTGGTGCACCATGCCAGCAATGGCCGAAGCGTCTACAGCTTTTGCATGTGCCCGGGCGGCACGGTGGTGGCGGCAACCTCGGAAACAGGCCATGTGGTGACCAATGGCATGAGTCAGTATTCGCGCAATGAGCGCAACGCCAATGCAGGGCTGGTGGTGGGCATAGAGCCTTCTGACTTTCCCACCGACCCCGATGTCTTGGCCGCCCACTTGCCCGAACTGCCACGCGAGCAATGGGTGCATGGGCCACCCTTGGCCTTGGGTGGTGTGGTCTTGCAACGTCAACTCGAGCAACTGGCTTTTCAGGTGGGCGGTGGCAACTATTCAGCCCCCGGTCAACGGGTCCAAGACTTTTTGGAACAGCGCCCTTCGCTTGAAGTCGGAAGCGTCACCCCTTCATACAAGCCGGGCGTCACCCCGTGCGACCTCGCCGAGGTCTTGCCCGAGTACGCCATGGCAGCCTTGCGCGAGGCTCTGCCCGCATTCGGACAAAAAATCAGGGGCTACGACGCCCCCGACACTTGGATGACTGGTGTGGAAACCAGGACCTCCTCACCCATTCGCCTGCATCGCGATGACCAAGGACAAAGCCCCGGCTGGCGGGGCTTGTTTGTCGCCGGTGAAGGCGCGGGATTCGCGGGTGGCATCCTCTCGGCCGGTGTGGACGGCATCAAGTCCGCCGAACACATGGCCCGCTATTGGCTAAGTCTGAAGAGCCCCGCGAGCTGAAAAGCAATCAACGGTTTTGCAATGCAGCGATGCGCTCTTCAAGCGGGGGGTGGCTGGCAAAGAGCTTGCCCACACCGCTCACGATGCCAAAAGCCGCCACGCTTTGGGGCAATGCACCCGGTTGCATGGCCGCCAGACGGTGCAAGGCATTGATCATGGGTTGCTTGCGCCCCATCAGATCGGCAGCTCCATCGTCAGCACGGAATTCACGCTGGCGGCTGAACCAGGCAACGATGATGCTGGCGACGATGCCAAACACGATGTCGAGCACGATGCTGGTCACGTAGTAGGCGATGCCGGGACCGCTGGACTCCTCGTCGTTGCGGCGCAAAAAGCTGTCGACGGCATAGCCCACCACACGGCTGAGGAAGATCACAAAGGTGTTGAGCACGCCTTGGATCAAAGTCAGGGTGACCATGTCGCCGTTGGCAATGTGTGCCACCTCATGGGCCAGCACCGCTTCAATCTCCTCGCGGGTCATGCCCTCAAGCAACCCCGTGGAGACCGCCACCAGTGAGGAGTTTTTGAACGCACCCGTGGCGAAGGCATTGGGTTCGCCTTCATAGATCGCGACCTCGGGCATGGCAATACCGGCCTTTTGGGCCAAGCGAGAAACGGTGTCGACCAGCCATTTTTCATCGGCAGACTGGGGGGAGCTGATGACCTGAGCTCCCGTGGTCCACTTGGCCATGGGCTTGCTGATGAGCAGCGAAATGAAAGCGCCACCAAAACCCATCACCAAGGCAAAGCCCAGCAAGGTGGTCAGGTTCAATCCGTTGTCCGTCAGGAATCGGTTGACCCCCAAGACGCTGGCCACAATGCCCAGCACCACCACCACGGCGAGGTTGGTCAGGACGAAAAGAACAATGCGTTTCATGGTTTCCTTTGAGAACCGACCCCGAAGGGGATCGTTGGTGCGAATGTTAGGGTGCACTGTGCTCATTTCAAGAGGACGGTTTAATTCCCTACAAAACGATGTCCCTTTACTTGGCGTGGATTAAGCACGCACGCGCTTGGAACGAAACACATTTTTGTCGGCAAAAAATGCTGGCTCGTCCTGACCGGCCATCCATCCCGGAATGCCCATCACCGGCAACGGTGTGAACGGTTTGTGTGCCAAGACCTCTGAGCTGAGGTGTTGGACCATGCCTTGAGCCAGATCTTGCTCATCTGCGCCCCAATCGCAGGGCCAACGCAGCACATGGGCGGTGATGCCCTTGAAAGGGCGAGTCAGGTTGTCGAGCAAGGCGTGGCCCGCGACCAACCATCGGCATGGTGACCAATGCGCACGCAAGCCGACAAAAGCGCGCTCCCAGTCGCGCGCAACGATGGCCGCCCACAACTCATCTGAAGCCTGCAGGAACGCACCGTTTTCATCGAACACGGTGATGGCGTCTCGCACAGGTCCGCGCCGAGCCTGAATGCCGTCGCGCGCAATCACCTGGGCTTGCAATTGGTTGAAGTGCCATTTGAGCGCGGGCATGCGCATCCAGCACAAGGCGTTGAAGCCATCGTGCCAGTTCTCCCGCGTGGGCACGGCACACTCGTTGTGGATGAAGGCCTCATAGGCCATGCCTTCGGGCATTTCGGTGTGAGGCACAAAACGGGGTAGACCGCGAGAAGTTGCCGTTGCAACCAGGGCTGACGAAGATAAAGATGACCGTTCAGGCAAGCTGCCTGCGAGTCGATTCAGCGCCTTGGCCATGGACATGCCGCTTGCGCGATCCGCCTCAACAGTTTGGGCCCAGCTGCGCCAGCTGTCCAAGCCAGGATGCGAAAGCCAGTCGTTCTGCGCCGTGGGCTTCAAGCCGCCAACTGCCACGACAGTTGCTCGCCCGCACACAAAGGCGTGAGCTGGCCATCGCCAAAACTCAGGGTCTGGGGCAAGGTCCAGACTTCGCGCTTGAGGCTGATCGTGTCGGTGTTGCGGGGCAGGCCGTAAAAGTCCGCACCGTGAAAGCTGGCAAAGGCTTCGAGGCGATCAAGCGCACCGGCTTGTTCAAAAGCCTGCGCATATAGCGGCATGGCGCTCAAGGCGGTGTAACAACCTGCACACGCCAGGGCATGGGCCTTCAAGTGGCTGGGATGGGGTGCGCTGTCGGTGCCCAAGAAGAACCGTGGGTTGCCACTGGTGGCCACACGCATCAATTCCAAACGGTGGACCTCGCGTTTGAGCACGGGCAAGCAGTAGTAATCGGGACGCATGCCCCCCGTGAAGAGTGCGTTGCGGTTGAAAAGCAAGTGGTGCGCCGTGAGCGTGGCAGCCGTGAAGAGATCGGCCGACTCCACATATTGCGCAGCTTCACGGGTGGTGATGTGCTCGACCACGATCTTGAGCTCAGGAAAGTCTCGGCGCAAACCCAGCAAATGGCGGTCAATGAACACCGCCTCACGGTCAAACACATCCACACCAGGGTCAGTGACCTCGGCATGAATGAGCAACAACAGGCCTTCGCGTTGCATGGCTTCAAGCGTGGCGCGAACATGAGTCAGATCGGTCACGCCTGAATCACTGTTGGTGGTAGCTCCAGCCGGATAGAGCTTCAAAGCCACCACGCCGGCCGCTTTGGCTTTGGCGATTTCCGAAGCTGGCGTTTTGTCGGTCAGGTAAAGCGTCATCAATGGCTCAAAGCGATGACCAGCAGGTACTGCTGCGCGGATGCGGTCGCGATAGGCCAGCGCCAACTCGGTGGTGGTCACCGGCGGCTTGAGGTTGGGCATGATGATGGCGCGCCCGAATTGGGCGCTGGTGTGGGGCACCACCGCATGCAAGGCTGCGCCATCGCGCACATGCAAATGCCAATCGTCGGGTCGGGTGAGGGTCAGGGTGTCCATGCTTGTGCGGTTCCGTTGAGGTCCAAGGTTTTTGGCTTAGCCCTGATGCTTTCTGAGCACAGCCAACACATCATCAAGTTTAGGGTGACGGTCATCGGACTTGGCGTGGGCGTGCCCATGACCCTGCGCTGCATTCGCATCGGCGCTGGGTGCAGCCAGGATGTGCGGGGCCAACAAGTCGAGCTGATGACACAAGACCGAAGCTTGCTGAACCAGCAACTGTGGGTGCTTTTGAGGGTCGATCACCAGCAATCCGCCTTGGGCTTGTTCGCGCTGGCGCTGGTCGAATTCGGCCTGTGCCTCCTTTTGAAGTCGCCGGATGTCCTCTGCCGACAAATGCAAGCGCTCGGCCTCTTCGGCAATCGCAGCTTTGCGCGTGGGCAGGTTGTCACCCGCTTGAAGGTCTTCGAGCAACTGGCGCTTGAATTCGTCCCGGTCGATGCGCAACTGGTCGGTGAACGCAGACGCCAGCAAACCTGCGGGGATGGCAAAAATGCCCACCCCCACCAAGGACAAGATCACTGTGAGCGTTCTGCCCCATGGCGTGACAGGCGAGATGTCGCCATAACCCACAGACGCCAAAGTGATGACGGCCCAGTAAATCGCTTGAGGGATGTTTTCAAACTTGTCGGGTTGTGATTCGTGCTCCAGCAAGTAACCCATGCTGGCGGCCAGCACGATGAGCAAGAGCATGATGAAGACCGAGGCAAAGATCACTTGCCACTCGCGCCTGAGCACTTTGTAGAGCGTGACGGTTGCCGTGGTGTATCGGGTCAGTTTCAGCAAACGAGCCAAGCGGAAGACGCGCAAGAAACGCAAATCGACTTGGTTGGGCCAGACCACCTCCAACAAGAAGGGCAAGATGGCCAGCAAATCGATGATGGCTTGCGGGCTGAATGCATAGGCCGCATGAGGCGCGAAGGCACGCTTGAAGCGGGGGTTCTCGGGGGCGGTGTAGAGGCGAATCAGGTACTCCACCGTGAAGATGCCAAAGGCCACGGTGTCGATCAAGATGAATTGCAATGACAACACCTTGTGAACCGACTCCACCGACTCGAGCACCACGCAAACGATGGACAACAAGACCCAAAACACGATGAAGTTGTCGACATAGATGCGCAATTGACCCGAGTGACCCGTGGGCTCCATCAGCGCATAGAGCTTGGCCCTGAAACTGCGCCCCTCATTGAGGGCTTGGAATTCGCGCCACGCCGGGACGACGTTGCGGGTGAGCTTGAGGATACGCAGCAAGCGAACCAATCGCAGCAATTGCAAGGTGGCGAGGTCCACGCCCACCAGCGCGGTCAGGTAGAAAGGGAAGATGGCAATGAAGTCAATGAGCGCATAAGGGCTGGCCATGTAGCGCAAGCGTGCAAACGATTTGCCTTGGTATTCGGGTCGCACTGGGGCAACCCAGACGCGCAAAAGGTACTCCACACTGAAGATGACCACGCAGACCAGGTCGATGCGTTGGAGCAAATCGGCATGAGCAAGGTGAATGGCTTCAACGTGCTCGGCAAAGATCGCCACGACGCTGAAGATGATGACCCAAGCGATGAAGTTCTCGAAACGCACGGCATAGCCATGGCGATGATTAGGGTCAAAGAGAAGGCGGTACGCATGGTCTACCCAGCGACCCCGTGACTGCGAATGGGGGTGTTGCGTGTTCATGGCGGTGTTTTACCTCATGGCCTGAGGGCCAATGGGCCATGGTGCCCTGCCAACTCGTTCAGACGCGCTCAATCCGCTGTGCGTCTGATCCCCGTCAAGCGGATTGACCGCTCATCGCGTGCCGAACCGCCAAATGGGCAAACACCATGCCCGGCCCTATGGTGATGCCTGGTGCAGGATAGACACCGCCCATGATGGAGTGCATGTCGTTGCCCAATGCATACAGGCCCGCGATGGGCTGACCCGCTGCATCGAGCATTTGCGCATGGGCGTTGGTGGCCCACGCCGTGGCCGATCCAATGTCGCCAGGATAAAGACGAACGGCATAAAACGGGGCTTGTCCAATTTCACCCAGACAGGGGTTGGGGCCAGTCCAATTCGCATCGCCCAAATTTTGTTGGTAGGCCGTTTCTCCTCTGTGGAAATCGCTGTCCTGACCGGTCTTGGCCAGCTCGTTGAAGCGCCTAACGGTTTCGCGCAAGACATTCGGGTCGATTTGCAACTGCCTGGCAAGGTCATCCAAGCTGGCGGCCTGAATCAAATAGTCGTCTTCGATGAAGGCTTGCAAGCCATGGCCACCGGGCCTGACCATGCCAAGGCCATAGGCTTTGAGCGCTCTTGCATCGGCCAACAAGAAGGCAGGGATGCTTGGCCTGTCGGTTTGGGCGGCGCGCATGGCGAGGCCAAAGCGGTGATATGAGGTGCTTTCGTTGAGGAAGCGGCGCCCTTCCCCATCGACCACCAGCGTACCGGGCTTGGCGCGGTCCATCACAAAGTGAGGGAAGACCGCTTGCGAGCCATCGGGGCGATCGCGCAAGGACACGGGGGCCCAAAACGCATGCGAGGCCGCGCCTTGTCCGTAGCGCGCTCCCGTTTGGTCAATCACATCGTGAAAGCGGCCCGTGTGACCGGGCGCACCTGGACACCAGTCCATGGGCACATCGCCCAAGAGTTGCGCCCGCCGTTGGGCGTGACGATTGAAGCCACCCGTGGCCGACATCACGGCCTTGAGGGCCAACACTTGAACGACTTGAGCTGGCGCTTGACCATCGTCGCCTTGGGCCGAGCGCAAAGTCAGTCTGTGGGCTCCGGTTTGTTGGTCATGCTGCCCCACCTGATCCAGCGCGGTGACTTCCGTGCCCATGACCAAGGTCACCCGCTCATGTGCCATGAGCGAATGCAGCAAGCGTCCAATCAATGCATTGCCCATGACCCAACGCGTGCCTCGCGGATGTCGCAAGCGGTCCGTGGCATGCCTGAGCAAGATGCGCATCGAATGCCTAAATGAGGCCCAGTTGTGGCGCATGGCCAGCAAGTGATTGATGTCGGTGCGGTCCACCATCATGCCGCCCAACACGGTGAATTCGGGAATGGGTTCACGAACCAAGTCCATGTGTTCGCCCAACACCCGCGCATCAAAGGGCAAGGGTTCAAGGGCACGTCCGGCCAAGACTGCGCCTGCCTGGTCGGATTCGTAATCGGGATGTTTGGGGTAAGGCCGATAGCGCACTTGGGTGTCGCGTTCAAGCCGACTCACCGCTGCATGGCCTTGCTGCAAAAAAGCTTCACGGACTGCGGGGTCGCTGTGCTGACCCACCACGGTGTCCAAGTAGGTGCGCGCGGCGTCCAGCGTGTCTGAAGGGTTGACGCGGCCTGAATGCGGATTGCCCGGCACCCAACTCGTGCCAGCAGACCAAGCCGTTGTGCCACCGATGCGATCGGTGCTTTCGATCACCAAGACCGAAGCCCCTTCCAAGGCGGCAAATAAGGCGGCGCTTAAACCCGCACCGCCTGCACCAACCACCACCACGTCGTAGTGGGCCGCCAGCCCCTCACGCTCTTTGAGTCCTTTGAGCAGCACCTTCATCTTGGGTCCTCCAACAAAAAGGCCACCATGGCTTCACGCACTTTAGCGAACATGTCGCTGCCGGTCACGGTTCGGCATCCCAGCGCCCGCGCCTGGGCAATGAGCGGGGTCACAGCGGGCGAGGTGATCACGCATCCCACGGTTTGATGGGGCTGCAAGCCTTGCACATCCATGGGCAGTGGATCTTTGTCTTGCATGCCGGTTGGCGTGGCATTGATCACGATGTCGTGCCCTTGGACCTTCGCAAGGCCTGCCGAAACGCGGTCAGGGGCCAAGGCCTTGAGCCGGTTAATGAGCGCGTCGCGGCGCTGGACATCGGCGTCGTGAACCTGGAGGTGGCGTGCGCCCGCCACCAAAACGGCATGGGCAATTGCTGAACCGGCACCGCCAGCACCGACCACCAACACCTGACGGTCTTTGGGGTCTGCACCTTGTTCGATCAGGGCCTGAACATAGCCCAGGCCATCGCACATGTCGCCGTGCCAGCTGCCATCGGGCAATCGGCGCAAGGTGTTGGCCGCCCCCACAAATGCGGCGCGATCGGTGGTCGAAGCGCAATGGTGGAAGGCGGCAAATTTATGGGGCACGGTGATGATCAGGCCATCGAGGTTTTGCATGGCGCTCACCCCCTGGAACCAACTCGCGAGCTGATCGGGATGGACATGGGCCGGGATGCAAATCGCATCGCGCCCATGGGCTTCAAAGGCCTGGGTCATGCCAAATGGTGATTTGACTTGGGCAATGGGGTCGCCCACGATGAAATGAATGCGGGTTGCCCCGCTTAGCGCATCAAGCATGTGGAGTACGGTCAATTTTTGAATTCAGGTGGTCATCCTAACTGAAAACCGCTAAACTGGAACAAAATTCCATTTTTGAAATCTATTTCAAATCCAAGCATGAACGGCATTCTTGAACGCACCCTGGCCATTCTGGAACTCCTGGCCCGACATGGCCAAGGCCTTGAATTGGTGGCCATTTCTGAGGCTCTGGGCATTCCCAAAAGTGCGGTCCACCGGCTTTTGGCCAGCCTGATCCAGGCTGGTTATGTTCGGCAATTCAAAGACCACGGCCAGTACTTGCTCACCACCAAACTTGTTTCAATTGGGCTTTCTTACCTGAGCCAGTCGGGCATCGTCGACATGGCGCAACCCCTGCTCAACCAGTTGGCAGAGCGGTCTGGCGAGCTGGTGCGCTTGTCGGTGGTCGACGGCGAACGTCTGACTTGGGTGGCTCGCGCCCAAGGCGCACGGCAAGGCTTGCGCTACGACCCCGACATGGGCAGCGACGCCCGTTTGTCGTGTTCATCCTCTGGCTGGGCTTGGTTGTCCACCCTGCCCGACGACCAAGCTCTGGCCTTGCTGGCCCGACAAGGACTGGGCAGTCCCAGCGACTTTGGACCCAATGCACCCACCAGTTTGCAAGCCGTGATGCAAGCCGTTCAAACCAGTCGCGAGCGGGGTTACAGCATCACGGTCGACACCTACACGCTGGGCTTGTCGGCCATGTCGGCGCCGGTTCGCTTTGCTGGGCAACCGGCTTTCGGTGTGGTGACCATCGCTGGCCCCTCGGTGCGATTGGACGCGACCCGCATGGCCGAGCTTGCGCCCGAATTGCTGGTCTGCGCCGAACAACTGGCTGCGGCCAGCGGGGCTTCGCCGTTTTTCAGGCTGACGGCTTCCGTCGCCAACGACAAGGCCTTGGGGCCCGATGCCAATAAGCAACCCATTTATGCGCCCTGAGCTCGAAATCCACACCGACGTGCTGGTGCTCGGCTCAGGCGCCGGCGGCTTATCGGCGGCTGTGACCGCCGCGCACCTGGGGCTGTCGGTGATCGTGGCTGAAAAAGCGGCTCGCTTGGGGGGCACCACCGCTTGGTCGGGCGGTTGGATGTGGATTCCCCGCAACCCCCTCGCACGTGAGGCTGGCATCCACGAAGACCCCGAAGCCGCGCGCCAGTACCTGCAGCATGAATTGGGCGAACGCTTTGATCCCAAGCGCAGTCAAGCCTACTTGGACCACGGCCCCGCCATGGTCAAATTCTTTCGCCGTCACACGGCCTTGCAGTTCATCGACGGCAATGCCATCCCCGATTTCCACGGGCATGTGCCGCACGCGGGCTTGGGCGGGCGTTCAGTGTGTGCGGCGCCCTTTGATGGCAGAAGCCTGGGCAAACAGAGTGCGCGCATCGAAGCCCCCTTGCCGCCCAACACCTTGTGGGGCATGGGCATTGCCTCGGGCGCAGACCTCAAGCATTTCATCCATGCCCTGTCTTCGCCCAAGTCGTTCTGGCATGTGTGTCGGCGGCTTGGCCGTCATGTCTTGGACCTCTTGATCCACGGCCACAGCACGCAATTCGTCAACGGCCAAGCCCTGGTTGGGGCCTTGGTGAAGTCGGCCCTGGACCAAGGCGTTGCGCTGTGGGCCGAACACCGTGGCACCGAATTGCTCTGGCAAAACCAAAGGGTGGTGGGAGCGCGTTTGCAAAGTCCTGAGGGTGAACGAACCGTTTGGGCGCGGCGCGGCGTGGTGCTTGCTTGTGGCGGCTTCCCGCGCGATCAAGCCCGCAAGCGCGAACTGCTGCCCCACGACCCGACAGGGCAATCGCACTGGTCAGCAGGCTTCACCCACAACACTGGCGACGGCTTGCGGCTTGGCGAATCGGTGGGGGGCCAAGTCGACGCCAGCTTGCATCAGGCGGCGGCCCTCGCGCCAGTGTCCTTGGTGCCCAGAGCCAACGGCGGGGAGCATCACTTTCCTCACCTGATCGACCGCGCCAAGCCCGGACTGATCGCAGTCACCGCGCAAGGTCAACGCTTCACCAACGAAGCCAATGCCTATCACGATGTGATGCAAGACCTGTTGCGTGCCACGCCCAAGGGGCCTCATGAGGCTTGGTTGCTGGTGGATCACCGTTTCATTCGACGCTATGGCTTGGGTGCGGTCAAACCTTTTCCTTTTCCGCTCAAGCCTTGGCTGGCCAACGGCTATTTGCGGCGCGGGCGCACTTGGGAAGAACTTGCGCTCGCCTGCGGCATCCATGCCCAAGCCTTGCGCGAGACCATCGCGCGCTACAACGCTGCAGCGCTTCAAGGTCACGACCCCGATTTCGGCAAAGGGCTCACACCCTATAACCGCATCCAAGGCGATGCGGTTTGGGCCGCACAACACGGCTGGCCTAACCCGTGCATGGGGACGCTGGAGCAAGGCCCTTTCTATGCCGTCAAAGTGGTCATGGGCAGCTTGGGCACTTTCGCAGGTTTGAAGGTCAACGATCAGGCGCAAGTGCTTAACGCTTCAGGCCACGCCATCAAGGGCCTTTATGCCAGTGGCAATGACCAGTCCAGCCTCATGGGCGGTCACTACCCGGCTGGCGGCATCACCTTGGGTCCTGCGATGACGTTTGGTCACATCGCTGCCCATCACTTGGCTGGGCAAGCTTTGCCGCTTGCCCGCTCATCTTCATCCTCATGCCCATTGGAGAAACGCATGCATTACGAACTCGCCACCCTGACCCTGGGCTTTGGCACTGCGGCCAAAGCCGCCGAAGCGGTCGCCCAGTTTTGTCAAACCCCCGAACATCATGGCGAATTGCTGGGCGTGTGGTTCAGCGACATCGGTGCACTCAACCAGATGTGGGTGTTGCGTGGCTTTGATGGCCTGTCCCAATTGCGCGCCGAGCAATCGCGCACCCGCCAAAGCGCCAACCCCTTTGGCTGCGCCGAATGGTTCAGCGCCTTGAGCCAAACGGGTTACGAAGGCTTTGCGTGGATGCCTCCGGTTCGCCCCTCTGCCGAGTCTGGCATTCACGGCCCGGTCTATGAAATCCGCACCTATGGGATCAAGCCCGGTGGCTTGCAAGCCACCATCGATCTGTGGGAGCAAGCGGTCCCCGAACGCGCCAAACGCTCACCCTGCGTGGTGGCCATGGTGGCACTGGATGGGCCTTTGCGCTTCACCAACATTTGGGCCTATGCCTCGCTCAACGACCGCACCGCCATCCGCGCTCAAGCGGTGTCCGATGGCATTTGGCCGCCCAAAGGTGGGCCCGCACACCTGAGCACCGACATGTTCTCCACCATCGCCCTGCCTTTGGCCAGCTCACCATTGAAGTGAATCCCATGAAACGCCTTTTTTCCCTGGCTTATCTCAGCGCCCACCGCTGCACAGTGGCGCAAGCTTTTCGCGTCGCACACGAGGCGGGCTACGACGCGGTGGGCCTGCGCCTTTATCCCAATGCGCCCGGCGGGCCTCATCAGGCCTTGTTGGGTCAGCCCGACCTGATGCGCGAAGTCCTGGCCATTCAGCGCGACACCGGTGTGGGCGTGTTCGATCTCGAGATCATTCGCATCGGCGAACGCTTTGACCTGCACACCTGGGACGCCATGCTCGCTGCGGGTCAGTCCTTGGGGGCAAAGGCCGTGCTGGTGGCTGGCGACGATCCTGACCGCAGCCGACTCGCCGACCGCTACGCGCGGTTGTGTGAGCACTTGGCGCACCACGGTCTCACAGCCGATCTGGAATTCATGCCCTGGACCCCAGTGGCTTGTGCACGCGATGCGATGGACGTCTTGCAACGCGCAGGCATGCCCGCCAACGCCGGCATCTTGGTCGATGCCCTGCACGTGGGGCGATCGCACACCTCGCTACAAGACTTGCAAGACATTCCACGCCACGTCTTGCACTACGCACAGATTTGCGATGCCGAGGCCGGAACGCACTTTGACACCGAGGCTCTGATCTTCACCGCTCGCGAAGAACGTTTGCTACCCGGCGAAGGCAACATTGATGTGGCAGGCATCTTCAAGGCCTTGCCCTCCGACTTACCTGTCAGCGTTGAAGTCATCTCACGGCGCAGAGAAACGCAATACGACCCATTGGCTTGGGCCAAACTTTGCCTTGAGGCCAGTCGGCCCTGTGTGTGATTCTGTTTAATTCGAACCTGACCCCATTTTTTGACCATGAACTTTGCCCTCTCCGACGAACAAAAGATGCTCACCGACACGGTGCGCCGATTCATCCACGATCACCTGCGACCCCTTGAGGACGAGGTGGAGGCCACCGGTCAGCTTGCGCCCGAGCAAGGCAAGGCCTTGCACGAAAAAGCCAAGTCGCTGGGGCTTTATGCGATGAACATGCCCGAGGCTTTGGGCGGTGGCGGTTTGTCCCATCTTGACCGCATTCTTTGTGAGGAGCAGTTTGGCCACACCAGCGACATTCTGATTCGGCGCGCCTTTGGCAACGTTTACGAGCCTTTGCTTCACTGCAAGGGCGAGCAAATCCAACGCTGGTTGCAGCCCGCGATCTCAGGCGAACGCACTTGCGCCATCGCCATCACTGAGCCGGGTGCCGGTTCGGATGCAGCGGGCATCAATACCCGCGCCGAGAAAACCGCCACAGGATGGGTCCTGCATGGGGCCAAGCACTTCATCAGTGATGCCGAGTGGAGCGACTTTTTTCTGGTCTCGGCCCGCACTGGCGAAAAAGAAATTTCGATGTTCATGGTCGACAAAGGTCTGCCCGGCTTCACCGTGGGCAAAGACCAAAAAATGATGGGGCTCAGAGGCACCCCTCACATGGAATTGTTTTTTGATGCGGTGCCGTTGGACGAGTCGTGCTTGCTGGGCGAACGAGGCCAAGGCTTCAAACTCGCCATGGGTGCACTCAATGTGGTGCGACTGGCTCAAGTGGGCGCAAGGGCTGTGGGCAAAGCCAGCCATGTGTGCGAACTCATGGTTCAGTGGGCCAATGATCGGCAACAGTTCAACACCCGCATTGGCGACTTCCAAATGGTGCAGAGCATGATTGCCGACAGCGTGATCGAGATCAATGCAGCACGCTGGATGGTCTACCACTCGGCATGGATGCTCGATCAAGGGCATGACGCGCGCGAGCACATTGCGATGGTCAAAGTCCACGCTGCGGAAACCTTGGGGCGCGTCGTGGACCGCGCTGTTCAGGTGTATGGCGGCATGGGCTTTTGCAAGGAATTGCCCATCGAACGCTATTACCGCGACTCGCGCATCTACCGCATCTTTGATGGCACCAGTGAAATCCACCGCGGTGTGATCGCCAAGAGCGCCCTTAAAAAAGGCGCAAGCCTGTTTGAACTTCATCGGTGAAGCGCATGACCACCATGGCAAACAAATTCATGTCGGCAGAAGAAGCCGTGGCCCTCATTCGCGATGGCGACACCGTGGGCCTCATGGGCGGCGGCGGTGGCTTGATGGAGGCCACACATGTGTTTGAAGCGGTTCAGGCGCGGTTCTTGAGCACGCAAACGCCGCGCCAGCTCACGGTCGTTCATGCCTTGGGCATTGGCGACAAAAAAACCAAAGGCATGAATTGCTTTGCACACCGGGGTTTGGTCAAGCGCGTGATTGGTGGGCACTGGGTCTGGTCGCCCACCATGCAACAGCTCGCCAAAGACAACGCCATCGAGGCCTACATCCTGCCTGGCGGCGTGAGCAGTCAATTGCTGCGTGAAATCGGCGCAGGCCGACCTGGCCTCTTCACGCACGTGGGCCTGGGCACCGTTTGCGATCCCCGCTTGGGTGGCGGCAAGATGAACGAGGCTGCACAAGAAGACCTGAGCGAGGTGGTCCAGATCGATGGCCGTGAGTACCTGCGCTACAAACCCTTTCCCATTCACATCGCGATTGTTCGCGCGAGTGCGGCCGACGAAGACGGCAACATCAGTTTTGAACACGAAGCCGCCAACCTCGATGCGACGGCCTTGGCTTTGGCGGCTCGCAACAGCGGTGGCAAAGTCATTGTTCAGGTCCAAGCACGTTTGCCCAGAGGCGCACTCAAGGCCAGAGAGGTGCGCATCCCTTCGGCTTGGGTTGACGCCATCGTTGTCGACGCTGATCAGCGCACAAGTTACGACATCGACTTTGACCCAGCCTTCAGCGGCGAACTCATCGCCAAAGCGCGTCAAGACAGCATGGCCAGCGACCTCGCTCGCGAGCAGGCCAATGCGCAATCACAAGCCGACTTTGGCGAGCGTCAAGCGATTGCCAAACGCGCCATCCATGAGCTGTTCAACACCGGTAAAGCCAGACCTGTGGTGAACTACGGCGTGGGCATTCCAGATGCCGTCGCCAGGTTGATGGCCGCTCGCGATGAACAGCACCGCATTTATCAAACCATTGAACATGGCACCTATGGCGGCACGCTCATGGATGGCGTGCTCTTTGGCTATGCGCGCAATGCCACCGCCATGTTGGATGCGCCCACGCAGTTTGACTTTTATGCGGGCGGTGGCTTGGATGTGGCGTTTCTTGGCTTTGGCGAATTTGACGCCCATGGCAATGTGAACGTGAGCCAACTCGGTGGATTGGCCGTGGGGCCTGGCGGCTTCATTGACATCGCTCAAAACGCGCGCAAGGTGGTGTTTTGCGGCACCTTCGCGGCCAAGGGTGTTCGCCTGGCCACGGGCGATGGTCAGATGCGCGTGCTGGTTCAGGGCCAAGTCAACAAGCTGGTCAAGTCCGTGGCCCAAATCACCTACAGCGGGCCACAAGGTCTGGTGCGTGGACAAACCGTGCTCTACCTGACCGAACGGGGCAGCTTCAGGCTCACGCCTCATGGTCTGGAGCTTTTTGAAATTGCGCCTGGCATCGACTTGCAGCGCGACATCCTTGACGCGATGGATTTCACGCCCTTGGTGGCTGCCGATTTGCGGGTGATGGATGCCGACAGCTTCAGGCCTTGATGAAGTCCTCAAACCTTTGCGCGCAGATGCGGGGTGCGATGCTCACTGGAGCAATTGCTCGCGAATGTCTTTCTTGACGATCTTGCCGTAACCCGACTTGGGCAAGGCCGGCCAGAAATGGACCTGACGCGGCCAACGGTATTTGGCGCATCGCCCCTCCAAGTGAGCAAAGAGTTCGGCCTCGGTCATGGTTTGCCCTTCGCGACAAACGATGACGGCAGCGCCGATTTCTCCCCACTGTGGATCGGGCAAGCCCAGCACCGCCACTTCAAGCACAGCAGGATGGGTGAGGATGACTTCTTCCACCTCGCGCGGATAGACATTGGAGCCACCTGAGATGTACATGTCGGATTCACGCCCGGTGATGTAGACAAAGCCTCTTTCGTCCATGCGCCCCAAGTCGCCCGTGTGAAACCATCCTCCCCTCAAGGCTTTGGCACTGGCCTCAGTGTTGTCGTGATAGCCATTGAACACGGCTGGCCCACGGCAGCAGATTTCGCCCACTTCGCCAGCAGGCAGGATGCGGCCTTGTGCATCCTGAATCGACACTTCCATTCCTGTGCGTGGACGGCCACATGAACCCACATTGGCATTCGGCGAGTGGTCGTTGTCATCGTGTTGATCGGGCCGCAAGACAGTGATGTTGCCCGTCACTTCGCCCAAGCCAAAGTACTGCACCAACACCTTGCCCAATTTGCGCAATGCCAATTGCTGGTCGCTGCGATACATGGGAGCGCCCGCGTAAATCACGAACTTGAGGCTGCTGTGGTCGTACTGATCCACCGAAGGGTGTTCCACCAAAGTTTTGACGATGGTGGGCACAGTAAAGAGGTTGCTCACCTTGTGGCGTTCAACCAGTTGCCAAAACACCTCAGGGTCTAGGCGCTCGCCCGGCATGAGCACCGTGGCTGAACCACGGGCCACGTTGAGCAAGGCATGAATGCCAGCGCCATGCGAAAGCGGTGCTGGCGCAATTGAACAATCTCGCTCGGTGGTGCCCGGAATCAAATCGGCCAAATGGTTGGTCACGACAAAAGCCATTTGCCCATGGGTGAGCACACCCGCCTTGGGCCGCCCTGTGGTGCCTGAGGTGTAAAAGAACCACAGCGGTGTGTCGGGGTGAACGCATTCGCTCTCGAAAGTCCGGCCAAGATGGGGCGCCAGCAAAGCCTCGTGACTCAAGGCGGTGTGGCTCTGGCCCAAGACGGGATCGTTCGCATGGGGTTCACCCATCAGGATGACGTGGCGCAAGTTGGTCGACGATGCCCTCACTGCCGCCACATGGTCTTCAAACCCACGCTCGGCCATCATGACCACCGCTCCGCTGGACTGACCGAGGTAGGCGACCTCGGGGGGCGCAAGTCTGAAGTTGGTGGGCACCCAAACACAGCCCATGCGAAAAGCCACCCATGCGCTTTCAAACATCTGCAGGTTGTTGCGCGAATGAACCAGGATCTTGTCGCCAGGACGGATGCCCAGTTCATGCAGCGCATGGGCCATGGCATCGACGCGTCGGTCGATGTCGCGCCAACTGGTGCGCTGCTCCCGGTGGATGAGCCCTGGCAGATCGGGAAACTGTCTTGCAGTTTGGCGCAGCAACTCCGAGAGGTTCATCGCCTGAGTCAGGCGATCGGTCCCCAAAACAGGGGGCTGGCTCATGCGGCCTCCAGCACACTCAGGTAATTGGCGACTGCCGCACCACCCATGTTGAAGACAGCACCCCGTTGTGCGCCGGGGACTTGCATGTCGGCGGCGGTGCCGCTGAGTTGCATGGCCATCATCACGTGCTGTGACACACCGGTGGCGCCAATGGGATGACCCCGAGACTTGAGACCACCCGATGGATTGACCGGCAAACGGCCGTTGTGCAGGGTGATGCCCTCTTGCAGCACGCGCGCGCCCTGACCGTGCGCAGCCAAACCCATGGCCTCATAGGTCAACAACTCAGCCACGGTGAAGCAGTCGTGGGTTTCCACCACATCCAGATCGTCCAGCGCAATCCCCGCATCGGCCAAACCTTTTTGCCAAGCCATGGCCGTGCCTTCAAAGCGGGTCGGATCGCGGCGCGACAAAGGCAACCACTCGTTGACTTGAGTGCGTGAGGCCCAGCGCACCACTGGGCCAGAGCCTGTAGGCGTCAGCGACAAGACCAGCGCTGCTGCACCATCGGAAACCAGCGAGCAGTCGGAGCGCTTGAGCAAGCCCGCCACCACTGGGTTTTTCTCGGACACCTGGCGGCAAAAGTCATAGCCCAGATCGCGTCGCAGGTGGGCCCAAGGGTTGCGAGTGCCATTGGCGTGGTTCTTGGCGGCAATCTGTGCAAGCGAGTCGCTGGGGTCACCAAAGCGTTCGGCGTAGTGTTGCGCGATGGTGGCAAAGATGCCGGCAAAGCCACCGGGGCGGCCGGCCTCCTCTTTGACGTAAGAGCACTTGAGCAAAACCTCACTGATCTGGGCGTTGGGCAAGGTGTTCATTTTTTCCATGCCTACGACCAGCACCCGTTTCATCCGCCCACTTTGCAAGGCATCCAAGGCCGACCAAATCGCAGCCGATCCAGTGGCGCAAGCATTTTCCAATCGCACCGCTGGCGTGTGGCGAAACTCGGGCATGGCCAAGGCGGCGGTGGTGGCGCTGAAGTCCTGAGGCACAAAGCCCGCATTGAAGGTGCCCACAAAAATGCCATCGATGTCAGACGGTTCAACCTGGGCCATTGCCAGCGCAGGCAAGGCGGCATCGCGAAAAAGCTGTTCGAGGTCCAGTGCGTCGTGTTTACCGAATGGGGTGTGGCCCCAGCCAACGATCAAGGGGGATTGCATGACAACTTCCAATCAACATTTGGGATCACTAAATGTAATCTGACCCCAATTTTCTCAGTTGTTGGAGGGCGTGGTTGAAAGCGGTGGCGGGGTCGCGCACGTCGAGGTGGGCGGTGTGCCATCCGGCCCGTTGCGCGCCTTCGATGTTGCGCAGTTGGTCGTCAACAAACACAAGGGCTTGGGGTGGAAGTTGGAGTTCTCGTTCGCACAAGGCATAGGCCCTGGGGTCGGGTTTGAGGATGCCGGTGTAAGTGGCATCGATGATCACGTCCACGTCGCGCATGAGGGCCAATCGCTCGCGCAACTGGGTGCCGTAAAACAAATCGAGTTCGTTGGAGAGGATGGCCACGCGAAACCCCATGGCTTTGGTCGCTTTGACGGCCTGGAGGGCTTCGGGCCTAACGATGGCATCGGGCTCGGCACCGCGTGCGCGCAAGACCAAGGTCTGCATGTCGCGCCAGTCTTCTCCCAACAAACGCCCCACCTCTTGGCTGCGGAGCAACCAGTAATCGCGCTCACTGATGCGGCCCGCTTGCATGTCGCACCAAAGGCTGTCGCTGTGCTCATCAAAAGGTCCACGCCAGGTCAAGGTGCCCGCAGGCAATCCCAGTGCTTTTTCGCTTTCCGAATGCGTTTCAAAGAGCGTGCGCGAAATCACGCCGCCAAAGTCGAGCACCAAAGCAGCGCGCGATGCGCTCATGCATGGCCTTTGCTGACCCAGCCCCGATCGCACCAGTCGTCCAACACAGCCAGTGCAGCCTTGGCGAAGGCAAGATCGTTGATGTGCGCGTCAACAGCCTGCACCTGTGCAGGTTGACAATCGGATTCGAGCAAGGTGTCGCACAAGGCTTTGAGACCTTGGGCATCGTGCAAAGGCGCGCCAGGCCTGTCCCATTCTTCGATGCCCGCCAAAGGAACCAGCAAGTGCGCCGGTCCCTTGGCTTGCCGCAATCGATGGGCCATCTCGTGGGCCACGGCTTGACGCATGGCTGGATCGATGACGACCGAGGCAATCAATCGATTGTGTTCGTGTGATGGCTGACCCGCAAACCGTTCTGGTTGCTTGCCCCATGCGGGGTAATCGACCATGTCGGTGGCACCTGGTGCAACGATGAGGGGCACACCCGCATGCGCCGCCCCCAAAAGTCGATTCGGACCCGCACTGACCACTGACCCTGCCATCTGGTTGACCAACTCTTGCAGGCTGAAGTCCATGACGCAAGCGAACTGGCCTTGTGCCGCCAGCGATTCAAATGCACGTCCCCCCATGCCAGTGGTGTGAAACACCGCCAGTTCAAAACCTCGTCGCTCCAACTCGGGTTTGAGGTGAACCATGTATTTCAGCGCACTGGAGCCCAGCGAGGTCATGCCGATCACCGGTCGATCAAAGCGAGGCGCATGGGCCACACGGCATGCACCAACCACAGCTCCTGCCGCTTGCGCCAACGCGGAGCGACAAAGGCTGTTGAGTCCATACAGGCCACCGGCCCACAAGACCATGATCAGATCGGGTGGAATGCGCTCAGGGGGCAAAAGTGGCGAGAACGACACGGTGGAGAGCACCACTTTGGGCACACCCAAGGGCAAGCTGCTGGCCACGTCCAACGACAAGTCGGTGCCCATGGTGCCGCCCAAACACAACAAGCCATCGATTTGGCCTTGGGCATGGGCTTGTGAGGCCAATGCGCTGGCACCCTGAGCCATCCATGACATGGCGCTGTTTTCGTCGCCACTGTCCATCACGGCTTGCAAAGTCTTGCCTGCCGCTTGGGCCACTTGGATGTTGCTGATGTCGCTTGCGATGCGGCCCGTTCCCAGCACGCCCACGTCCATGATGGTGGGCTTGCCACCGGCTGCAACCACTTGTTCGGCCATGAAAGCCACTTCGTCGCTCTTGGTGTCGACCGTGGCAACGATGAGGATTCTGGGCGAGGTGGAGGCACTCATGCACGGCCCTCCTCAACGGCAGCAAAAGCAGATTCCAATGTGTCGCAGAGCAAATCGATTTCTTCTCGAGTGATGATGAGTGGCGGCGAAAGAATGAGGTTGGGCCCAGAGACCCTGACCATGAGCCCAGCCTCATAGGCGGCTTTGGCCACACGCCCAGGCTCGGTGCTGGAGCGGGTCATGGGCGTGCGCCGTGCCTTGTCGGTGACCATCTCAATGCCCACCATGAGACCTATGCCTCGCACATCGCCCACCATCGCAAATCGATCCACCAGGGTGGCCATGCGCTGCTGGAAGTGAACGCCCAAGCTTCGCGCATTGCCCACCACATCAAGGCGTTCAATTTCGCTCAAGGTCGCCAAAGCGGCCGCGGCGGCCACGGGGTGAGCGCTGTAGGTGTAGCCATGCGAGAGCGCACCCGCACCTGTGGTGTCGGCCTCGAAGACCTCGCACACTTTTCGCGCCATTGCCGTCGCGCCCATGGGGATGTAGCCCGAGGTGATGCCTTTGGCCAAACACCAGATGTCGGCATTGACGCCCCAAAGCCGTGTGCCAAAGCACTCGCCTGCTCGGCCAAAACCCGTCACCACTTCATCGGCGATGAGCAACACACCATGACGGTCACAGACCTCTCGTACTAAGGGCCAGTAGTTGGCGGGAGGGACGATCACACCGCCCGCACCCTGCACAGGTTCAGCCACGAAAGCGGCCACCGTGTCTGGACCCTGAAAGACGATTTCGCGCTCCAACAATTCGGCGCAGATCTCACCCAATCGCATGGGGTCATCGGTGTAGGGGTTGTGATAAAGCCAGGGCGTGTCGATGTGAAAACAACCCGGCAGCAAAGGCTCGTAAGCACGCCTGAAATTGGTGTTGCCATTGACGCTCATGCCACCAAAGTGAACCCCGTGGTAGCCCTGTCGCAGGCTGATGAATTTATAGCGGTCTTTGTCGCCTCGCAGCTTGTGATATTGACGCGCAATCTTGAGTGCACCCTCGACGGCATCGGAGCCGCCGTTGGAGAAAGTCACGGCACCCACACCTTCTGGTGCCATGCACTTGACCAAGGCCGTCGAGAGTTCAATCGCCCGTGGATGGGTGGTGCCACGAAACACGTTGTAAAACGGCAGTTCATCGAGTTGGGCCATGATGGCATCTCTGACCACTCGGTTGCTGTGGCCCAAGTTGCTGCTCCACAAGCCCCCTACGCCGTCCAGCAATTTGTGACCATGAATGTCCCAAACCCATGAGCCCTCACCACGGGCAATGATATCGGGGCGATTTTTTTGCATGGCCATGGGATGGGCCATGGGATGCCAAAGGTATTTGGCGTTGTCATCGAGCAATTGCTGGGTCTTCATGTCCGTCTTTCAAAGTTGGATCCAGGCGGTTTTGAGTTCAAGGTATTTGTCCAAGGCGTGTAGCGATTTGTCGTGACCGTTGCCCGATTGCTTGACACCGCCCAAAGGCACAGTGATGTCTGGGCCACCATAGGTATTGACGTGAACCACGCCAGCGCGAATGGCGCGAACCATGCGATGCGCGCGCGACAACTGAGATGTCCATACGCCCGCTGCCAAACCATAGTCTGTGCCATTGGCGAGCTTCACGGCTTGGGCCTCATCGTCAAATGGCATGACGGCCAACACAGGGCCAAAGACTTCGTGTTGGGCAATGTCCATGTCTTCAGTGACGCCAGCGACCACCGTGGGCTGCATGTAGAAACCACCGGGCACTGGCTCAAGACTTGCCCCACCGCAAAGCCGTTGAGCACCTTGCTGCTCGGCGCGAACCAACATGGTTTTCACCCGCTCCAGTTGCCTCGCGCTGCTCATCGCTCCGATTTCGGTGTCCACCGACAAGGGATGACCCACACGCAATTGCTGGGCCACTTGAATCACCGCCTGAACGAAGTCATCGTGGATGTCGCGTTGCACCAGCAAGCGCGAACCCGCCACGCAGACTTGTCCACTGTTGCGAAACAGGCCCATGGCCGAAACGCGCGCTGCCTGCGCCAGATTGGGCGCATCAGCAAAAACGATGTTGGGCGACTTGCCACCCAGTTCAAGGTAAACCCGTTTGAGGTTGGATTGCGCACTGGCCTTGAGCAGTTGTCGGCCCACTTGCCCTGAGCCCGTGAAGACCAAGGCATCGACATCGGGATGTCTGGCGAGCGCATCGCCAGTGATCGCACCATTGCCCGTCACCACCTGGAGTGCGGCTGCGGGAAGTCCAGCCTCATGGCAAAGCGCCGCCAAGCGCAACAGCGAAAGCGAAGCGTCTTCAGAGGGTTTGAGCACCACAGAGTTGCCTGCAGCCAAAGCGGGAGCGATTTTCCAAGCGGCGATCATGAGTGGGAAATTCCACGGCACGATGACGCCGATCACGCCCACAGCTTCTTTGTGGATCAAGCCCAGCGTGCCCTCTGGCGTGGGAGCGATTTCGCCTTGGATCTTGTCCACACATTCGGCATAAAAACGAAATGTGGCCGCAGCGCTGCCCGGTTCGGCTTTCCAAGCCATGGCGATTTCGGTGCCGTTGTCGCGCACGCCCAGCACCGCCAGTTCAGCCTGATGGGCTTCGATGCGATCGGCAATGCGGTGAAGGATTTTTTTGCGCTCGGCAGGGGCCATCCTAGACCACAGACCTTGCTCAAAGCAGTGACGCGCTGATCGCACAGCCTCATCCACATCCTTGGCGTCGGCCAGCGCCAGTGTGCACAGTGCTTGGCCATCAATGGGTGAGATCACAGGCAGCGTCTGGCCAGTGTGCGAAGGCTTGCCCTTGCCATCGATCAGCAAAAGCTGATCGGCAATGGGTGTGTCGCGGTGGACATCAATGTCGGACTGCTTCATGACAGAGCGCTCAGGTCGTTCAGGTCGTTCAGATGAAGCGGATGTAGTGGTCACGCAAGGCATCACCCTCTAAGCCAGCTGTGCGTTCGATTTCGTGGCGCTTGATGCCCACATGATTGGCCACCAGCCCTTCACCCACGGCTTGCACCAAAGCGGTGTCGGCTTCCAATGCATCGAGTGCACCGGCCAAATTGGCGGGCACGCTGTGCGTGGCGTCTTTGTTTTCCAGGCAGTCGCCTGTCTCGGCCGCTTGCAATGGGTAGTTGTGAATCACCCCCAGCCGGGCCGCTTGCAGAACTGCTGCGGTGTGGGTGTAGGGATTGGCGCAGGCATCGCCCATGCGGTGCTCGATGCGTGCACCGGGGCCGGCTTCGGCAGAAAGTCGAACCGTGACACCTCGGTGATCAACCGCCCAGTTTTGCCAAAAGCCCGAGAGGCTGGCTGGCTGAAGCCGTTGATAAGAATTGGTACTGGGTGCGAGCAACCCCGCGAGGGCGTTGTGGTGGTGCATCAAGCCAGATGTGCAAGCCAGCGTGAGCGCATTGAATTGAGAGGCGTCGGGCCCACCCGATATGGCGTTTCGACCAGAGGCGTCGGTGAAACTGAAGTTGATGTGAACCCCACTGCCACCCAAAGTCAAAATGGGTTTGGGCATGAAGGTCAATAAGAGCCCGTGGGCAAAGGCGACCTCGCGCGCGAGCAAGCGAAACAAAAAGATGTCGTCCACCGCGCGCACCGCTTGATCGTAGGTCAAGGTGAGTTCAAACTGGGGCGAGTCGTACTCGGTGTTCATGCTGTCGATGCGAAACCCGGCCAGCGAGGCTTTTTCCCAGAGCACGTCGGTGAAGCCTCGCGGATCGGCAAACGGCCCAGTGGCATACACATGAGAAGAAGGTGTGTCGTACGGCCTCAGGGAGCCATCCGCCTCGATTTGAAACACAAAGGCTTCAAGCTCAATGCCCACCATGGGCGTGTAGCCCATGGCCTGCCAATCGGCCACCGCACGCTTGAGTGCGCTGCGACCACACATGGGCAAGGGCGATCCATCGTTGGCCTTGAGGTCACCTATCGCCACTTGAGTGAAAGCCTCCCAACCCGGACGGATGTCTTCAGCGGTGTAGACGGCCTCCATGTCGGGCAAGCCTTCAAGCACGGTAGAGCCCGGCGCGGGGATGAGTTCTTTCTCAAAGGTCACGCCGAAAGTGCCTCTGCAAAAACGAGCACCGCCTGCGGTTTTGGATTTGAGCGGGATGTATTTGCCGCGCGCTATCGACAAATGGTCACAGAACAAAACCCGCAACCTTTCCTGGATGGCCTGATTCATGATGGATTCCTTTCAATGCAAATGCACGCGCACAGGCAAACGCTTGATGCCGCACACGAAGTTGGATCGCAAATATGCATGGGGGCCGGTTTGCTCGATGCGCTTGACGCGTTCGACCAGAGCCTGCAACAACACCCTCACCTCCAGCCTGGCCAACCACATACCCAGACATGCGTGAGGGCCGCCTTGTCCGAAAGCCAGATGGCGGTTCACCCCTCGGTGCAGGTTGACTGAGAACGGCTGATCAAACACGCGCTCGTCGCGATTGCCCGAGATGAACCACAACAAAATCTTGTCGCCCGCACGCACGGTCTTGCCGTGGAATTCAAAGTCTTCAGTGGCAGTTCGACGAAAGTGGGTCGCCGGCGAAGCCCACCGGATGAACTCATCGGCCACACCGTCCCAATCCTCAGGCGTCTTGAGGCTTTGCAAATCGTCCATGAGGCCAGGCTGATTGGCCAACGCGTGCATGGCCGCAGCAATCGTGTAGCGCGTGGTGTCATTGCCAGCGGCCACCAGCAAGCAAAAGAAATTGCGAAATTCGGTATCGCTGATCACATGGCCTTGGGCATCGGCTTGCAAGATGAGGTGCAAGATGCCTTGCGTGTCACCCAGGGCTTTTTTGTCGGCCATGAGTTTGGCTGCATAGTCAAAGAGTTCAGCGCCAGCGGGTGATCGGAAAGGCATGAACCGGTAAGCCTCGGTGTCGGTCTGATCGACCACATGCTGTGTGAAATCGCTGTCGGTGTTGGCCATCAAGGCATCGCCTTTTTCCACCAACCAATCCAGGTCTTGTTCGGGCAGACCGGCAATGCGACCCAACATGCGCATGGGCAACTGCCTAGCGATGGTGTGGACGGCCTCAAACTCACCCAATGGCAAGGTTTGCGCCAGGATGGTGTCGCACAGTTCACGGATTTGATGTTCGTACTGAGCCATCATGGGTTTGGAAAAGGCCTTGGCCACCAACATGCGGGTTCGGGTGTGCTCCGGCGGATCGGTTTCCTGAAAGGTTCGGCGCGCCAGGTATTCCTCGCGGGTCTGGTCTTCCATGCGAATGCCTTGGGCCGAACTCACTTGCTGGAAATTGCGGTTGAGTTCCATGATGTCGGCATGGCGGGTGACCGACCAAAAGCCTTTGCCGCCCGACCACTCGCACCAAGCAAGTGGATCGTGATCGCGCATTCGCTTGAAAGTGTTGTGGGGCGTGCCGTTGACAAAGCTGTCGTGATCGGAGAGATCGGCATGGCCGTCGTCGGTGGGGATCCAAAGCGTCATGTGTGGGCCTTCCAAGCTTGCTCGAAAAATTGCGCTATCCAATGCGCCATGACCGGTGCGTCGTTAACCTGTTGCAGACTCAGGCGAGCTTGGGCAAGGGTGTCACCATCGACACGCGAAGCAAGTTGGTCCAAAAGCCCTTGCATGAACGCCAGCGGCATCTCGGGATGGTATTGGGTGGTCAGGAGGTGCGAGCCGATTTGCAAGGCCCCAACAGGACAAAACGGCGAACGGCTGATGACTTCAGCGCCCTCTGGCACTCGGGTCACCTGTTCGATGTGCGCCGCATGCAAATGCATGTGGGGCATGTGCGGGCCAGGTGGGTTCATCCAGTCGCGCTGCACCGTCCATTCGGTTTGGGCCACGCCCAAGCCCCAACCTCCCGGGTGTGCTTTGACTTCACCACCCAAGGCTTTGGCCACGGCTTGATGACCAAAGCAAAGGCCCACAAGCGGCCAACGCTTGGCATGGGCCCTGCGGATGAAATCCAGCAAAGGGGGTAGCCACGGCCACTGCGTGTCGTTGACCGAGGCGGGGCTGCCCGTGATCACATGGCCGTCGTGCGCGTCGACTGCGGGCAGGGGTTCGCCGTCGCGCAAAGCCACTTCCACATAGGTCCAATCGGGACGGACCGCTTGCAGCAGTTGGCGAACGCGCTGAGCATCGTTGGGAAAACTTCGAGCGAAGTCGGATCGGTCGGTGTTGGTCAGCAAGATGGCGATTGATCGCATTCCGTTCCTCTCTGGTGGGGTCATCCTAGGCAATCCAAGCCCTTCTTGTTATCAAGATTGAGCAAGGCCGTCTTCGGGTTTTCACGAAGCACGGCCAAGCCTGGCCTGGGCAAACATGCGCCGATGTCTCTCCAAGCCACTGTGCCGTTGTGGGCCAAGGCCCAGCACACCTCAGACCTTGACCAGCATGCACTGGCCCAGTCCAACTGGACGCTGGACTACCAGCAGCTTTCGCCCGGACGCTGGCAAGGGCATTTGGTGCAAATTCAGCTGCCCGAGGTGATCTTGCTGCGCGAGGACACCTGGCCTGCCACGCACCAACACGGCCGCATCGATGACCATCTGTTTGGTTTTGCGATGTCCTTGCACCCCAGAACCGATCTGATCTTTCATGGGCAGCGCGTCCCCGAGCACGGCATGTTGGTGGGCCGTGGCAATGCCTTGGACCTCATCACGCCAGCCCAGTTCACCCTCATGGCCTTGTTGGTCGATCAATCGCTGATCGAGCCGCTGTGGCAGCGCATGTACCACCGTCCTTTGGCGGCCTGGCTGGAACAGCAACGGGTATTGGAGACCACAGAGCCCAAGGCGCAGGCCTTGCGAGAACATCACATTCGGGTGATGAACGAACTCATGGGCTTGGCCCAGCAGTCCTTGCCCGAACGCACAGCACTCACCTTGCGAGACGAGTTGCTGATGGAGTGGATCGAGGCCTTGCCCGCTCGCGTGAGTCCCAACGAATCGCCACACCTGATTCGCAAGCGCAAGCTGTTGGCCAAGGCCTGCGAACTCATGAACCATCAAAGCGAAACGCCCTTGTCGGTCGAGGCCCTGTGCCAAGAAATTGGCACCAGCCGCCGCACGCTCAACTATGTCTTTCAAGACCTGATGGGGTTGTCGCCTGCACGTTATCAAAGGGCCTTGAGGCTCAATGCTGTGCGCCGCGCATTGCGTCAGGCCAAACCGGGCACCACCGTTCAGGACGTTGCCTCCGAGTGGGGGTTTTGGCACCTTGGCCAATTCGCGCGCGACTACCGACAACTCTTTGGCGAGAAGCCGTCGGCCACACTGGGCGAGTGAGTCGACCTCCACTGGGGAATGCCCTGACTCTTGAATGCACAAATTTGATAGACCTCTGTATTGAATGAGGGCAATCTACGCGCCCATGCACCACACCCCTTGGTTCCATCAAAAGGCCAGCGAGCTCACCGCAGCGCTGGCCTCTGGCCAATGGTCGTCGCTTGAGCTGACGCAAGCGCACATCGATCGCATCGAGGCCATGGACGGCCCCATCAATGCCGTGGTGGTAAGGCGCTTTGAGCAAGCCTTGGCTGAAGCGAGGGCCGCCGATGAGGCACGGGCTCAAGGCAAAACATGGGGACCACTCCACGGCCTGCCCATGACCGTCAAGGAAGCCTTCAATGTCAAAGGCTTGCCCACGTGCTGGGGCTTTGAGCAGTTTGCCAAGCACATGGCCCAAGACCACGCAGTGATGGTCCAACGCCTGGTGCAAGCTGGCGCAGTGATATTGGGCAAAACCAATGTGCCTGTGGCCTTGTCCGACTGGCAAAGTTTCAATCCGGTCTATGGCACCACGTCCAATCCTTGGGATTTGAGCCGTTCGCCAGGTGGTTCTTCGGGCGGTGCAGCGGCAGCACTGGCTGCGGGCTTTACTCCTTTGGAATTGGGCAGCGACATTGGGGCCTCGATCCGCAATCCGGCGCATTACTGTGGGGTGTATGGCCACAAGCCCACTTGGGGCTTGCTGACCATGCAAGGCCATGAATTGCCAGGCACTGTGTGTGCAGACACCTTGGACATCGCAGCGGTGGGCCCCATGGCGCGCAGTGCCACCGACTTGATGCTGGCCATGGAGGTCTTGGCCCGTCCTCTTGCCCAGTACAGCCCCATGGGTTGGATGGCCTGCGAATGGGAACGCCGATTCACCACGCACAAGGGCTTGAGGGTGGCGATCGTGGATGACTCGCATGAAGCCCCGGTGGACGATGCCATCCGCGAACGGCTGGACGAACTGGCCCAATTCCTGTCTGAGCAAGGGGTGCAAGTGACCACGGGGCAAAGGCCTGTGGATGACCACGAAACCCATGCTTGCTACATGCATTTGTTGCGCAGTGCCACTGGGGCCATGCTCGACGATGCGACCTGGGCCCACAACCAGCGTGTGGCCGCCAGCTTTGAAGCGCACCGCGACGACACCGAGACACGAACCTTTCGCGCCAGTGTGATGAGCCATCGCGAATGGGTGATGTGGGATCAGCGCCGCATTCGATTGCGTCAGCAATGGCAGGCGTTTTTCGAGCAGTTCGATGTGCTGATCGCACCGGTGGCGACCTCGCTGCCCATCCACCACAACCACCAAGGCCAGCGCTGGGAGCGCATGGTGAGCGTCAATGGCCAGCCTCAACCGCACACCCACTCCTTATTCTGGGCGGGCTACCCCGGTGTGGTGGGTCTGCCCGCCACCGCTTTTCCGCTGGGCCTGACCCGAGAGGGCTTGCCTGTGGGTGCACAAATCATTGCGCCGCACCGGCATGATTTACTGGGTTTGGGTTTGGTCCAATGGCTGGAAACCGCCTGGCGAGGGTTTATCCCAGCACCCGACTGGATGGGTTCAACATGAACCTGGTCAACAACGGGTTCAGCTGGCAAAACTGCATGGGTTTTCATGGGTGTGCCCACGCGCACCTCTTGGCTATATTCGACCCTTGTCCCGAGCATTGGGGACGGGATTTCACTTTCACCCCCAAAAGGAGATGATTCCATGATTCGACGTTCATTTGTTTCGGCTGTGGCTGCAGCCAGCGTGGTTTGTGCCACGTGGCTGGCAGGGCCCGCGCACGCGCAAAGCGACACCAAGGTGTTTCGCTTTGTTCCCCACGCCAACCTGGCCGTGCTTGACCCCATCTGGACCACGGCTTATGTGACCCGCAACCACGCCTACATGGTTTATGACACCTTGTTCTCTGAAGATGCGCAGGGCAACATCAAGCCGCAAATGGTTGACACCTATTCGGTGTCAGGCGACAAAAAGACCTGGACCTTCAAGCTGCGCAGCGGACTTGAATTCCACGACGGTAAACCCGTCACCAGCGCCGACGTGGTGGCTTCGCTCAAGCGTTGGGCCAGCCGCGACGCCATGGGCGGTGTGCTCAACACCTTCATTGACCGCTACGAAACCCCCAGCGCCGACACCTTCCGCATGGTTCTCAAAGAGCCCTGTGGCATCGTCATTGATGCATTGGGCAAAGCGTCTTCCAACGTACCCTTCATCATGCCCGAGCGCATTGCCAACACCCCCGGCACCGAGCAGATCAAAGAGACCGTGGGCTCTGGCCCCTTCATCTTCAAGGCCGACGAATTCCAGCCTGGGGTCAAAGCCGTTTATCTGCGCAACCCCAAATACAAATCACGCAACGAGCCCTCGAGCGCCATGGCCGGTGGCCGTCAGGTCAACTTCGACCGCGTGGAATGGGTGATCATCCGTGACCCGCAAACCCAGTTCAATGCCTTGAAAGCGGGTGAAATCGACATGATCGAGCAGCCCGCCTTTGAGCAATACAACACCCTCAAGCAAACCGCAGGCGTCAAAGTCATCGACTTCTCGCCCGCCGGTCTGGCGTTCATCATGCGCTTTAACCATTTGCACGCCCCATTCGACAACCCCAAGATCCGTCAGGCCGCCATGATGGCCATGGGTCAACAGGCTTACATCGCCACCCAAGTGGGTGTGCCTGAACTGGGCCGCATCTGCCGAAGCATCTACCCCTGCGGCACCACCTATGCCGATGAAAACACGGGCGACTTCACCGGCGTGCCCAACATCGCCAAAGCCAAAGCCTTGCTGGCCGAAGGTGGTTACAAAGGTGAACCCATCGTCTTGATGCGCCCCACCGATCTCGCCTCTATCGCCAAGATCCCGCTGGTGGCCAAGCAGCAGCTCGAAGCCGCTGGCTTCAAGGTCGACTTCCAACAAATGGACTGGGCCTCCTTGGTGGCTCGTCGCGCCAAGAAAGATCCCCCAAGCCAAGGTGGCTGGCACTTGTTCCTGACCGCTTGGACGGCGGGCGACATCTCTAGCCCCCTCACCATGGCCATGTTGAATGCCAAGGGCGACAACGGCTGGTTTGGCTGGCAAAACGAGCCCCGCATCGAAAAACTCAAGGCCGACTTTGCCCGCGCTGATACCACAGCCGCCAAGAAAAAACTGGCCAGTGAAATCCAGGCCGTGGCCATGGAAACCTCCACCCATGCACCTTTGGGTCAGTACCAGTCGCCTGCTGCCATTCGCAGCAACATCGATGGTGTCTTGTCGACCCCGGGTGTGCCGGTGATGTGGAACATCACCAAGAAGTGATGCCCCATGTTGCGCTTTGTGGCCAGCCGCCTGCTGGCTGTCATTCCGGTGTTGTTCGTGGTCTCGTGCGTGGTCTTTTTGATCCTGCGCTTGGCCCCGGGCGACCCGGCCGCCGTGATTGCAGGCAATTCGGCCACAGGGTCTGAGATCGAACAGATTCGCGCCAAGCTGGGCTTGAATGAATCCTTGCCGGTTCAATACGGCATCTGGATCAGCAA
>JACCDO010138774.1_pt1 | contig 30938 bp, 31 predicted proteins | sample 7446101 | NCBI WGS metagenome assembly JACCDO01 (sample SAMN15323440, study PRJNA562643) | freshwater metagenome | isolation source: river surface water | place: USA:Blue River Watershed | collected 2017-08-16
AATTCAAAACAATATCTTAAAATTAATAGAAATAACGGATATGTATATGTTCATAGACTTGTTTGCATGACATTTTATCCAATTGAAGGAAAAAATACTTACGAAGACTATAAAGAATTACAAGTTAATCATAAAGATGGAAATACTCTAAATAATCATAAAGATAATTTAGAATGGTCTACTCCATCTCAAAATATGAATCATGCATATTCTGAAGGATTAAATAAAAAAGTAAGAAATATTATTCAATATGAAAAAAATAAAGATGGATCTATAGGAAAACAAATAGCTGAATATATAAGTATTGCAGAAGCTAGTAGACAAACTAAAATTCCAGAGCATAAAATTAGAACATCAGCTCAAGGCAACCAATCTACAGAATTTATCTTTAAATTTAAAGATGAATCTCAAAGTGCTGAATTTTCTATGAAATTTTCAAATGGACCTAATAGAGGCGCGATAGTTGCCAATATTCAAAAATCTACTAGAAAAAAAGTTACTAGACATGATAAAGAATAATTCACTCAAAAAAACTGAGTTGTTTAAAAATAATTATATTAAGTATAATTACCTTAAAAATGTTAGAAGAATTAATAATAAAATCTAAAATTAACTATGACGTATATCATGAATTAGTTAACAAACCATTACATTATGATATGTTCTTTGAAATTTGTATAGCTGTTGCAAAGTATGGAACTGAATTAGATTATCATGAGTTATTTCCAATTAATAATAATTATTTTAATTCCAAAATATGTTCCATAATCTTATCAACTGCATTATTACACAATAATTCATTAATCATTGATTGTATTCTTAATAATCTTAAATATGATATTGAACATCATAAAAAAAGTTATGAAGATATATTTGAATATAAAGTTGATATTGATACTAACTTTTCATTATTATGTTGCGAGAAAAATATTCCAGAACATCTTGATTACTTAAAAAAATTATATTCAATGTGTTATGAAGAAGATGTGTTTATGTGTCACATCTTTGAACAATTATTTGCTCCTAATATTATTGAACATTGTTGCAACTTTGGAAATATTATTGCATTAAAATGGCTTGTTGAAAATATATACAATCATAATCATATAATCAAAATTGAAAAATCTAAAATGTTAGAACTTATTAGAACTAACTATAGAAGACTTCCTAGAACTATTGATGAATCTGTTATTAACTGGCTTTTAGAGTATTTTTCTGATGATGAAAATATGAAAAGCACTACAAGAATTATGTTAAGAAATAATTATAATATTCAGAATATATAAATCCAGAAAAAAAGTAACTCAAAATCATTTTTTTTAAATTAGAATTATTTTATATAACAATAAAATAAATATGTCTGGCTATAATATTTCTGTTAATCCAAGAAATTTTAGAGATTTAACTATCTACGATAAACCTGCTCCTAACTTCGAAGCAAATAATATTGCTGTCAATGAATTAGATTGGAATGCTACTACTACTTCTCTTGGTTTTGAATTAAAAACTGACACCAATGGTAACTTAGTTTTCTATAGAAATGGTGTACCTGTTTGGACTTTACCTAAACCTACTGTTTAAATACATTCCAGATCACGATCTGTACTAATCTTTTAACCCCTTTTAAATCTCATTTTAAATGAAATTTAATACAATTTAATAATTATATTGCACTATATTAAAATGCTTTTATTATCATTTACAGAAGTTAATAACACAAAAGCTATAAATTATGAGGCAACTTTTACATCATTGGATGAATCAACTGTTTTAAACTATCTTAAATTTGTTAATTTAGATGATACTCAAAATCAACATATTGTCCCTATAACAGAAGTTAATAATTCTGATGGTTTTACTTATATTAAAACTGGTATAATTAACGGTTCGTTTGGATCTTACGATACTAATGAACTTAATTATGCTTATTATTATATTTTACTTAGAAATTCTGATCTTGCTTTCTGTGGTGGTAATAAAGTCCTTGGTTATAACAAAGAAAATAGTTATATCGAATTAACTCACGCTAGTTTATTCTCAACTGAATCCTATAACAAATTAAATAACTATTTTATCTCAGCATTTGACACAGCTATCTCAACAGCTGAATTTTTATCTAACATCAATCCTAGTATTTCAGTCAAATCTCTCTGGGATCAAATTCAAGAATTACTAGGCTTAGCTCCTATCGGTAAAGCATCAGCATCTGGCAAATTAACAGGAAATTACTACTGTGCTATAGTCAGAGATTCTTCTAAAGAACCAGGTTTAGCTGATGGTTTAGCTCATACTATATTAAAAGATCAATACTTAACTTATATCTGGAATCGTGAAGAAAAATTTAATGAAGACAGTTTAAATAATATCGATTTTGTTATTTATATCACCGATAAAGAAGATGTCGAATATACTCATAAAAATCACATTAAAGTTGGTTTAGGTTTCTATTCTTGTGGTAAAAAAATATTAAATAATATTGCCGAAATTCAAAGAAAATTAGACGAAGCCGGTGTACCTTCTAGAGAAGAAGAAGTTAAACAAATGAACGAAGAAAAAGAGAAACAATTCAAAGAATCATTGAAAAAATCTAAATGCAGCGGTCCTAAAGAAGACGGTTCTTGTTGCGGATCTTCCGGTAATTCTGAATCCCCAGAAGACTCTGGCTGTTGTGGCGGTTCCCAGCAATCCTCTGAAGACTCCGGTTGCTGTGGCGGTTCAAAGAAATCCTCTGAAGACTCTGGCTGTTGTGGCGGTTCTAAGAAATCCTCTGAAGACTCTGGCTGTTGTGGCGGTTCTAAGAAATCACAAGAACCTAAAAAAGGTTGCTGTGGAGGTTCTAAAAAACGTCTTGTTATAGAAGCTGTTGAACAAGAACAAAAAGAAGAATCTAAAGGATGTTGTCGTGGACGTTCAGGAGACTCTTGTTGTAAAACAGCACCAGAACCAATTTCTGATTGTTGTGGAGGAGATTGTAAAAAATAAAAAAATTATAATTTAAGATTTTTTATACTAAGTATAAAAATGGAAATAACAGTAACAATAAATCTTTTTGCAAAACCTAAAGAAGTTTTAAATAGTCCAAGTGTAAATATAACTATCAAATCTGGATCTACAGCTAGAGATTGTTTAAATCATCTCGGAAACACTCATCCTATTTTAAAAGATGTGTTATCAAAATCTAAAATTGCAAAAGATTGTAAATATATTCAAGATGAATTAGTTTTAACTCAAGATTGTTCTATAACTATAATTCCACCAATAAGTGGAGGTTAAATACAAAATATACATATATAAATGTTCCCAAGAACTTTGTTATCAAAAACTTTACACTCCAGATCTGAACATCTGTCACGGTCTGTAAATATTAGATTTCAACAGTCTGTATATAGATGTTATTATTCTCAAAATTACTTTGAAATCTTTAATATAACTCCAAAATTTATAATAAATAAAAATGAACTTAAACAAAAATATTGGAATCTTCAAAAAATGTATCATCCAGATGTTGAGAGTCAACCGTCAAATACTTCTGTTAATATAAACAATGCATATGAAATAATTAAAAATGACACAAAACGTCTAGAACATTTGATTCAGTTATATTCAGGAATAGATCTTGAAAAAATACATTTAGATCAACAATTCTTAATAGACCATTATGAATTAATAGAATCTTCAGATTCTGATATTATTAGAAAAATTACAGAGATGCATCAACAAACCCACAATGTTCTAGAATCATTATTTTCTGACAAATTACCAGAGTCTGTAGATTGGAAAACAGTTTGTGTAAATTATAAAAAATTTGCATTTCTATCAAACTTTCTTAAACATCATGAATCATTTTCTTGTGTTTAATCATGTTCAATTTGTAATAATTCGAATAGTCCATATGTTAAACTTGTAGAAAAACTTCTCAATAATCCTCCTCTAAATAAGCTACGTAAAGAACACTTAAATCTTAAATTTTTTAAATTTCCATCTACTTGATATTTTGTTTTAATAATATCTATAGGTGATGTTATCAAACTAGAAACTATACCAGCAATAGCTCCGTATAAAAACATACCATTTGAACCATACAAGGATGAAAATTTATTAACAGTATAAAATTCTATACTTCCACTTGGAATACTAATCATTAAACTTGGTAAAAGACCGTAAAAAAATCCAATTGTACCTCTTGTTTGATAAATATTTTTAATACTTTGAGCAACTGTAAGATTTAACAGGTTACAGCGCTGACGAATAGTGTCACCGGGTACTATCATTGCATCATGAAGAAATTTTCCAGCAGCACCCCACAACATCTGAGTTTTTTCGGATACATTTTGTTCTCTAGATTTTTGTAAACAATAAAAAAGAGCCGAATGAGAAGCTCCTACACTTGTTAACAATGGAACACATCCTTTAAAAAATCCTAAAGATCCTTTTTTAGTATAAATATCTTTTACAATAGTATTTATACTAGTATAACTCGTATTATATTGTTTATGATCAATAATTGTTCTCAAACCAAGAGTTAATCCATGTTCAGAAAGGCCAACTACTGTTGGAACCAGTATATTCTGAGTATAATCCATTTTTATACATAGTATAAAACTTAAACTTGCAAATCGATATAATTATATCATAAAATGTATTTATAATTTAAAATGTAAAATAATGATAATTAATACAAATGTTTACAAGATCTTCATTGGCTGTAGTGCCGAGACACATAGTGTCAAATTATAGCGTAAGAAGATTATTTTCAACATCTAATACTCAAATAACACATCCTAACTATAAACATCCAGTTCCTGACACAGCAAAATTTAGTAAATTAACAAATGAGGGTATTCTTCATGATAAATTTGGTCGCTTTCATAATTATCTTAGAATTAGTTTAACTGAACATTGTAATTTTAATTGTTTGTATTGTGTTTATGACCAAGATATTCAATATACTCCAAAACCTGAATTGTTAACTCAAGAAGAAATGTTAAAGCTTACTAATCTTTTTATTTCAGCAGGTGTTACCAAAATTAGATTAACAGGTGGTGAACCAACAATATTTAAAGGATTACCAAAATTTATCTCCGAAATTGGTCCTAAAGTTAAACAATTAGGAATAACTACAAATGGTTTTATGTTATATAAACATCTTGAAGAATATAAGAAAAATGGTCTTAACTTGTTAAATATCAGTTTAGATTCATTCAACACAGAGAAAGCTGAGAAGATAGCACGTACAAAAGGACATAAACATGTTATGCGTAGTGTATACAAAGCAATTGATCTTGGATATTCTCCTCTTAAGATTAATTGTGTTGTAATGAGAGGTGTAAATGATGATGAACTTCTTGATTTTGTAGAATTTACAAGAGACCGTGATGTTAATGTAAGATTTATTGAATTTTTCTCAATAGCTGAAAATGGTTGGTCAGCTAATAAAATGGTTCCTTATAAAGAAATGGTTAGTCGTATAGAAGCTAAGTATGGTCCTCTTAAATTCGACGAGCTCAAATTTGGAGATACAGCTAGAAACTGTAAAATCGATGGTTTTAAAGGAACTGTAAGTTTTATAACAAGTTCCTCAAATCCATTCTGTGCAAAATGTAATCGTATTCGTTTATTAAGCAGTGGTTTATTTAGAAGATGTTTACACGATGATCGTATGTTTGATCTCAAGGATTTATTACGTAAAGGTGCCAGCGATGATGCTATTCTTGAATCAATAAGTAGCTTTATGAAAAAGAAAGAACATGGATTAGCAGGAATGCATAATATTTCAAAACTCCAAAAAAATGGATTAGAAATGATAAAAATTGGAGGTTAAACTTGTAGTAAGATTAAATTAAATGTCTAGATATTCAAGACATCATAGTTTACATAATTTTGGAAAACAAAATCAAGATTTACTAAAAACTAAATCAGCACTTATTATCGGTTGTGGAGGTTTAGGATGTAATGCTGCGTTAAACCTTACTGGTTCTGGAGTTGGAACTGTCGGATTAATGGATAAAGATACAGTTTGTATTTCAAACTTACATCGACAACATGGGCATTCTACGAATACTCTTGGATTGTTAAAAGTTGATAGTTTAACAATATCATGCAGAGAAATAAATCCTGAAATTAAGATAAATAGATATCCTCTATGGTTTGATACTTCAGAAACAGTTAAAAATATTATTAAAAAATATGATGTTATTCTTGATTGTACTGATACTGCTACAACTAGAGTTAATATAAATAGAATGTGTAAATCACTTAATAAACCTTTTATATTTGCATCTGCAATTGGATGGGATGGACAATTATTAGTTGTTAATCCTCAAGGTCCTTGTTTAGAATGCGTGTTTCCGGCAATAAAGGATATTCAGGATACATGTGAAAATACAGGAGTTTGTGGACCTGTTCCTGGAATAATGGGAAGTATGCAAGCATTAGAGGCTATTAAAATGCTTATAAATGCAAATATAGACTACGGTCTTACATTATATGATTCTTATAATACTATTTTTACAAAAATAGCTACAGAAAAGGATCCAAATTGTTTAGTATGTGGTAATAATGATTTTATACAAAATATTAGTCATGTTAAGGAATATTCTGAATTTTTAAAAGATACTGATCAGAAAGTTCTTCTTGACATACGTAACGAACATAATGAAGATCAAGATGTTCTTGGATCAGTAAAAATAAAATCTCAAGAAATTAATTCTATAATTTCAAAACTATCTAACATGACTATATATATTGTTTGCGAAATTGGAGAACGTTCAAAAGAAATTGTTAAAGAATTAAGAATAAAAGGATACTCTAAGTCATGGAGTATTGCAGGAGGAATGAGAAAAATTTTCTCTTAACGCTTAATTTTAAGAATAATTTTTTATAAAATAAAAAATTTAAGATGTATTAAAATGGATATTTTGTATCTTGATAATGCAGGAACAGCACTTCCAGATAAAGATGCATTAAGTGAAAGTTTTCACTTTATTTCAAATGGTACATTTATAAATCCTCATACTGTATCTACTATAGGTGCTAATACACACGAACTTATTGAACACTGTAGAAATTTTATTCTTCAGATGTATAATACAAACTCGAGTGAATATACATGTATTTTTACACATGGTGCAACTCATAGTATTAAAATTATAGGAGAATCTTTTATGTGGGGAAATTTTGTATATACAAAAGCTAATCATAATAGTATCATAGGTATTAGAGATTATGTTATCGAAGCTAAAGGTGGTGTTACTGTACTTGATAACGATTTTGAACCTGTGATGACTCATGGCAACTCTACCGGGAATACATTAATTGCATTTCCAGCAGAGTGTAACTTTAGTGGCAAATTATATGATTTATCATGGATTCAAAAGATAAAGACAATGTATCCTAATTCTTATGTCATGTTAGATGCAGCAAAATATTGTGCTACAAATTTACTTGATTTATCTAAATACACCCCAGATTTTGTACCTATAAGTTTATATAAATTAATAGGATATCCTACAGGACTTGGAGTTTTACTTGTAAAAAATTCTTCATTTAATGTTCTTAAAAAGAAGTATTATGGTGGTGGAACATATGATGTTAACATTGCTGAAAAGATATTTAGTGTTCCAAGAGAAAATTACATACAAAAATATGAAGATGGAACAATACCTTTTATATCTATAATAGAAGCAAAAATAGGATTAGAATACTTTTTGCAAAAAGTACAAAAATCGCAATCAGTTAAAGAATTAACGAGATTATGCTTTAATAAATTATCTGGATTAAAACATCCAAATGGAACATCTGTTATAGAGTTCTACGGCATATCTAACAGTCAGAACCACGGAACTATTTTAGCATTTAATTTAAAGGATCAGTCTAATCAGTACATTGGATATAAGCATGTAGAGAAATTATGTCAAACTGAGAAAATTCAAATACGTACTGGATGTTTTTGCAATCCTGGAGCTTGTGCTATGTATATAGGTTTGTCTACAGATGACTTATTAAATCAATACAATGCTGGAAATAAGTGTTGGTTTAAAGAAGACATGTTTGATGGAAAACCTACAGGAGCTATACGTATATCTTTTGGATTTTCTAATACAGTACAAGATGTTAATAAATTTGTTGATTTTATTTCTAGAAATTTTATTCAACAACCGCCTGAATACTCTTTAACTGACGCATTAGATCCTAGAATAACCGGTATAACAGTATTTCCAATTAAGTCTTGTTTAGGTATTAAGACTCAATCATGGGTGTTAACGCCTAAAGGATTAAAATGGGATAGAATTTATGCTGTGTACGATGTGACAAATAAGATTATAACAAGTCAAAGAAATATAAATTTATCATATATACAGCCAAGAATTGATCATGACACACAAATGATCTATTTACAAAATTTGCAAACATGTGATGAAATTGGTTTTAAAATTGGTACATCGCCTGAATATGTTAATTCTTGGTTATCAGACGCCATTTCTCAAGAATGTAAGCTTATATATTCAGAACATGCTTTAAGTAATCGTGGACCTGTATTATTAATAAATGAAACAAGTGTCCGTGATATAAATTGGAGAATATTAAGTAGATCTAAAATATGGAATTATATTAATTATACTCCTAATATTTTTGGACTTAAAAATAGTATAAAAGATTTTTATTACTCGCTTAAGACCGGAATAACAAGTGATCGTTTTCGTGGAAATTTAATGATATCTGGTATAAACCCATATGAAGAAGATAATATTAAAGAAATATTCTTAAATGATAAATCTATATTTAAAATGTATAATCCGTGTGTTATTTGTTATACAACAACTATAAATCAGCAAGAAAATAAAAGAGATTCTGAATTAGAACCTATGAAAACATTAATGATGTATCGTAAAACCGGAGAATCTGTTAAATTTGGTACATTGCTAGACCCTACTGTTTCAGAAGAATTTATTATTAACGTTGGAGATGAAATTCAGATTACATGTAATTTACAAAAAAGTTAAAAATTCTACTTAAAAATTAAAATTATTATTATTAAAATGAACATTTGGTGTAAAATTACAGGTGATGATTTAGATCTTAAAGAGATATCTAAATGGACTAAAAGTCCAGCGGCAGGTGCTGTTGTTACTTTTGAAGGTACAACAAGAAATACATTTGAAGATAAAGATGTTACAGAATTAAGTTATGAATGTTATGAAGAAATGGCGTTGAATGAAATGAATAAACTATGTCAAGAAACACTTATAAAATATCCTGATGTAATACGCGTTGCATTACATCATAAAATTAATGATGTACCTGTAGGTGAAGTTAGTGTTATCTGTTGTGTAAGTACACCTCATCGTGCTGAAGGTTTTAAAGCATGTGAACATATTATGATGGAATTAAAAACTAAAGTTCCTATCTGGAAAAAAGAGAAGTATTCTCAAGGTGAATCTCAGTGGAAAGAAAATTCTGAATTTCACAACAGAGGTTAAAGAATTGTCTTATAATATACAAATGTTATTACGTAGATTCTTTTCAAAATTGTCACATACAAATACTAAAGGTGAACTTCATATGGTAAATCCATATAAAAAAGAAGTTACTCATCGTACAAGTATTGCAAGTTGTATCGTACATCTTGGTCCTGAAGCTTTTAATGCTGTAAAAGAAAATACATTAAAAAAAGGAGATGTGTTGGCAGTGTCAAAAATTGCAGGCATTCAAGCTAGTAAACAAGTTCCAGGATTAATACCATTATGTCATCAAATAAATATTAACTCTACAAATGTAGACATTACAATGTTACCTGACACTTATAGTTTAAAAATACGTGCACGAGTTAATGTGTGCGATAAAACAGGATGTGAAATGGAGTCTATGACAGCAGCAGCAATGTCAGCTCTTGTTGTATATGATATGTGTAAAGGAGTTACTAAAGGTATTGAAATTACTGATTTATATCTTGAAAGTAAAACAGGCGGTAAATCAGGTACATGGAAACGTTCAAAATAAATAATCTTTTATAAAACGTGCTAAATCTCTAATAAAATATTTATTTAATGCCTTGTTTATAAGTCTAACTTTTCTAATACTTTTGTTAACAAGAGTTTGTTGACTTAATTCTAACACGGTTGAAAAATATTCAGGAAACATATCGACTATTTTAAGATACCCATTTAGTATATACTGTTCTGAATAATGTAGTAACCTTGTGTTAAACATATAAATTTTATCAAAATTAGATATTTCTGACATTTGTATTTTAAGATCAGTAAAAATACTCATCTTTTTTGTAATATCTATAATAGTTTTAAAATTAGAGTATGTTTCGACGGTTTTAAACCTAATCCAAAACATTAAAATATCATTACTTATTAAAGAAACATCCGCATAGGACTGTCTAAGTAGATAGTCTATAAAGTCATTAAGTTTTAAATGTAATAAATTATACGTAAAAGAGTCTATAACTAATGCATGTTGACGTAAAATAATATTATTCATATTATTTTTATACTATCAGTGTTTAAAGGTATTTTGTAATAAAAAATACTAAATCTTTTATAAAATATTTATTTAGACTTTGTGTTAGTTTATAAATTTTTGGTAGATCACGACCAATGTTTTCTGATATTGCTTGATTTTTAACACATTCTAAAAATTCATACATCTCCATATAAACTCTAATACATGGTTTATCTTCTATAAAATACTTATTAAAACTATCAAACAGTTTATTAAGAAATATATACAATGTTTTATAATTTATCATAATAGTTTTTGTTAACAGTAACTGTAATTTTTTTACTAAATTAAGTAAATATTCTGATGAATTATTTGATTTTTTTGCATGTCTTATAATGTCTTTTATATCTATAGTATATGTAATATTGTTTACAAAACTTTCTATTGTTTGAATATTTAAATATTTACATAACACATACCATGTATCAGGTTCAAAGTGTCCATACATATCAACTACATTATTTATAGAATTGCATAAAATCTCTTTATTATACAGTGATAGTAGTATTTTAAATGTTTTTTGATTTATTAGAATTGTTTTTGGAAACATGTTAAGGTCTATTTCTCCAAATTTAACCATGTTATCTTTAAAAAAATTTATACAAAATTTTATATCTTTTTGAGTCAAAATTTCTTTAAATACTTCATGAGTATTTGTCTCAAGCAACTCTTGTAAGGACATTTAAGATTAGTTTATAAAATAGATATCACAAAATTAAAAATATTCACTTTTCTATATATTAAATGCCAACAGAAAAAGAACAAATAAATAAATTAATAAGCGAACTTAATAAATCTAAAGATAGTCTTAGACTTGGAATTAAAACTTTAGCTGATGAACAAGAAGAAATAAATAAAACACTTAAAACTCAAACTATAACATACGTATTAACAATACTTGGTATTATGATGGCACTGAGTTGGAAATCTGTGATAGAGACTGGAATTTCTAAATTTGTTAAATCTCATAAAGATAGTCTTAAAACACAACTTATTTTTGCGGGTGTCATATCTATAATAGTTATAGTAATAGGATATCTAATTATTAAAACAACTAGGACAAATATTCATAAAATAAAACACATCCTTTAAAGTTACTTAACTTTAACTTCTACTTCAGATGTGTTATCTTTATCTTCTAAATATGTTTCATATTCTGCATTTGAGATAGCTGGTTTATTTGTTTTAAGTACTTCTCTAAAATCATCAAAAAATAAACTAAAATTTTTAATACGATCTTCTAAGTTTTTACCTTCTTTTAAATATGGCGCATTAAATTCCGCAAAACATGTACCATTTTTAATAATATCATTTGTAATCTCTAATTTTTCATTATGTTTTAATTTTAATATAAATTTATCATTATGTATTTCTCCATTTTGAGATTTAACTAAACTCTTAAGAGTATTTATATATTCTTTAGGACTAATAATATCTCCAGATTTTGTTTTATAATGCACATATATAAGATAGCTTTTAATTTGTCCAGTAGATTGTATATGATTACAGTGAATATACCCAATTTGAGAGTCAGGTTTATTACATACAGCACGTTGAGCTGCACGTCTAATAACTTGTTCGCAAACATTTTTAATATCACCACTACTATATCCATATTTGCTAAGACCTTCGCCTTTTTCATAAGGATCACTACTTTCTCTTATACGACCAAATAAGAAACTTAATGGAGAAACTTTGTATTCTACCTTCTTTAATTTAATTAATCCTTCTTCGGTTGGCCCTGTTAAATCAGCTACTAAACTTGCAATATTATCTATATAATCTTTTTCAATCATACTAAATAAACTTATTAACTCGGCAAAATTTCCACCTGTTGATGAATCTAATTTTCCATCTTTATTTAAACGAACTTTGCGTTCTTTTTCTAAGATAGTGTCGAAGTTATATTCATGAGCTAATACATCAAGAATAATTTGTTTTCTAGTTTTCCAATCTGGATGATCTAAAAATAATCTTGTTTTAAATCTTCTTAATAATGCACTGTCAAGTTTATTTAAATAGTTTGTAGCAGCAAAAAGAGATATTTCTTTGCTAGATTCTAATCCAGCTGTTAATTGTAATAAAGTTGGTACTGTAGATGAAATAGATGAGTCTTGTTTTGCATCTTTACGAGATCCTCCGATAGACTCAAATTCATCAATAAATATAATAGCTTGACTAAACTTTCCAGATTTAACAGCATTTTTTGCACAATCCCATATTGCTTGGAGATTTTTTTCAGTTCCACCTTGATATTTATCTATAATATCACTTGCTTTATATTCAAAAAATGCAACATCTTTAAATTCAGCAGCAACAGCTCTTGCAATACTTGTTTTGCCTGTTCCTGGTGGACCATATAATAGAATGCCTTTACTTGATGTCTGAAATAAATTAGTATATCTCGATGGATATATAAATTCTGAAATTAATTGTTGCTTTACTGATTCCATTCCAGCTATATCATCAAAACTATAGTCTCTAATATCAAGAGGATTTTTACAACTTTTATCAAGGTCATTTTCTAACAACGAACCGAAGAATTTACGATTTTGAAGTTTTTTATCTCTACTTATTATAGGTTTTATATCAAGTTTAATTCGTTTTGTCGTTGAGTCTTCTAACTTGTTTAAATTTTCGAGTTTATCTAAAAAATCTTGTTCAATAGTAGAAATAATACTTTGGATTTTATCTTCAGGTTGAGACAATAAATTTAATTTAACTTGCTTTGCCCAATTATCTATAAGAATACAAGTTTCAGCAGGAGTATTTCTAGGTTCTAATCCTAGAGCAAGTGCTATTTTATTTAAAAAATATTTTGGAATATTATAGCAACTTTGTTGACATTTTGTAACTTTATTTGGATCATCTGACAAATAACATTTGATATCAAAGTCTTCCATTTTTAATTTAATCAAAGAAATTAATTTTTTAAATTTTGTTTCTTAGAATAACAGATAATATTTTAAATATTATCTTTACATGACAGTTAACTATGAGTTTTTATTTTCTAGAAGATCTACGTTTAGAAGATTTTCTGGAAGATTTACGGGATTTTTTGTGGGATTTTTTGTGGGATTTTTTGTGAGATTTCTTGTGGGATTTCTTGTGAGATTTCTTGTGGGATTTCTTTGGGGATCTAGAATGAGATCTAGATTTTTTGTGAGATTTTTTACCAACAACTGGCATTTTAGCTTCACCTCTAACAATTTTAGCTGCTTCTTTTGCTAATTTACCAATTTTAATGGATTTACCTTGTGCTCTGTAAATTGCTGCTAATTCTTTAACAGCTTGAGATTGAGCCTTTAAAGCTGGGTGAATTCTACGTTTATGAGAAGATCTACGTTTAGAAGATTTTCTGGAAGATTTTCTAGAAGATTTACGGGATGCCATTTTAAGTTACAGAAAAGAAAAAAAATTATTTTTTTCATGTATTTTTTATTTTTTATCAGAATTTGATGCAAGTTGAGCATCACTTGGCCAACTTTCTTCTTGTATCGCTAATTCTTTTAAAACAGTCTTAGTTACAGGTACTAATTGAATTGCTAATTCTGTTGTAAATACACAGTTATTTAATTCATCTCTTGTTAAGTGTTTATAATAAGGCATTGCTTTTAAAGAGTTATACATGAAATACTCTTCAATTCTTATTTTATCATTTTCTTCAGTAGTAGATCCAAGAGCATCCCTACATTGCTCTCTAATTGTAGGAATATCAAATACATAATATTCAGGTGTTGTACTAGTTGGAAGAAAACCAACAGAGTTAAATGCTAATACCATACCTTTACATTCTCTTGGTTTTTTAACTTTTATAGACTTAAGCATACATAAGTTTTTGAATCCAAAATTTTCTGAACTTTTAAGTTTATATTCACGAATGTGAGTTTTACCTTTTTCTATACCTGATAATGTAGGATTTATACTTTCTATTTGTTGAATTACGCGTTGACTCATTTTAATAAAGTGATTTATATATTTAAGTATTTTTAAATTAAAATTTTAAGAAAAAATACTTAAATATATATTAAATATGGCAGACTTCTTTTGGGGAGATTTCTTTTCTACTAATGAAAAAGTTGTTCAAGAAGCATACTCAAAAACTAAAACACTTCCATTAAAAACATTAAAAACTGTTTCTGAAAATCTTGGTTTAACTACAACTGGAAGAACTAAAGAACCTTATATTAAATCAATTTTAGAAGAAATGTCTAAATGGATTAAAGAAGTTAATTCAGCTGATCCTAAAATTGTAATGGATTATAAATTATCTGTTGTTGATAATTTAAAACAAGGAACAAAACCTATACCTGTTGCTAATTTTACTTCTGTTGTACAAGTTGTATCAACTCAAGTTCAAGATGATGAAATACTTCGTGAAGAAATTCTTAAATGGATTCTTTCAACTCTTGAAAGTGGAAAAAAAACCATAAAGAAAAAAGAATTTGAAGAATATATGAAAAAAACACATCCTAATATTGCTGCTAAAACTGATGTACAAGAACAGCTTACAATTGTTTCTAAAAAATATACAAGTATTCCAAGTAGTAAACGTATAGAAGCTCTTAAACAAGAACTTAATAAACATGTTAGTATTGAATCACAAATTGTACAACGTTTGAAGAATGAATATAATATTACAGCAAATGATTCAGATGCAATAGAAACTATTTTTAAAAAATTAAAAGAAGTTTCTGAAAATGAGAAAAATCTCATCAATAAGCTTAAATTATTACAGGAACAATCTTTAGCTGTTAAAGAACAAACTAAAGAAACACTTAGTGAATTATCAGAAGATATTACAAATTTAGATGTTCAAGGTGTCAAAGATTCTTCAAAACAATTGGCAAATCTTAATTCAGATGCAAAATCAACATATAATAATACATATCTTGTAGCAAGTGAATTGATTGAAAATACTGAAAATCCTACAGTTAAATCTGTTGGAAAACAACTTATTAAAAATACTGAACATATTTCTAATGTTATCAATAATATTGATATCGAATCTAAGAATCTTGCTAGAAATTTAGAAAATTACAATACTAGTAATAAAAAACTTAAACAAGAATTTTCACTTCAAAAAATTTCTAATAATATTGAAAATATATCTAGTTCATCTGAAATGTTAGACGATTTTTCACTTGATGATTTAGATTTTGATTTTTCTGAAACTAGTAATTGTAATCCTAATGATATAGATAAATCTATAAATGAATCACAAATCGCAGAAGCAATTGATTGTAATGATATGAGTTGTAATGTTGATACTGGTGCGTGCGAAACCAGTAAAGATGAGGATGAATCTGTAAGATTAAATTCAAAAGATTATAAATTAACAGGTTCTAAAAAGAGTGATATACTTATTAAAATAAAGAAATTAATTCAAAGATATAAAATATCAAATGAACGTCAAAAAATATTTAATTCTCAACCTATAGACGTATCAGGACTTGCTCGTATTCAACAAGATATGGGCACTCAAATAGATAGCGCTCAATATAAACTACAATTTAGCAGAGAAGAAGCAAGAGAAGCATTTAAACGTGCGTTATTAGAATAAATACACCCTTTGCTAAAGTATACAAAAAAGAATATTTAATATTCTTTTTTCAAAGTTAAACAAAAAAAATTACAAATATAATAAATATGAATAATCAATTAATTATACATATATCAGCTGAACTTATTATTATAGGTACTGTTAGTTATTATTTTAATAAAAAAGTTAATGCTTTAAAATCCGAAGTTGATGATCTTAAGAAAAAATGCTCTGATTATGAGACTAAAATAGAAAAAATATCCAGAAATATGGATGTATTATATAATATGGTAAGTGAACTTAAAAGACAACAAAGTTATCCTCAAAATGCAATTCCTACTTCTCCTCAAAATATGCAAGAACTTAGACAAAGGAGACCTTCTCAACGTGGTGTTCCACAAACAGCACCTCAACAGGTTCAACAACCTAAACCTCAACCAAAACAACCAGTAAAGAAACCACAAGATAGTGTTAATGAAATAACTAAAATGTTTTTAGGTAATGGCGCTGAAAGCTTTTTAGGTATAAGTATAGATGCTACTAAAGAACATGATGTACCAGAAGTAGAAGAAGTAAATGAATCAGAATCTGAAGCATCAGATGAAGAATATGATGAAAAAGATTTAGATGAAGCTTTAAAAGATGAATTAAGTGAAATACATAATTCTTCTAAAAAATCTAAAAAATAAACTTAAAACATGTATTTGTTTTATTTAAAATGTTTCAAGAACACGTTAGAAGATCGCACTTTAAAAATTTTTTAAAAAATAAAAATTATGAACTTAAACAGTTATACTCCATAATATCAAATTGTAGCAGTGTATCATTTGAGGATTGGTGTAACTTTGCATTTAATCAAACAAGCGACAATGTCTCAACAAGAAGAATATATAAACACTCAAATAGATGACCAAAATGACGAAAGTGACCAAGATAATGAAGAAATTAATAAAGATATAGCAGAATATAAAAATTTTGCATATGATCTTGAGTCATGTAGAAATATTCATGAAGAACTTATTAAATATTCTGAAAATTCTATGATACCATTTCTAGATTTACTAACTTTCGATGATCTTTTTCAATTTCTATTTCCTAATAGCTATAAAATTTATTCATTTGAAAAATAAATTAGGATTTTTACTTAGTAAAAATCTACACTCCGTGAAAAATTAATTTGATTGAACAGACGGAGGTTTCCATGTTTCTGGATCATAATTTTCATATTCATATACGGGATTAAATAATGCCTTTAGTTCGCATAACACTTTTTGTTTATTAATTCTTATCTCTAATTGTTCTTCTATAAATCCTTTTGAACGTTGTACTCCTTTTAACATTACAGGAATACCCTTAAATGTATAACTATATTTTTTCGTTCCTTCTATACGTTGTTTCTCAATAACGTTCTTATACATATTTGCTTGCCAGTTAAATACTTTTCCAATAACTTCATCAACAGGATTCATAATCTGATGATCAAGATAATACAGCGTGTCTAGGTATAAAAATGATTTAAATTCCTTAAAAAAGTTTATATCTTCTACTTTTTCTGCTTGTTTTTCATCCTTGTTGTAAATTCTGGTAGTTTTTAATAACACATATTCAATACGAGCTCCTTGTGGCACATTGATACCACGTTTGATCATTTTCTCGGCAACACACACATGCGGTGGTTTATCTTTATAGTTATCTTTAGTCAAACCTCTTGTTATAACAAAATCTAGATCAGGAAGAACACGATAAAACATTTTATTAACCATTTCTAATACAGTATCTAAGAATTTATTAAAAATTTCAAGACGATTAATCTGATATAATGTTAAGTTTCTTGGAATACTTGTAACTTCTTCAAAGTTCTTTAGTAAAAAGTTAACAGCTGTTTCATATATATCTCTAAGTGCTTTGCAATTATCTCTACGTTGAAGAACAACTCCTGATTTACGAAGTTTACCAAATACACCACGTTCATCACACAATTGTCCCATATAACGCTTCTTAGTCAATATCAAGAATTTAAAATAAACTTTATCTTCAAATTCAAGTTTCATAGGTTTAGGAAACAAGTTTGCAATATCTTCAACAATAGTATGAGCATATGCCCAAACTTGTGGCATAACTTCTTCTAGAGGTTTTTGTTTTCCTTCTGAATCTGTTAACAACTTGTTAAGCGATTCAAAGTATGTATACGCGGAATCAGTATCATTGTAAATAACAGTACCATTCCATTTATTTTGAAGTGTTTCACTCGCGAGCTTAATACTTCTACGCCCAACATATGTGACGGTTTGAGCACCCGGTAAAAATGGTAAATATCCAACACGAACACCCATGGCGCCATACATTGAATTTGCACTAACTTTATAAGACAATTGTCTTTTATCAAGCACTGAATTTACCTCATCAAGACGATCTATTTCAGCCTCAATTTGTTTCTTTAGTGTATCTGTGACACCATATGACTCAAGAAGATCACAGTTTTTAACTATAATATCTATTTTACGCTCTTCTTCTGTTAAGCTGGTGTATCCTGTTTTTAGTAGTTTTTCAAGGGTCATTATTACATCATGTTGTTTTTCTATAACTTTACGAGTAGCTTTACGAGCTCCTAGTAAGTTTTCTAATAGTGTCGGAATAACACCTTTATCACATTTGTCTGCTTTCAAGAATCTGTAATTAAATTCTTTGCATATCATTTTATAATCTCCTGATTTCAATTTTTGCTTTTTAGCCTCTGGATCATGCTCACAATTGTGTGTAACAATACCATTTGTAACAAAGTTATGAGTGTCATGAACTTCTATATCACATACTGGTTGAATTCCTATTTTTTCGATACGAGTAACACGTTTTGTCATATTAAAATGGTCTTTAGTAAAAATCTCACGATCCATTTGATTAGTTATTTTAGATAAACTAACTATTAAATACAACTCTTTTGTTTTTTGGGGGTTGTTTCTTATCCCAATTTTTGTATAAAAATCTACTACATCATGAATATAAATATTATTACACTCCAGATCTGTACTATTTTTTATATTAAATATATCTAATATTTGGTGTGTAATACTCGAATAATTAATTGTTATCATATTAGCATTACACTCATGGTCGCGGTCTGTAACATTACAATTTCTTCCAAATAATGCTCCTAAAAATTCTCTAAGAAAACATTTAGGATAATCTACTGGAATACTATCCATTTTTCGGACTTGGTCCATTATTTCTAACATTTTATCAAAACTAGAATCTTTAAAATTATTTTGCATCCATTCTTTACACTCAGCGTAGTCCATATTTAAATCAACTTCGGTATTAACATAAGTAGATTTAAGAAGCATATCACATGTAATATCTTTAGCGTATATCCACTTAGAATTTTCATCCAAAAATCTATGATCAAATGTACAATCAATCCAAGACTGATCTAAGAAGTATATTCTCATACACTCTTGATGTCCTTGATCAAAATATTTAGTTTGTTTTTCTAGAGTCATACGCTGATCCTTCTCTAAATAAGTCATAACTGAGTTACACTTTAGTTGTTGCAAATTTTTAATTTTTACAGAAAAATGTTCAAGATTAACTAAACTGTCAAGTCCTAAACAATTCACGTGTTCGGTCCACTTAAAAATATGACAATCTTCGTCAGGTATCCTTGTATTTTTCTCTGGAAAATCATTTACGAGTTTAGAATAGTCAATATTATAAGCCATAATGATACTAGGATATAGACTCGCAAAATCGAAAGGTAAAATCATTTTATATAATCCCGCAATAGGTTGAGTAACTGTAGCACCACTGTATTGTTCTTTTGGATCGGGTTCCATGACTTTTGATTGAACTACTATATTTTTTTCTATACAATAACTTAACATTTGACTCATCATTTTAATTTGTTGCCCTTGAGTATACAAATAAAACAATGGAACACCGTTAGTACTTGCACTTTCTGTAAGATCAAACCATACGAGAAGTTTATCATAAAGAGCTATAACAACATCAGAATCAACAACACAGTATTTTGCAACAGCAGCAAGTAGTTTCTGTTCTTTAGTATCCCAACTTCTAAAAATATCTTTAGGTTTAATTGGATCTTTATTCTGATTTTTCAAAAATTCAGAACACACTGTTTCAAGACGATAATTAGCAAGCTTAAATCCAGCACGTACGACATAAAAAAACATATCTAAAAATATACGACCATCTGATTCGATATACATAAAATCTTGTTTACCATAAGCACTTGATTCCCAACTTTTTTGAACAAATTCTCCTTTACGTCCTGGAATACATCCAATACGAGTAAGATAATTTTGACATGATAATAATTTAGCACGGTCGTGCATATATTTAAGATCAAAGCCAAATATATTATATCCAGTAATAATGTCAGGATCTTCTGTACAAATAAGTTCTCCAAATTTCTTATAAACATCACCCTCATTTTTACATAACACTGTTTCAAAATCAAATCTTGATGCAAATTTAGAATAATCTGCACATGTTAACATAATTTTCTTTGAAGGTTTACCTTTTTGCGCTATAACACATCCAATCATAAACACGACATCTGTAGGTCTTGACGCTTTTGGCATACTTCCAGGATCATATGAATAAGCTTCAATATCAAAAGATAACACTTTTGGATATACAATAGGAAGCTTATCTCCTTCCGGATGACGCATCAAGTTAAGATAACTTACATTGTATTCATTTTGCTTAGTACTTTCTTTAGGTCTCATAACTGTACCGTTAGCTTTAATCCAACTTGAACTTGGAAGTTTTCTACTTGCTAATAATTTCAATACTGGAGTAATGTTAGGAGCATAACAATGAGCTTTTATATTAATTTCTCCAATTCCTGGAATTTTAATACGCTCATTACATCTTTTAACAAAAAATCCTACAGCTTTCATATTATAAAAATAAACTTGTAAAAATGGAAACAACTTCTTTTGATACTTTACATTTTGCTCAGTCTCTGTATTTGCTTCAACTTCGGCATAATACAATTTATGCTTCATCTCAAATTCAACACGCGATGGATTGTAATTGTTATTTGTATTCCAACTTGTAATTATATTATGAAGAGATTGTACATTACGATCATTCCAAATAATCTGTCGACCTCCTATATGAGTAGGAAGCTCAACCCAAATTGGTATATGAAAGTCTTTAATTTTAACATAAACACTTTCATTCTTCTCATTTAAGCCAAAAATTCTAATAATACTAAATTCATTAGGACCTTCAAACTCATCATTATAAGTCCATTGAATTGGAAATAAATTAAAAATTGGCATTTTTTATATTATACACTGATTCTTTAAATTAGTCAGTTTTTCACAATTGTCATTTTTTTAATTTGCACTTAAACGTTGATAAATCCAATCTTTAACATTATTGTTCTCTTGATTAAAACGTGTTTTAACAAATGGTTTCCATCCTGATACATATCCACTAACAAATGGTTTAAGATATGGTAAAACAAATTTCATAGTTTCATCTTCATCCATTTCTTCCGGATGGATCAATCCTCGGTTTGGATTTAAAAATGACCAAATAATAGATCCTAATACACCCGCTGCAACTACTAATATAGTAGGACTTTGACCAGATAATAACTCTTTTGCATCTTGTACACTTTGTACAGTACCTATCCACCACGCTCCATAGTCGCGAGATAATAAGAAACATCCTAATTCATCTAATCCAGAAATACAATCATCACGAGGAACATGTTCACGTTCTGGAGGAGCATAACCATTACTTTGAAGTTCATACATACTTGCTACAGCATCACTACATGGATAATAAGCATAATGAACAGTAGGACGATATGTTGGATTATTCTGAGAATTACGCACAGTAAGATAATCGCTTATACTATACGCTTCTTCATGACGAACAACCATTCCAACATAATTCCCACTTGGTACAAAAGTTTGACACAGTGTATTCATACCACGAGTTGCAAAACATACTTGATTTTTAGGTCCGATGGAATACTTATACACACCTTCTGTTAATGTTTCATGAGTTCCCCACCCAAGTTCAGCAGGAGCCATACCTTCTTCTATAAAGCCTTGAGGACTCCACGTGCAAACAAAAGTACCCGGTTGTCTAGGTATATTACTTACGAGTGTATCACGTTCTGAAATGTGAATAACTTGAACTTTTAACAATTGTGCTAAACTGGCCCATAATTTTCTCTTTTTATTCAAATCTTTTGTACGTTCAAGTTCAGCAATTATTTCATTACCTTTCTTAACAAGTTCTGGATGTTCTCCTCGAGATTCAAAATGTTTAATCCATTCTTTAAGAGCCCACTTTGTAGTATGACTTACCCATCCAGGATTAGCACCATGTGTTATAATACCAGTAGGACCGCTAGATCCCCATTTTTTAGCTACACGTTGCATCTCCATCTGACGAGAATACAAAGTATATTCTCTAGGATCCTTCTTTGGATCAACTTGATCAATATCCCAAAGTTCTACAGCAGCATTCACAAAATATGCGCCAATATCGCGACACATTGTAACAAGATCAAGAGTTGAAATGTACCATGCTAGATCAACTAAAATATCACCTGATCGTAATACACTACGAAGTTCTTTTAGATAATTTTCTCTAGTTATTTTTATATTTTTAAATTGAACACCTCTAGTTTCTTTTGGAATATGCTCAATATTCATTTCAAAAACTATAATTTGACTAGGATGATCCATTTTAATGTGACGTTTATACAAATGTATCATACATCCACCTATCGCACCATGACCAATTTGCACTATTCTACGATTTCCAATATCAATCCAATGTTTATCCAACGGCAAATTACTTTTAAAATTTTGCTTGAAATATGTTTTCATTTTACTAATAACTAAATTTTTTATTAAATAAAAAATTTGATGAAGTTAAACCCATCTTATAACATTTTTATTACCAATTCCGGATGCATAACTTATAACATCTGGAATAGATCTAAATTCTCCATTTCCTGGAGCATATGTAGAAAAATATCTACCGTTATTATATGATACAAGAGTAGGATAACCCTCAACTATATATTCAAGAGTATTTGGTTTTGCTGTTCTAAAACGATCCATAACACCACGTTCAATCATACAATTAATAGTACAAAAACTAACACTTGGATATTTCTTTGCTGCTGCTACGTAGTTTGGATGAAAACGAACACAATGACCACATTGTGGACTAAAAAATAATATACAAACACGACGTTTTAATTTTAATCTTCTTTGCGCTTCAGGTCTAAGTTGAAATTTTTCATCAAAATCTTCAGATTTTAATTCACTAACTTGTTCACTCATTTAAAAATTATTAGAGAAAATATTTTGCAATTTACATTTTATACCAGTTAACACCGGTAAGTTATTTATTCTATTAAATATTAACTTTTCAGCAGCCTCAAATGAGATCCACAAACTTTCCATCCACCATTCACTTTCTGATTGGGTTGTAGAAAAACTCAATAACTCACACTCTGGATTACTTGCTAACAAGATATAAAGATTTTGTACAAAATAATCTAATTTTGAATTAGACTTTACACACTCTTTCATTACAATTGTTTGTAAACCTTTTTGTACAATACTTCCACATATTTCAAATAATGAATCCATACTAGTATTATTAAATTGAATAAATGTAACGTTTTTAATATTTTGATTTACTAACAAGTTTACATTCTTTTTAACTATATCAGATTCTAAATCTTCTCTACTTTGTAACATCATTAACATATTTGCCTGGATTATTTTTATAGTATACCAAATTCTTGATTCAGCATTCCATAAATTAGTATAAAACTTAGCTATTTTTTTAAAATCTTGAACAGAATCCACTGGATCTTTCATCTTAGACACAATTTGAGAATATGCTTTTTCTAAATCATCGTCAAGTACTAAATAATTGTCTCCACTAAAATATTTATGAACATTTGGAGCACCTTTGTAAAATATAAAACATTCGCATAACATAGGATCCCAAAACTTCTCAGTTATATAATTATCAATATAATGATTTTCAACATTTAAATGATATTTATAATTAAGTAAAGAATCAAGTTTATTATGAGATTCTAACTCACCTTTGTAGTTTTTAAAACCAATACTAGCACATTGTCCGTATATATGTATTGGAACATCTCCGCGTTCATCTAACATTTTAATCAATGCCAAACGATATTTATGTCCAGGATCATAATTTTTAGCACTTACACAAACAGATAACACATCAACTTTTTCTTTAACAAGTTCAGAAATTTCTTCTGAAGTACCTTTAAGATGCCACTCGGCAAAATTTAAACTATGAGAATGTAAACCTTTAAAAAATAAACCAGGATTCATATTTAACCATCCTCCAAATAATTGTTCACCTTTAGGTTCCATGCAAAACCATAAGGTACGATTTGGAGGAACTTGTTCATTTGTCGCATTAATAACTAAATGATAATCTGGTCTGTCTTTTGTAAAATGTATGAGTTTACTAGTAACAAGTTTACTAAATAATGAAATTAATTGATCACTTGAACACCAATGTCCATGAGGCATAACTCTCAACAACTTAGAAGGTACAATCTTAAATGGTATACTAACGCCAGAATCATTATACTTAAAACCCCAATCTGTAATACCATGTTTAATAATATAAGTACGAGATGTACATCCACTAAACACCGCAGCCATAAATCCTTGCAATTCTTTAATAGTATATTGTCGAGAATACTGTAATGTTATACCTTTTACAGAATCCCATCTTGCACGAACATAACTAACATTAGGATTATCAAGAATTGTATCATCAAAATCTACTAACACATTATAATTTAAACAAACATATTGCATAACTTCTTGTCTTAAATTTGATATCTTTTTTGTTTCTACAGATACTGTTTCATTTATATACGAAATTTTCTCATATGGAACATTATATTCTGATTTTATTTTTTCAAAAACCTTTATAAGTTCTTGATATTTCGTATTCTCGCGAATTAACAATAAAAATCCTACTAATGACATTTTATATTATACGTCTTTTTCTTAAAGCGGTTTTTATTATTATTTTCTTGTAAATAATAATAATGAATGTCATTCTTGACTTAGACTCTACTCTTATTAATAGCGTTGAAGCTAAGAATCTTAATCTAATAGATCCTATATTATATACAAAACTAAAATATTTTGATTTTAAATATAATGGTACAATTCAATATAGAATATTTGCAAGACCACATTTAGACCAATTTCTTGATTATTTATTTAAAAATTTTAATGTAGCTGTATTTACAGCTGCCGATAAAGAATATGCATATGCTATTATAAAGAACTTTATTCTTACAAATCCCAAACGTAAACTTGATTTTATATTCACAAGATATCATTTTGAACAAGGAGCGCTTATGTTTCAAAAAGCTAAACCTCTTGATATGATTTTTAATGTCTATAAACATCAAGGATACTCAAGAGATAATACATATATAATTGACGATTTACCCGATGTTTGGGAAGCTAATCCTAAAAATACAGTTCATGCACCAGCTTTTGAAATTCTTAGAAACATTAGAGGTAAATTATCAACAAATCCAGAATCTGTAACTGATGGTTTTCTTAAAGATATTCCAGGACTTCTTGAATATTATAAAGCCACTTCTGAAGACTCATTTTTAAGATATTTTAAATAGATTTTATAAACTACACTCCACGAAGAGCTATCTGGATCTAGGAACTTTTGACCCGTGAGTGTAAAACTGAATTTTTTAGAATCTTACTAGTAACATCAAAATGATTTACACTAACTTTAGCAATATGTACAAATTATGCGTATATGCAGGATTATTTTTATATGGATATTATTTAGGATATTCAGACAATAAACCACAGCTAAGAGAACCTTTACAATTACCGTCCAGATATAAAGATCCTAAAAATATAGAAAAATCAAAATTAATAACCAAAGATATATTTAACACTATAGATAATCTATGTAAAATTTTACATAAAATCACAACTGAAACTACAACGGATACAGGTATCTTTAAAACATTGCATTTATCATTATGTACTGTATCTCTAAATACAAAATGTATTAAAGTTAACGAATATCTACATTTATTCGAAACTGTCCACTCCGTAGAAAAATACTGCACGGATCCTATGTTACAAGATTTTAGATCCACTTTTAAAAAGCTATATGATGAAACATATGAAGATTTTGCAGTCTGATCAAACTTTATACACTCCAGATCGGCCTCAGACTCGGTCTGTAAATATATATTTTAAATATATATCTAAACTACACCTCCAGTGTATGCTTACATTTCAACAAGTGTTACTATAGTGTTAAATAATTCAAGCGCTCCTATAATAGTACCTTCAGGGGCACGCCATTCATCTTGTTTTGTTTTAAGAACTTCAACTTTAACAGGTAAATTGTCTGATAAGTATACCCACTTAGTGTCTGTTTCATTAATCATCTTAATTTTATCATAAATTAAAGACTTTCTACCAGGTGGAATAGCATAGCCTTGTGGTTTCATATTATAATTACCCATTTCTTGTGCCATGTTTACAGTAGAACGAGTTTGAAAAATAGTCCATGGTAGTTTAGCTAATGGTATCACTCCACCTAAAGGTACACTATCATTTTGAACTATACATACAATATATTTATAATCTCCACTTAATAATGTTGCAACAGGAGCTTTATATACACCCCAAGGACCACTTTGCATAGTTTTTACCATATTGAAACCAGCATACACTGTGTTAATAGCATTACGAATATGTTCAAAGTCGTTAACTAGTTGTTTAGGTGCTGTGTTTACTGTTGGTGTGGTATCAAAAGGATCATCGATTAAAGTAGCTTTTAACATTTTTATATATATATTTATAATTTCTTTAATTATAAAATAAAAACAAATTATTTTATAATAATTTGTATAAATAATATGGTTAATCTAGATTATAACAATCCAAAAGAATGGCTAAAAGAAACTGTCAACATTATAGATAATAAAAAAAAGATAGGTGGTAGGCTTAATGATGTTACTGTTCAAAAAAACACTAGAGGTTATTCAGCACTATATTTTAACAATAATGAATTATCGTGGAATAAGACTATTAAAGATAACTATGAAAAGGTCAAAAATTTTATAGTTAAAAGAGAAAAACAAAAAGAAGAAAATGTTACGTTTATAGATGAAGTAGTTAATAATCCAGGAGATTATACGGTAGAACTTTCTGATGATAAAAAGTCTCTTAAAATTACAACAAAATCTGATAATAAATATCGTTATTTAAGTAAAAATAGTTTTCCTTCAGGCTCAGATTTATCATCATATGAAAATCTCTTTAACGAATTAAAAGACAGTTCAAGTGAACCAATAGAACATGAAGAATCCGAACCAATTGAACACGAAGAATCTGAATCAAGTGAAGTATTTAGCAGATCTATAAATAGTAAAATTATGAATGATTTTAAAATTAATATAATTCAACCTGATTTCAATAATTGGTTATATAATTTCATTAATGATTGTAAATTTAAAAATATATACATTAAAAACAGCAAATTAGTTACAGAATTACCAGATTATAAATATACATCTGGTATTGCAAAAAAGTATGTATATTTTACAATTAATTATAATTCTTACGATTTTCGCGCTGACGATATTAATATTCCTTTTGAGTTTTCAGATGCTGTTCCTCCTAACTATATAGGAAGATCTCCATTTGATATTATCGAAGAATATATAGTTAACATTTATAGAAATAAACTTAAAGATACTTCAGAAGGTATAAATGGTACTGGTTATATTTTTCAAAGACTAAAATCTTCTGAAAATAATAGAATAGCAAAAGAATATACAGACTCTGATGGATGGTTTTATACAAGTATAGAACAAGTTAACTATAATCGCAAAGAAATAGATGCTGAATTTTATTTTAGATTTGAATCTAGTCGTATTCCTGACACTATTGAAATTCCTAATAAATTCGAATTTTATAGACATCGTAGTATTCCTAATAGTAAAAGGCAATGTTATATTCCAATTGATTTTGATTTTATTAAATCTGAACTTATGAATGGATATTTATATAGCATGTTAAATATATTTAACGTTCCATCATCTTTTGAAAATATTAAGAAGATTGCATTTAATGACTATATTAATTTTATTCCTAAAGACTCTAGAATATGTAAAGGTGATCCTGATACTAATGAGTTTAGTTATACAAAAGGATGGGGTAGATTAGATCAATCTACTATAACATTTAAAGGAAGAGCTATTGATAATAATCAATTTAATATATGCAGTGATAATTGGAGAGATTATATAAATGCTGTATTAGGAAATTTTGTACCAAGTGTTAATGAATTAAATTTTTGTGTTCCTCCTCAAACTGAAATCAGTAAACTCAAATTTGTATATATAAATCTAACAAAATCTAATGATATAGAAAAATATATTGAAGAAAATGCTAAAAATAATCCTGAGATTGGAGTAACTATATTTTATGCAAATCCAAAATTAGTTGAAAATGTAGGAATAACAACAAAAATTGACGTATTATCGAGTAAAGTATCAAAACCTGTGTGGGAAAAATCAGGAAGTTTTTTTGATCCTCTTAAATCAAGTATCGGACAAGCTCTTGAACTTGGTACATTAAAAGCTAGAGAATATGGTATAAATCCAACTGTTGAAAATAGACAATATATGGTATATGCTGATATGTGGTACTATACAAATAGAGCTTTCTCATTTTCTGAAAATCAACTCGAACTTGATTGTAATAGAATAGATCCATCTGATCCTAATTATGAAAATAAAGATCCATCATATAGTATAAAATTTAAAGATGCGCTTACTAAACACTATTTAGAATATATAAATAATCCATCTTATATTTCTCAACTTGATAACACAGTATGTGATTATCATCCATATCAAGCTAAACAAAAAGATAAAAATAAAGATAAAAAAGGAAATAAAAGTTCTAGTGCGACTTTAGATGATATTTTAATGTCAAGTCCGCATTTTAAAAATCAAGGATCAGGAGCTGCTGGAAACTCATATCAACTTAAAGATCATATTAAAAATAATATTAGTATTAAATTTTACTATGACGATAAAAGAGATGATTTTGACCCTAGTAGATATAAATATTATTATAACGGAATTCAATTTAATGGAAATAACTTATGCACATTTAAACCAGGTATACCATCAGCTGATGTTCTTAAAATTCAAGATAAATTTAAATCATGGGTTAAAAATAAATTAAGTTCAAAAATTAAAGAATATTCTATTAACATATCACAACCTGTAGATATAAATGACGGTTGGTGGTATACTCAACCCATTTTTGATGAAGAAGGTATAATTGATATTTATAAAACAAAGATTTTCTATAAAGAAGAAGAAGTTGATCCTGAAATTTTAAAATATCTTTCTTCACTTGTTAAAAAGAAGGATTATGAATTAAAACCTACTAATAGACAAAAAGAAGAAATAGATCCTGTCGACGCATACTATTCATTTAAACAATTACTATCTCTTAAACTTACAGAACATTATAGAGCATTCTATGAAGCAAAAAATATAATTAGAAATCGTTCAGATGATCATATTCGTAAACTTAAAGCTGTAAAAGAAGGTCATCTTAAAGAAAAATATAATGAAAATACTTGTAAATTATTAGATAACAGTACAGATAAAATTGACCCTATTAAAGGATGGTGGTATGATAATGTTGATATTGTCGACGAAGAACTTACATATAGACTCTATTATAAAGGTAGAAATATTCCTAAAAATGTAATCGAAAGATGTAACTCTGGAAAAGTTAAAGCTCTTAAAGCAAAAATTATAAAAGATTTTATTAATAAAAATCCTGAATTTAAATCTCGTGTAGATCCTGATAAACGTAGCACATTTTCATCAGTCAAAAAAGCAATATCATCAACAACTAAAAATATATATTCTGGTGTAAAATCTGTTGGACAATATGGACATCGTAAAATACAAGATATAGTATATGGTGTTAAAGATATTGCAGGAATTGATTAATAATTCCAATTCCATTCTAAGTTTCTCTTGATATTATTAAGTTTAATATCGTTAAACTGTTTCATACCAGTAGATTCATCATATTTTGTTACCCATATACTATAGTTAAAATTTTTATTTTGTGTTTCAAAATCACTACGAATATAGTTTGAAATATAATTTATAGTCATTTCTTGAAGAACATTTGTATCTGAATGACTATTTTGATACATAGAATCAGCAACACTTCTTACAGTAGCTATTGGCACTGTGATGTTCTTACCCTCTGGGTGAATACCAGCAAGAGACTTTGTTATCATTTTACTCATAAAGTCTAATGATTCTGGACACATTAATCCACGATAACGATCTCCAGGTAAAAAAAATGGATATCTATATCTTGTATTTGGGTCTCCTGTGTTGTTAACAGGAGTATTATTAGGATTCATTAAACTAGGTTCAAATGGATTATAAATCATTTGTGCATTCTTATATACTGAATAGTAAGGATGTGTATTCATTTACTCTTTTGCAATTTTAAAATTTTTATTTTTAAAACAAAATTAAATAAATAATTATATTATTATTAAAATGGAATTCTCAAGTCAAACTAAAAAAACCGCTTTGTACACTGGTTTAACTGTTGCATTAGCAACAATTGGATATTATGGTTATAGATATTTAACTAAAAAACCGTCAGTTCAACCTCCTGAAGTTAAAGCTGATGAAACTCCAAAGACTGAATAATTTTACACTCCAGATCGGCCCTTCGGGCCTCAGAGGGCTTCGGGGTCTTCGACCCCT
>JACCDO011090444.1_pt1 | contig 30936 bp, 28 predicted proteins | sample 7446101 | NCBI WGS metagenome assembly JACCDO01 (sample SAMN15323440, study PRJNA562643) | freshwater metagenome | isolation source: river surface water | place: USA:Blue River Watershed | collected 2017-08-16
TACAAGGCGCAAACTTGATTACCCCTGGCTTCTTGTCTGTAACAGGTAATGCTAACGTAGGTAATATTGGTACAGGAAACTTAATCACTAGTGGTTCTGCAAACATCAGTGGTATTTTAACTGTATTGGCAAACGCAAACATCGGTAACATTGGTACTTCTTCTATCGTTGCTAGTGGTAATGCTAACATTGCAGGTGGCGCAAACATTACCGGTAACGCAAACATCGGCAACGTCGGTACAAGAAACATTATTGCAAGTGGTAGTGCTAACATTGCAGGTAGTGCAAACATTACTGGTAATGCAAACATCGGAAACATTGGTACAGCATCTATCGTTGCAAGTGGTAACGCAAGTATCTCTGGCAGTGCAAACATTACTGGTAATGCAAACATTGGTAATATTGGAACTGCATCTATTGTTGCTAGTGGTAACGCAAGTATCTCAGGAAGTGCAAACATTACTGGTAATGCAAACATTGGTAACATCGGCACCTCTACTATTGTTGCAAGTGGCAACATCACAGGTTCTAACCTAGTTGCAACTGGTAACTTAGTTGGTGCAAACTTAGCAACACAAGGTAGATTGTCAGTTACTGGTAATGCAAACACGGGTAACTTGGGTACACAACATATCACTGCTAGCGGTGATGTTTCTGCTAGTGGTGGAATGACTGTTCTAGGTAATGCTAACGTAGGTAACGTTGGTACGTTGAACATGTTTGCTTCAGGTAATGCAAGCATCTCTGGTAATATGTCTGTGGGAAGTACATCAGTAACAGGCGTCATGACAGTTTCAGGTAATGCTAACGTGGGTAACGTTGGTACTACTCACTTTGAAGCCGCAGGTAATGCTAACATTGCAGGTAAGATTGTAGTTACCGGTAATGCAAACACAGGTAACTTGGGCACACATCATGTTACTGCAACAGGTGATGTGTCTGCTAGCGGTGGTATGTCTGTTTTAGGTAATGCAAACACAGGTAACTTGGGTACTACCCACTTGGCAGCAGCTGGAGATGCAACAATTTCTGGTATTATAAATGTTGCTGGAAATGGTAACTTAGGTAACTTAGGAACACATCATGTTATCGCTACAGGTAACATCGAAGGTACAAACTTAGTTGCAACTGGCAATTTAATAGGTGCTAACTTAGCAACTAACGGATTATTGACTGTTACTGGTAATGCAAACACAGGTAACTTGGGTACACGACATATTGTTGCTAGTGGTGGTGGCACGTTTGCTGGCACATTAGGTGTTGCAGGTAACGCAAACACAGGCAACTTAGGCACTCTACACGTTGTAGCTACCGGTAATATAACAAGTGGCAACATCACTACAGGTGGCGTATTAAACGTCACAGGTAACGCTAACATCGGTAACGTTGGTGTAAGACACGTAGTAGCATCAGGTGATGTGACTGCTGATGGTGCAATGTCCGTTGCTGGTAATGCCAATACAGGTAACTTAGGTACTACACACCTTGAAGCTGCTGGTAATGCTAACATTGCAGGTATAATGGTTGTTTCAGGTAATGCTAACGTAGGTAACGTTGGTACTATGCACATGGTCGCAGCCGGCAACGCAAATATTGCAGGTGTATTGGGTGTATCAGGTAATGCAAATATGGGTAACTTAGGTACTACCCATATGGTTGCAACAGGTAACGCTAACATCGGTGGTATATTAAGTGTTACCGGTAACGTAACAGCAGCTAATATTACTGCTAATCACTTTGGTAATGGTTCTGCATTGACTAGTATCACTGGCGCAAACGTTACTGGTGCAGTAAGTTTTGCCTCGACTGCAAACAGTGTTGCAGGTGCTAACGTCACTGGAACAGTAGCGGCAGCAACTAATGCAGGTACCGTAACAGCAACATCACAACCAAACATCACAAGTCTTGGTACTTTAACAGCACTGGATGTAACTGGTAACGTTACGCACGGTGGTGTTAAAACTACAGTTAGTGGTTATTTGTTAAGAAGTGTTGCTGGTGGAATTACTGCTGCAGGTACCAATCAAGGTTCTTCGACTGCTCTATCAAAAGATATTAACCCCGTAACATCAGCGACTGCTAACTCAGCAGATGGTGTTTCATTACCTGCATTTGGCGGTATGCAAATGATTGTGTTAAATCTAACAGCAGCCAACATCAAGGTATATCCATCAACTGGTGGACAAATAGATGGATTAGGAACTAACAATCCATACACATTGGGACCAGATGCAAGATTAATGTTTGTATCTATATCTGCAACACAATGGTATTCAATGTCAGGCGTTTACGCATAAGGAGTATAAATGATTACGCTACAATTATTACAGGCACTTTGCCCCAAAACAAAATCTTCAGTGTTAGAACAATATGTAGAGCCTCTACATGATGTAGCTCAATACTATGAAATGTATGAGCACCCAAACAGACTTGCTGCATTTTTAGCACAAACTGCACACGAGTCTGGTGGATTCAACTTTGTTAAGGAGAATCTAAATTATAGTGCTAAAGGTTTAATGGGTACCTTTAAGAAATATTTCCCAACAGAGGACTTAGCAAAACAGTATGAAAGACAACCTGAAAAAATTGCTAATCGTGTTTACGCTAATCGTATGGGTAATGGCGACGAGTCATCAGGTGATGGGTATCGTTTCTGCGGCCGTGGACTTATTCAATTGACTGGTCGCAATAACTATACTAAGTTTGCAGAAGACTTGGGCATCTCAATTGAAGAAACAGTTGCATATATGGAGACACCTCAAGGTGCAGTTAGTTCTGCTGGTTGGTTTTGGGATAACAACAACTTAAATCAGTACTGTGATAAAGATGATTTTGTGATGCTAACAAAACGAATCAACGGTGGTACAATTGGTTTAGAAGATAGAAAACATCATTACGAATTAGCATTGAGAATCATTCAAGGATAATTATGGCTCAACCAGAATGGGGCACGAACGCAGGTAATTTAGGTACTTATCCTGCAAATGCTAACTTAGCAATACAGTTAGTTGCAACACCTATATTCCCAAGCACAAATCTTACATTTACTGTGCAAAGTGGGTCGTTGCCTGCCAGCTCATTGAATGCATTTTCACTTTCACCTTCTGGGTTGATTTCTGGTATACCGGAAACAGTCGCAGTTGAAACTGAATATAGATTCACTGTTAGAGTAACGGATGAAGTGGGTGATTTTAGAGACAGAACGTTTTCAATAACTATCGCTGGTATTTCTACCCCGCATTTTGTCACACCAAGGGGAGAAATATTAAACATCTTAGATAGTAAGTGGGTTGATTATCAATTACTGTACACTAACCCATTGAATGATGAAATCTTCATTAGTAATTCTACCGGAACAATGCCCCCAGGTTTGCAAGTTTCTGCCACTGGTGTGATTCATGGTTATCCAAAGATTCCAAATAATGATGGTATTCCAGTCAACAAGACATACACGTTCACACTAGCAATCAACAGTTCATTGGGCGTAAACTTTCAAACGTATTCTATTACAGTAAGAAATCATAATTTAACTCATCCGAAGAATACTAGATTACCTGTAATATTAAATAATCGCCCGTTGAGTTTACCGATTAATCCTGCTGATCCTTTCTATGAATACTATGTACTTGATGGTGAGAATACGATTCTCGTAGATAGTGGTTCATATATGAGTTACAAGGTTATCGGTAAAGATTTTGACGATAACGATTTTGTTTATGAATACAATAACTTGCCATTAGGTTTAGTAGGTGATACTAAAACAGGATGGATTACTGGGATACCTACATTACAATTTCAAGGTATAAGTAAGTTCGAGTTCAACGTAAGAGTGGCAAAGGCTGCTAAACCAGCCATCGTCGGGGAATTCGTAGAATACAAGTTAATTGTAAAGAAAGATGTAGCGCAAGATATAGTATGGGTAACTGATAGTAACTTGGGAACTATTCTTAATGGTAGTATAAGTGACTTGAACATACAAGCAACTTCAGCATTAGCATTGAAATACAGAATAACTAATGGTTCATTGCCTCCTAACTTAGAACTATTAGATAATGGTCTAATCGTAGGTCGTGCTGCCTTTCAACCAACGGAAGAAATTCTTTCTGTTGGTACAAAGACTAAGTTTGATTTTGAAATCGAAGCATTTAACACTGAGTATGCGTTGTTAGCATCAAAGAGAACATTCACCTTAATCATCGAACAATACTTTGATAAGCCAATTGAGAATGTGTACATCAAAGCTGTTCCTAGTATCACACAACGTAAGTCAATCTATGAATTTTTGAATAACGATGCTGTGTTCCCTACAGAATTGTTGTATCGAGCAAGAGATCCTTATTTCGGTAAGTCATCAAACGTATCATTCGTTCATATTTTTGGTCAGCAAGCATCTAGCTTAGAAACTTATCTGTCCGGCATGACTAAAAATCACTTCAACATTCAGTTAGTACTCGGTGCAGTTAAAACCGCTAAAGCAAAAGATAGTTTAGGTAATACAATATATGAAGTGGTCTATTGTGAAATTATTGACGAGAATAGTTCTATTGCAAAAGTAGACAAAGATTTATATTGGCCTAGAGAAATTTCTAGAAACTTGGGACCATACGATACAGGTGCTAGTGAAATTTTTACTAGTGATAGTTTTGGAAACAAGTATCACACTAGTTTAACACCTGGTTCTATTAGAATGCTACACCCTGCAAGTTTGCATACAATGCGAACTAGAATGGCAGAAGAATTGGGTCAGACACTAGATAACAACGTACTTCCAAAATGGATGACAAGTCAACAAGATGATGGTACTATTGTTGGGTATAAGCCAGCTTGGGTAGTTTGTTATGCGAATCCAGGACAAGGTGAGACTATCAAGCAAAATATGATTGATACATTTGGTCTAAATTTAAATGATATTGATTTCACGGTAGATAGATATTTCATTGACAAGAGTGCTACATTTAATTGGAACCCTTATCTGACTATACCTACATGGACAGAATTACCGAGTGCGTACCCCACACCTAACCCATTGGATACTAATGACTTGGTAGTAGTTTTCCCAGAGAAATCAATACTACCCAAGAACACACAATAAATAAATGACGGAATAAAACTATGAGCGATATTAACACAAACGGCATGAACATCAATTACCCAGTACCCGGGGTAAATAACTCAACACAGGGTTTTAGAGATAACTTCTCAAGTATTAAGACAAACTTAGATGTTGCTAAAACCGAATTAAACGACTTGCAAGGTAAAGTCTTAGTTAAGAGTGCATTAAACAATACTACATTGAATAATGATATGGCTGGCGGTATCATCAGCAACGTTGAAACTAAGATGTTCCGTAGTAGTACATACGATTTAGGTGCCTCACTTACAGGTGTAGTTGTGGTCGATGTGCAAAAAGGTGATGTACAATACGGTGTAGTAACAGGTGATGTGTCAATTTACTTTGACAACTGGCCAGCTACTACTGGTAACAAAATTATACAATCTAAAATTCAATTAAGATTAACAGTTACTAACCCAAATGCAGTAATTACTTTCCCACCGTCAACACACGATACTAATACTGGTAGCTTAGTGAGTGGACCTACTGCAAGTGTTCAACGTTTAGAGAACTATGGCTCTCAGTACTTGACACCGGGTGTGTTTAGTAACCAAGTTGGTATCCCTGTAGGAGTATCATTAGTAGTTTATAATGTTGCTACTATGGATTGTGGAACAACACTTGAAATTACCCCAGTAAATAGAAACCAAAAAGCAAGTGCGTTTGAATTACGTACCCCAACATCTACTGGTTTGCCCGGAGATGGTCCAGGTACTGTATGCTCTGATGGACAATATATGTATCTATGTGTGGGTAATTATGATGGTGAAACACCCATCTGGGGAAAAGTTCCCCTCTACGTAATCAGCTAATAAATAGTTGATGCAACATCCCTTCTTAGATATTAATGAAATATTAAAACTTAGTTTAGAAGAAATTCAACAAAAGATTTCTGACTTACAAGGCAAAATGGCATTTGCTCAACGAATGCGAAATGCAGCCATGATTGCACAGCTTCACATGGTGATAGATACTTATCAATCAGCCGCTGCCCAAAAGCTAGATGAAGTGTTTAAGAAACAAAATTCCCAAACGCAAATTAAAATCCAAGAAGGTGCAAAATGAGTGCAAGAATTCACACCCAACTTAACTTTAACGCCGGCGCTTATTACGAAGGTAGCTTCTATATGGGAACATATGAAGTTGATTTAACTCTTACGGTAGAAACTGAATCTATTAGAGAACAAAATGTTGCATTAGAAAGAATGAAATATTTCATGATGGAGACATTAGCCGATTCAGTATTAATACGAGATACCGAAACCGCGCAGATTGAAAAATATCTCAATGCGGACTTGAAAGTATGCACATTACCAGAAGATCCGTTTGACCAAGTTGTGGGTATCATGCTATTGTGTAAACTAAATGCTGTAGCTGAAGGTAGATTATTAGTATCTGATATCACAATTGGTTCATCAATGAGTGATGGAGTTAATTGCTTAATCAGCGATGATGAATTCTTGGGTCCATTTGAAGCATCAGGTTGGTGGAAAGAATGCTCTACTAAAATCAATGATTTAATTAGCAACAGACCAAACAAGAAAATTGTTAAACTAATTAAACCAGGCATAGATTGGACAGATGTTTTCTTGGGTTGGGAAGAAAAGAAAGTCAAAAAAGATTCCAAACCAAATGCTGAAATTGTATTTGGTAGCTTTGAATCAAAAACGGACAAATAATACTTGACTTTACTAGTATAGTCATGTAATATCTTACTATGCGTAATGACTCCTATGGACAACAAGTTTTGTCCGAAAACGACCTCTGTAACTTATATCTACAAGACCCAGAGAGAATCATCCATTGGGCTCTAATAGAAAAAGAAATTAAAATTGACAAGGATCTTGGTATTACTAATGTACCAGAATTCAAGTTGTATCAATCCCCCACAGGTTCAATGGAGAATTTTGATATTCAAAAACAAAACTTCTGGTACATGCCCGAAGAGTACAAAAATTTTGACATCGCAAAATTTGTTTTGGATCAATGTAAAGTCGAAGCAGAGTTTCAACGAGCAGGAGAAGAACTATTGATGTTCCAAGAACGTGATATGTTTATGATATTGCGATATTTGAAATACTTAGTTGATACTATGCGAAAATATAATATCGTATGGGGTGTAGGTAGAGGATCAAGTGTAGCAAGTTATGTATTGTATCTGATTGGGGTGCATCGTATAAATAGCTTGCACTATGACTTATCGATAGATGAGTTTTTGAAATAAGGAGTAAATTATGAGTGGAGTATATCGTTCAGCAATGGGTAAACCAGTAGATATGGGTTCTATTGTATCAAAAAATGAAAAAGTACGTGCTGTTGGGAACATGAACGTCAACGCACGAGGTGATATCTTGGATAGCAATAACAAAATTATCCGTGATAATACTAAGCGTGTTAAAGATTCATATAAGAATGCAGTAAAAGAAACATCTGGTACAATGCCTCAGTTTGAGGATGCCGCTGCCCCAGTAGCACCCAATATCCCATATAAGGTAAATGTTACAGAGTTGTCACCCGAAGAACAACTTCTTGAAGACGAAGACCAAGACTTTGAAAAGAAGTAACCAAAATAGTTGCATTAACTTAATTTGCCAAGTACAATCTTACTATGAAATCAGCATTTGAAGCACATAAGATAGAAAAAGCTAAATTCAAACCAATCGGTGAACATATTGTTGTAACAGACATGAAGTTCACCGAACGTATTACTACCGGTGGTATCATTCTAATGAATGACGACATGAAAAGTTCTGGTATTAGACCTCGTTGGTGTAGAGTTTATGCGTTAGGTCCTGATTATACAGGAGAACTTAAAGAGAACGATTGGATTCTTGTCAGTCACGGTCGATGGACTCGTGGTATCGACATTGAAGATGAAGAAGGTAAGAAAACCATTCGTAGAGTAGACCCGAACGACATTTTATTGGTCAGTGATGAACCAATGGATGACGAAACAATTTCAGATAAGATTGTGGCATAACAATGAAATGGTTATTTAAATGGTTACGTGATGGTATTAACGACCTTGACACATCATCACTCTCCTCAGACAGAGATTACATTAATCGAGGAGTCAATGTTGGATTGGCTATTCCTAAAATAAGAAAGAGTCCAAGAGAACTTGTGGCTGCAACAACCGCATCTGATGGATCAATTCATCTTAATCAAAGTCCTATGAATTTTAGAATCTACCCGGCAACAGGTGGACACATTGTAGAATACACTTACTATAATGAAAAAACGGATAGGAATGACCAAGCATTACATCTGATACCCAGTGAGCTTGACTTGGGTTCAGAACTTGCTAAAATTATGACTTTAGAAGCACTTAAACGTTAAGGAGAAAAATATGGATACTTTATTTGACACAGCAGTTACTTACAGAACTCCCGCAGACATTAATCGTTCAATGGGGCGAGTCTATGGATATATGGGTTTAGCAGTATGTATTAGTATGTTAGTCAGCATGTATGTTGGCATGACGCCCGAATTGTTGCAGTTTTTCTTTACCGGTGTAATGAAATGGGTTGTAATCTTCGCCCCGTTAGTATTTGTTATGTTAGTTCCAGTTATGCTTAACTCAGGAATAGGTAGAACCGGGGCAGTAGCTTTACTATCAGCGTTTGCCGGATTGATGGGATTGAGTTTTGCAACAATCTTTGCAATTTATCAAATGGGTTCAATCTTTACTGCGTTTATGGGCGCAGGTGTGTTGTTCGGTACTATGAGTTTTTATGGTTATTTTACTAAACGTAACCTAGATAGTATGGGTCAATTCATGTTCATTGGATTGATTGCAATTGTTATTGCTAGTATAATCAATATCTTTATTGGCAGTACAGTTATGCAGATGGTTATCTCAGCATTGGCTATCATTATCTTCTTGGGTCTAACTGCGTATGATACACAAAAGATCCGCGAAGAATTATATGAATCAAGTGATACTACTATTGCAGAAGTCTCGGGTGCATTAACTTTGTATTTGGACTTTATTAACTTGTTCTTGTCGTTGTTGCAACTATTCGGTGAAAAGAAATAATGAGAAATAATCTTTGGGTTGAGAAATATAGACCAAGTTCAGTATCAGACTATGTGTTTGTTGACGACCGTCAACGTGAACAGGTTACTGGTTGGATTCAAGCAGGAGAGATTCCTCACTTACTATTGAGCGGTGAACCGGGTACAGGTAAAACTACTCTTGCTAAAGTTCTTATCAAGGAACTAGGAGTTGACGATTACGATGTATTGGAAATCAATGCATCACGTGAAAACTCAGTAGACACGGTTCGTGATAAAATCACTGGCTTTGTTCAAACAATGCCCTTTGGCAAGTTCAAAATCGTTTTACTTGATGAAGCTGATTATCTAAGTCCAGCGGGTCAGGCTGCATTGCGTAATGACATGGAAGCATATTCCATGACAGCACGTTTTATCTTAACTTGTAACTATGAGCATCGTGTTATCCCGGCATTGCGTGAAAGTCGTTGTCATAAGTTTCATATTGCTAAGCCAGACAAAACTGAATTTACAGCAAGAGCCGCAACAGTTCTAGTAAATGAAAATGTTGAATTTGATTTAGATGTTTTAGATACTTATGTGGGTGCAAGTTACCCAGACTTACGTAAGTGTTTGAATCAACTTCAAGTAAATAGTAGTACAGGTAAATTGTTACAACCTACAAGTCAAGGTTCCAACGAAGATGAAATGCTAGTTGATGCAACACAACTGTTTAAGAACGGTAAAGTGACTGAGGGTCGTCAGCAACTACTTCAATATCTGAGTTTGCACCCCAGTAGAATTGAAGACATTTACCGCTGGATGTACACTAATTTAGATTTATGGGGTAATACCCAAGACAAGAAAGATGCTAACATCATTATCATTCGTAATGGTTTAGCTAATTTAAGCCTAGTTGGTATCCCTGAAATCAACTTGGCAGCTACTTTAATTGAGTTATCACAATGAGATATTTACTAATCACTTATGTCCGCAAAGCGGATGGAAAAATTGACGAACAGGTTACTGTTTCAAAACGAACTAAAGACACTGATATTCAAATGTGCAACGTAATCTTAGATTACAAGGACAAGAAAGTAGTCAAGTCTGTTATCGATGGGCAAGCAATGCCAACGACATGGGAAAAGATTGATACTTATTACCGTGAATTGTATCCAAGTATTATTGAACGTTTAGAACAAGAAGCTGGGACAGACGAATAAAAAGGGGCGTAAAGCCCCTTTTTTATTGATATAGATTTAAGACATGTTCGATGATCCTGTGTCGTTGAACATCTTTCAGTTCAAAGTTGCATAACTGCAATCCAGGAATCACCCCCTTTCTCAATCGATTTTGTAAGTCTAGAAGCCCATTGTCGGCTGTTTTTCTATCGGCTTGTTCAATGTCGCCAGTAATTACAATCTTACTACCGACTCCGATTCTAGTCATAATCATTTTGAGTTGACCAGGAGTTGCATTTTGTGCTTCATCAAGTATAATGTAGCTGTGCTTAAAGTTACGACCTCGACAGAATGCTAGGGGTGCGATTTCCACTATTTGTTCTTCTAGCATGTGGGCGATTTCACTTGCTGTATAATACTCTCTTAAAACATCTAATAATGGTCTAGTCCATGGTTCCATTTTTTGATTAATGTCACCTGGTAAGAAACCATGCTTTTCATCTTCAACACCAACTGCCGGGCGTGTTAGAATAATACGGTCTACTTCACCTGCTTTCAGTGCTTTAATAGCGGCTAACATGGCTAAGTAAGTTTTACCTGTACCCGCTGGTCCACCAACGACTACAATATCTGTACTTTCGTTGAGTAGGGCGAGTATGTATTTTTCTTGGTTGACCGTCTTTGGCACAAGTTGAATAGGTTTTCTATCTACTTTTGCTCGTGATTGGTCGAAGTTGATTGTTTTTGATTCTTTTGTGTAGTAAGTCTGTGTGTCATGTTTTTTACTGTGTGAGTATCGTGTATCTTGCTCTTGTTGACGCAATGCGCCAGTTTTTCTTTTACTCAAAATAAGCTCTCCTTGGTCGAGTATCGTGTTCTCATAAAACACAAATTTATTTAAATTACTTTAGTGTGTTGATAATAGCGTACTTTTTGTGCATACATTCCTGATAAATATTAGGCTGTCCCCAATCTTTTTATAAAGCTCAATATCATCAGCAAGATGATAAATACTAAACTATGAGCAATCCTTCAGACGAATTTTTCAAAGATATCGATTATCCTAGCATCATCGATACTATTAAAGGTGTTTACTTTAGTGACGCCACAATCAACTCATTATTGGATTTTGAACGAGTCCTAGATGAAGCAGACCTATACGCATACAAGAATTGGGACTTGGGTGAACTCGTTAGAGGACCTGATGTCAAAAAGTACAATGTTTCTTGTGTATTCATGTATCCAGAAAGATTAATGCCCGATCCACGTGGTGGAAAGAGATTGATTCGTTTAGGCTGTACAATTAAATTTAAGAAAACAACAATTAAAGTCCCGGTGAAAATCGAATCACAGGATGATTATAAACCAGGAACACATTACCCTAAAACAGTAGAGCGTGAAGTATGGTTAGTATACATCCAAATGCCCAAAGACTTGATGAACGATATACGTGAAGGTTCTATTGACTTAGCAGACCAAACTATCGACTTGGAAGAGTTAGATAATGCGTATGAGGATGATTTAGATAAAGAGGGCACTGAGGGCGGAGAAAATGAAAGTTCAGGTCAGGCACCAGCCCAAGGTGATATGAGCATAGGTGGAGGTTTACCACCGCCACCAATGGGTCAACCACAAGGAGGACCAATGTAATGTCTAAGATTCTAACAGAAGGTCTAGACCATATGGACTTGCAGGGTCAAGTAATTCCTAAAATCACACTAGACAAATATGAAGCTAAAATGGGCAGTGATGATGAAATCGTCACAGCCTCTATGGTTGTGAAAAGCAATTCAGCAAGCGAAGATTTAGTAGATTGGTTTGAGCGTGGTTACGATTGGGTATTAGACGGTAAAGTTAGTGACGGTGAACTTACTACTGGTAAATTTGTAGTGTTCATTGAGCTAGACCGTAGAACCAAAGTACCAGAAAGAATCATTGAATTAATTGAAGACATGGAAACATTAACTGGATTGTCAGTTGATGACTGGACAATGGAAATAGATGGTCAGGAATATCCATTAAGTGCAGACAAAATGAAAGAATTGATTCCATTAAGCCCGCATGAATACAGAGAAAGATTCCCCGAAGAATCAGAAGACGATGAGGGATTGAACGAAATGCGTGAACGTGCTGGATTAGCACCACACAAATCAAACAAAGTACAAGATTCATTATTAAAAGATTTTATAGCAAAGGCAGGATTATAAATGGCAACATTATTACCAAGAAAATCAGGACCACAAGATAACGCAATTGCAACTGATGATGACCATCACGAAGCATTGTCAAGTGATCCAGCAGTATCGGCATTCCCGCAGGGTAGCACATTCGGAGGCTCTAATGCATTCTCAACAACGACCAACTCTTTCGGCGCACCAGCGTCAACAGCAACAGGCGGTTTCGGATCTACAGCATCAGCAGGAGGTTTTGGAAATCAATCGTCAGGCGGAGGCTTTGGAGCAGCAACACCAGGCTCATCAGCACCTGGCAATTTCGGAACAGGTTCGTCTGTTCAAGGAGCAGCAATGACACAACAAAATCAAGCAGAATTATTGAAGTCTGGTGGCGGGGCAATGTCCGAAGGTGGTGAATCTACAGTAGCATTAGATAAAGATGCAACCGATTGGATTAATAAGAAATGGCGTCCAGTTATGGGTTGGGTGTACATGATGACATGTACTTGTGACTTTGTTGTGTTCCCAGTATTATGGTCATTGTTACAAGCATTGACACACGGTAACGTTACAAGTCAATGGCAACCATTAACATTGCAAGGCGCTGGTTTGTACCACATTGCAATGGGTGCAGTTCTAGGTATCGCAGCATACGGCAGAACAAAAGAAAAGATTGAGGGCGCGGCAAAATAAATATTGACAACTGCACATTAGAGTGCTATAATCAATATTATGACCGACCATTATCAAACTTTAGGGGTGGAGCGCAATGCTTCACCCGATGAAATCAAAAAAGCATACAGGAAATAGCGGCAGTACATCACCCTGACAAGGGTGGTGATACAGCCATGTTCCAGAAGGTACAAGCTGCCTACGATACTTTATCAAACCCAGAAAAGAAAGCACAATATGATAATCCACATCAACACCACTTCGGTGGAAACAGCCCATTCGGATTTGAGTTTCACACCAATGGATTTAATGTCAATGACCTCTTCGGTTCAGTCTTCGGACAAGGAGGTCATCCTTTCTTCGGACAAGGATTTCAGAATAATCGACAACCAACATACCGTACCACAGTTTGGTTATCTTTGGAACAGGTATGTACAGGTGGAGAACAAGTATTACAACTACAAACACCCAACAGTGGACTTCAAACTGTAAAAATCAATATCCCGTTGGGTGTTGAAAATGGTGAGCAATATAAGTATACAGATTTGATTAAAGATGCCACGCTTATGGTTGACTTTAGAGTTCACCCTCACCCAAAGTTTGAACGTCATAGATTTGACTTGTTGACTAAATTAGAGGTATCAGTACTAGATTTAATTGTGGGCACCTCAGTTAAGTTTACTACAATTTATGGGAAAGAACTTGAAGTAACTGTACCAGCTAAGTCTAAACCGGGTACAATGTTGAGAATTTCTGGTTCGGGTGTTCCGTATAATGGGCATCATGGTGACCAAATGCTATTGATTATACCAGTAATGCCTGATACAATAGATGACAGAATAGTTCAAAGTATTCTACAATGTCAACCATCACAAGGAAACTAACAATTGACCAACTCACCTGAAATTGAATCCATTATTGAGCAAGCAATTGGATTTGCAAAAGAGCGCAACCATGAATACTGCACTATTGAACACTTACTATTGAGTTTAATTTCATATACTCCTTTTAAAAAGTGTTTGCATGGTTATGGTATTGACGTTGAATCAATGACCAAAGAGGTCACGGGATATGTTGATAGTTTACACGCTATCAAAGTAACTGACACAAGTAAAGAGGTTCATCCTAGAAAAACAAACAGTTTAGAACGAGTGATGAATCGGTCAGTAACTCAAGTTCTGTTTACTGGTAGAAAACAAGTTACTACAGTTGACTTGTATCTAAGTATTGCACATGAAACAAACAGTCATGCCCATTACTTTCTTCTAAAGTATGGTATCAATAAGAATGAGTTTGTACCATATTGGCAAAAACATTACAAGAATCAAGAATCGTACTCTAACTTGACTGAAACTCAAGCAGACGAGATTTTAGAAGAATACACCTCTAATCTAACAGAACTTGCACATAAAGGCAAAGTTGAACCGTTGATTGGTCGTGCATTTGAAATTGATGAAATTGTTAACGTTTTAGCAAAAAGATTCAAGTCAAATGTATTGATGGTGGGTGATCCTGGTGTAGGTAAGACTGCAATTGCTGAAGGTCTTGCCCTAAAGATTGTAGAGGGTGACGTTCCTGAGTTTTTGAAGGGTCACACTCTTTATTCACTTGAAGTGGGTTCACTGCTTGCTGGCTCAAAGTATCGTGGTGACTTTGAAGAAAAGATTAAAGCAATCATTGAAGCATTGAACACAAAGAAAAAGGCAATTCTATTCATTGACGAAGCACACACTATGAAGGGCGCGGGTTCAAGTAACAATAGTGGTCCTGACTTTGCTAACATGATTAAGCCTGCTATCACTAAAGGCACATTGAAAGTTATCGCAAGCACAACGTGGGAAGAATTCTACGAAAGTTTTGAGAAGGATCGTGCATTAATGCGCCGATTCTACAAAGTATCAGTAGACGAACCAAATCGTGAATCAACTATTCGTATTTTGAATGGTCTAAGCACACGATTGAATGACTTTCACCATGTTGAAATCAAAGAAGATGCAATCGTGGCGGCAGTTGATGCGGCTACACGATATATGCACGATAGAAAGAACCCAGACAAGTCAATCGACTTGATTGATGCGGCTTGTGCTAAACAACGAGTATTGGGCAACGAAGGTGCCGTTATCACTAAAGAACTAGTATACGAGCAAGTTGAGCGTATGACTAAAGTTCCTGCTGATAAACTCAATAACGATAATAACGACCGTATTATTAATCTCGAAACTAATGTTAAAGATAAACTATATGGTCAAGAAGAATCAGTTAATCAAGTACTTGAACGATTGTATGTGTCATTTGCGGGTATTGGTAATGATACAAAGCCAATGGCAAGTTTCTTGTTCTTGGGGCCAACTGGTACAGGTAAAACTGAACTAGCACGTTTGTTATCTAAGAATCTGGACATGCCATTGTTGAAGTACGACATGTCAGAATATAGTGAAAAGTTCAACGTATCAGCATTACTAGGTGCCCCTCCCGGATACGTAGGATATGGTGAAGGTAACTTAGGCGGCGGTCGATTAATCAACGATTTGAGCAAGAATCCTCATGCTATCTTGTTGTTTGACGAAGTTGAAAAAGCTCACCCCGATATCTTTAACGTATTCTTGCAACTACTTGATGAAGGTCGAGTAACAGGTACAAACGGTAAAGAAGTCAATGCTAAGAACTGTATCGTCATTATGACTAGTAACTTGGGTGCTAGTGACAGTGAAAAGAACATGATTGGTTTTGGTAGTCAAGAAAAGACAGGTGAAGATGACAAGGCTCTTAAAGAATTCTTTAAACCTGAATTCAGAAACCGTATTGATTTGATTACTAAATTCAACAAACTCGACACATTGGCGATTAAGAAGATTGTAGTGAAGTTTACGGATGTCCTTAAGAATTCTCTGAAAGAAACTTACGATATCACTCTGAATTTGTCAGAGAATGTTGTGGATTATCTAGCGGAAAAGGGTTATGATCCTAAGATGGGCGCACGTCCTCTAGGTCGTAAAATTGATGAGTTGATTCGTGTACCACTATCAAAGAAAATCTTGTTTGAACGAATTAAGAATTCAAACATTACGGCAAACTTAGTTGGAGAAGAAATTCAATTTGATGTTCAACAAAAATTAACAGCAGAAGTAGGCGAAGATGGGATTATTAAAGTCAGCCAATAATGTTCAGGGTGTAGATTTTATCGATTACAGAGATACAGTCTACTATAACAAGTACACATACCGTGCAAGAATAACTGTCGAGGGTTTGCGCAGGGGTTATTATAGTGATCCTGAAGAATTTGAAGAAAGACTGAACAAGAATAAATTGTGGGGTAGGATTTCTGATAAAGAAAAAGAAACTATCAAACAAAATCTTCCTGAGATTAAAACATTGTTGCAGTTTAGAATAGACCACAAGAAAGATAAACAGGTAACTATTCGTATGGAACATGACACAATGGCTGTGTTCCATAACGACTTAGATTTTCTGCACAAACATTTCGATGGTTTAGTCGGTGCTAAAATAGACTTTACTCAAGTTGAGACTGCAGGATATGCTGGTGTTAAGTTATTCGCAAAACAACCTAAACACCCGTTTAGAGTTTATTTTAGAAGTAAGCGTGTTCCGGCAGAGTTTAGAGAAAGTGTTAAAAATATACTAAAATCTAACCCTAAACTAAGACCGAGCCCAGCATTTAAAATTTGGCTTAATAGCACTGAGAGCAATGGTTGGCGAGTGTGGTATCATAATTACCTGAGTTCTAGTTTCTTCATTGATTATACAGAAGAAAGCTATCTAAGCTACTTTGCGTTGATGCATGGTGAACAGTTGGGTAAAAAGTACAAACTAGAGAAACGTCCAGTTATCGTCTAAACATGATAAATACTCTATTAATATAGGGTATTTACCATGGCAAAGATTGTAGAAGAAGTTGTAGTAATCAAACTAAGCAAATTAGTTAAAGAAAACACTGAATCCACTGGTTTAATCGCCAGCAATGAAATATGTGATGCACTAGAGCAAGTTGCACAAGAACTTGCAGGCGATGGTGTGGTTGTCGAAGTAGTGAGAGCATAATGAGCCAACCAGTAACAATCACATTAATTCCCCAGACAGCAAGTACTGGGCAGAACACACTTATTACAAGTGATAAACACCCTGCAGCCGGTTACTATCTAAGCAAGAAAGATTTCCAAACTTTTACTTGGAACTTTACTTCAGTTTCTGGAATTTTAACTTTCCAAGCTACATTAGCAGAAACCCCCACAGAAGATGATTGGTTTGTAGTTCACACTATTAACGCAACCAGTTCAACACAAAACAGTTATGTTAACATCACGGGTAACTTTGTTTGGTTACGTGCCGTCATGAATAACTTTAGTACTGGAACAATTCAACATATCAAGGTAAGTTATTAATGATATTGCTAGAAGGCGGAAACATTTGGGACGATGTTGAGACTAATTTTGACCCCGGTCAAGTTGGTAAACCACTGACTGCCACAACACAAAAGATTTTGGATAACTTAGGTGTTAGCGTTAACACTATTGGTAGTTGCTGGAAGCCTCGCTATGACAGAAATGGTAACGTAGTTCCTAGCAACGACTTAGATGCTATGGTAGATTTGGCAATGTTACAACATGTATTTCAAACTTCCGATGGTAAAACAACTAGACAAGCATTAGATGATTATTTACAAAAACAAGGGTTGAAAACATATAAAGCAGGTGTTACGGTTCATACTAGAATCCCGATGGGCGGCAAGTTTTATCAAGTTGATTTGAAAGTTGTCCCTAACGCAGCCAAAGTTGCACAATTTCATAGACATGATATCCCTCAAGGTTCACCTTACAAGGGTGTTAATAAACAATTAGTTATGAATGCTTTAGCAACTAGTCAAAATATGTTATGGAGTCCTGATGAAGGGTTGTATGCACGTGATGAAGCCGGTAAGAAAGCACAATTGTTAAGTGACGACTGGGATAAAATTGCTCAGTATTTGCTAGGCAAAGGAGCATCTGGCAAAGATTTGGGTAGTGTAGAATCAATCTTATCAAAGTTGCCTGACAATAGAAAAGAAGAAGTTTTGAATCTAGCACGAAGCGGACGCAGTTGGCAATCTGCAACACCTGGAGTCAATGAATGGTTCCGTAGAACATTGGATATGCTAAAATGAAAATAGAAGATTTTTTATTTGAGGCTTCTTCTGACGTAGGAAGAAAGTATCAGCATATAGAAGATTTAGTGATTGCTAACGGCAGTCATGGTGCAATGCATGCCATTGAAAGAATGTATTACATGATACACAACTATGATTCGATTGAATTAAAGTGGGACGGTATGCCTGTTGTCTACTGGGGTAGAGATAACAAGGGTGTATTTAGAATGATTCCGAAAAATGCATGGGCTTATCTATCGAGAGGTGCAATGCAAACTAAATCGGGAGTTAAGACTTTACCTGATAATCCACAAGATGTTGTCAACTTCATTACTGGCACCGGTGGTGCAGCAGATGAAGGTCGTATGAATTTTGCAAAGAACGTAGCTAGTCTATGGTCTTTGTTAGAGAAAGCAAGCCCCAAGCGTGGGTTTTTAGAAGGTGGTATTTTATTTTATCCTGGTGTTAAACCAGACGGTAATACCGCAATGCCAGTTTTAAATCCAAGAACAAAGACTTATGACTTTATGCCGAACATCACTGCATTTCATGTGCCAGTTGATAGTGACTTGGGTAAAAAAATTAAAAGTGCTAAAATGATGATTGCAGCCACTGGCTTCTTCGATAAGCTAGGTAGCACCACTGAAGGCAGATTAGATAACACAAATACGTTAAGCACTAAAGATGTTATAGTTCAAGGTACAACTTATGTTGAAGAAATGCCAGGAGTATCTACTAGTGGATTAGATAAACTAAAGAAATTTGTAGAAGCAAATGCACAAGTAATTGATAACTATCTTGCACCAAAGCCAGGATTGAATAGTCCAGGTGGCGAATTATACACGTATCTAAATAAACATTTGAGAACAACAGGGTTATTAAAAGATTTCCCTGCTTGGGCACAACAGAATTTAAGTCCTAAGAAAGCTGAAATCATGCTAAGTGATAAAGCTGGATTGAAGGCAACGTTGGGTGCAGTAGAAGCTATCACTAACGAAAAAATGAATATTATCAAGTCATTAAGTATTGGGTTACACGGTGGTATAATGCAAACTAACCCAGAAGGTTATGTTCACTCACACCCTGAAATTGATTTACAACATGACTTACCGGGTCAATTCTTGAAACTTATTGACCAATTAAATTGGAAGCCTAGAAGATTATGAAACGCACAGGTAATGGAAAAATAGCAGTAGTTGGTTGGGGTCGTGGTATGGGACACACAGGTCACATGTACCTTGCCGACGCCGTAATTACACAAGCAAGAGATATGAAAGCTGATGCTTATTTCTTTGTAAGTAAGACTGTCGGTAAAGACGATCCATTATTCCCCGAAGAAAAAATTAAAATCTATCAAAGAGTATTCCCGCAGCAAGCTAATATTTTTTCAGCGCAAGGTAACTTAAATGATGCGTTGAAAGAGATAGCACAAATGGGTTATCAGGGCGTAGTAGTAGTTGTAGGAGCAGACCAAAAGCAATCATTCGGTTATTTAGAGCGTCCTACCAAAGAAGGTATCCCTGCATATCAAAGTTTCGGATTAAAGAAACTAAGAGTTATTAGTAGACAAGAAACACGTAGTAAATTTGCAGGTGAAGAGGGACCTCGTGCTACCCCAATGCGTGAGATTTTATTAAGCCCAACTGCATCAGAACAAGAAAAATTTGCAGTATGGCGCAGAGATATGCCAGAAGCATTAAGTGACGAAGAAGTTCAAGATTTAATGCGTAAAGCGGAGCAAAGATTGATGACAAGTAATAAAACAAAAAAACTTAAAGAGTTTATTGAAAGAGTCAAACCAATGATGTCATCTATGACAACAGGGCAAAGACAAAAAGTATATAGTTTACTTGAAACCGCACTAAAAGACAAACAAGATTTAGATGCAAAGCGTAAAGCATTAGATGATATGGAACGTGAACCGGGACATGACAAAGAAGCTATTCGCCAGCGTAAATTGGATTTGGAAAAAGAAGCTCGAAACAAAAATGTTAGTGAGGGCAGTGATGAGCGTAAACAAAATGCACTATGGGCACAGATTACAGCACACGAAAAGGCTGCTAAGAAGTCTAAAGACCTAAAACAACAACATCACTTGAAAATGGCTAATCAGTTGCGTAGTCAATTAAAGACTAGTGATACTGAAGGCTCTCTGAATGAATTTGCGCCAGATGAAGGTAGCGGTGGTCGTAAGTTCATTCCTTGGACAGAGTTCATTGAGCAACTAAAGCAAATATTACACAAAGACTTTGACTGTAAAGAGAACATTGTTAAGTCAACAATCAAAGCCCGTTTTGTCCCACATGATCCAATGGAGTATGGACCAACAATGCTTTACTCATATTATGAGACAAGAGCAGGTGGTCGCAATAAAGGTGCAGTAAGCACTCGTGGTAGTATCCAAGTTGGCAAGTATACCGGTGGTGGCTTTACTGGACAAATAGAAGGCAAACTACTGACCACATTCAGTTTGTTAAAAGGTCACCCATTTGAGCGTCACTTTGATTTGACATTTGACAACATCTATAAGATTGCCAATATCATTCAAGGTAATACACAAGGTGCTTTAGAGTTCAAACCAGAACAACAAGTAAATGAATTTGCTCCATCTGATGACGGTGATAATGGACAAGAAGATATGTTCTTTAAGTATGCTAAGTTATGGTATAATGGTAACTTGCAAGTACAACAAAGAATTGAAGAAACTCTAGCACAAGCTGGTTGGGAAATCGGTGAATTAGAATCAGAAGAAGGTGGTGTATTCATTGTTCAATCTGGTGATGAAAATGGCGACACTTACATGGGCTGGTCAGCAGAAGACTTAGGTGGACAATTAAATGAATTCGCTCCGAATGATGGTGGTGATAGCAGAGTTCCAATGCACTTTGTTGTTGAAAAAGAATTGTACAACACACGCTCTAAGTGGAAGAAGTCATACAACCCTGAAGGTGGCGGAGTTCTTTTATTTACTACTAAAGAAGAAGCAATTCAAGCCGCAGAAAAGTTCAACAGAATTGATAAAAATCGTGAATTCAAATACGGTGGAACACAAATGGCTCAGGTAGATGATGAAAACTTGAATGAGTTTGCTCCCGGTAACGGAGATGATGGTTTACCGTACGCCGAGTATCAAGTGTATCAATGTAACCCACTAGACCAATTTGATTGGATCGGTGGTCCATTATATCAAACAGATAGTATGGGCATGGCTCACAAGTATGCGTATGAGCAGTATGTAAAACATCGTCCAAAAGCGTTTATGATTTGGCAAGAACGTAGTCAAGGTAGCCGTGGTAATTACGGCGTCAAGGGTTTGTCTGATGGATCAGAAGATATACAAGAGTCAGGTATCTCTCGTAGAGGTATCTTAAAAGGCTTAGGAGCAGCAATGGCTGCAGGTGCAGCAGGAAAAGCAAGTGCTATTGCTGGTGCTTTCCCAACACCAAGTCATCAGCAGGCAATGTACGCGGCTGCGGCACAATCAAATAGAGCCCAGGCAGCCGAATTACAAAGACAGAATAATGCTGCCCGCGCCGCAAAACTAGACGCAGCTACTAAGGATATCGAAAGACTAAACAAGATTAATTTCCACGGTGGTAAAGTTACTCCTATTAATGCTACATGGGATGGTGACAGTGACTTCATGGATGTAGATGGTACGAAATACGCAATGGCAAGTAGAATGCCTATCCGTGGCAATGAGCCCGGTAATATGAAACTTGTATCTACTCGTGAAGGACATCAAGTTTACATGTGGACACGTAATAGTCTAAAGGGTGTTGTAGGTCGTTACTTCTACCCGGCACCAGTCAATGAAGATTTGAGCCCAGAGCAAGAAAAAGCAGGTCAACTTGGTCCTACTGAAAAAGTCAAGAATAACAATATCGGTAAACTAGTAGGTGAAAACTTAGATTACTTAGATGAAAAATAATTTGACCCCCTCTTTAGAGTGTAAATATTTACATCTTTAAAGAGGACCAAATGGCAAAGAAGAAACAAGAAGAAAAAACAGTTCCAGTAGAAAAAGTTCAGGAAATTGCTGAACAAGCTCAACAGGAACAAAAAGCTCAAGACGGGCAAGTTCAGGTTAACGTAGATTTTTTACGAACAACTAAAGTACATATTGCTATGCCCTGTTACGGTGGCATGTTGACTGAATCTACATTCATGTCATTCATTAAGTGGGCTAATACAGCTCGTCAATTAGGTATCGATTGGACACTAGAAACAATGGTCAACGAATCACTAATCTCACGTGCTCGTAATACTCTAACTGCTAAGTTCTTGGAACAAGAGGGTGCAACTCACTTATTCTTTGTTGACGCAGACATTGGTTGGGAACCATGGCACTTGTTAGTATTGTTAAACCGTGACGTTGACGTTATCGGTGGACTATACCCAATGAAGACTATGCCAATCAAGTGGGTAGTTAACGGATTTGAGGGAGCAGAAGAAGGTACTGATGGCTTACAAGAAGTATCTAAAGCAGGTACAGGTTTCTTGCTGATGAAGCGTCATGTTTTTGAAAAGATGAATAGTCACCCGGCAGTTAAACCATACAAAAACGATATCGGTTTAGATCCAAAGTACGACAAACATTTGAAAACATACTTTGACACAGCAGTTCGTCAAGGTCGCTACTACAGTGAAGACTGGACATTCTGTGAAAACTGGCGTGATTTAGGTGGTAAAATCTGGGTTGATAAGCGTGTTCTATTGCGTCACTCAGGCGCTTATGTTTTCTGTATGGAGAATCAGCAACATCTATTGAATACAATTGGACCAATGTATTTGGAAGAACAAAAGAAAAAAGAAGGTAAGTAAACTTCAATCTTTTGACATTATAGGATACCGCAGGCAACTGCGGTATCCGTTTTTATGATAAATAACATATGAACCTCAGAGAATTAGATAATTTTAAAATGAGCGATGCTATTCACTTCCATAAGGAACTGAATCCTGTCATTTTTGACGGAGATAGTATGAAAGAGAATGTGAGAGTTCAATTATTGAATATCGCAGAAGATTTCGTAGACCATTTGGGCATTAGAGATTTAAATATCAAGGACATTACTATCAGTGGTAGTGCGGCAGCTTATAGCTACACCCAGTTTTCAGATATCGACTTACATATTCTAGTAGATTTCAATGATTTCAATGATGACGATGTATATCGTGAACTGTTCCATGCTAAAAAGACAGTTTATAATGACCAACACGACATTACAATTGGTGGATTTGAAGTAGAGTTATATGTACAAGATTCGAATCAACCGGTTATTAGTTTAGGTGAGTATTCAGTAATGAATGATAAGTGGATTCGTTTGCCTAGAAAACGTAGAGCAAACTTAGACCAAGTTGCAACTAAGTTGAAGTATGAAAAATTATCGAGTTTAGCAGAATTTGCATTGAAATCATCAAGCCCTGCTAAAATCGAAGGGGTGTTAAAAGTAATTAAAAAATATCGTCAAGCAGGGTTAGATATGCACGGTGAGTTTGGTCCCGAGAATCTAGCGTTCAAAGCACTTAGAAACAATGGTGTCATTGGTAAGTTGTACGATAAGTTAAATGAATTACACAGTAAGAAGTTAAGTCTTCCTGAATGTAGTGGATACATTCCTAGCGAGAAACAAAAAAATGACCCTCGTTGGAAAATGGCATTGACTGTTGATGTTACTCCATATTCAATACAAGATAATGCTAAACGCTTGGGAAGCAAAATACAAAGAAACGGACGACCTCCGTTGTTGAGACCATAATAAGGAAAATAAAATGTCAAAGACGCCAGAACAAACCATTATTGATACATCAGTTGATCCTAGTTTGAGCTACTTGCAACCGTCACAAGTGGGACAAATCGTATCATCTGAAAATGGTATTATTACTACTCGCACTGATAAAGGCGTAGTATACAATACTGTAGAAAACGTAACTAGAGTTATTAGTAAAGTTGTCGAAACTAACGTTAACGCTGACTGGAACGCAACCGAAGGTTCAGGTCTTATTAAGAACAAACCTAACTTAGGAGTGTATGCTACACAAACTCAAGTAAATCAATCTATTGGTAGTGCTATTGGCAATTTGATTAACGGTGCACCAACTGCATTAGATACGTTAAGTGAAATTGCAAACTCCTTAGGTAATAACAGTAGTTTAGCAAGTACAATTACAAACCAGTTAGCTAACAAAGCAAACACATCATATGTTGATGAGTTGTATAACACAATATCATTGAATGATATTGGAAACATGCATTTTGACAACACCACGATGTCGCCAGTTAGCAACGTAAGCAACATCACACTTCAAGTAGGTGGAGACCAGAATTTTGTATTTGATACTAATGGTGATTTAAGTATTCCTGGCATGTTAGTGACAACTGGCGTTGGCACTCCTAGATTTTCAAGCGCAACTGACTTTATCATTGATGCTCAAAACAGAGTTAAAATTGAAAACGGTGCATTTAAGTTAGCATCAAAGACTAATGCTGAACGTGCATTGATGTTGGCACAAGCCGGCGACATGATTTATAACACAACTTCAAATGAAGTTCAAGTTTATAGAAATGGAGCTTGGAGTTCTGTTGGCTCCGGTGGTAGTGCAAGTACTGGTAATTTTACATTTACCGATAATACTATAACCACAGACGATGGTACACAAGATATAGTATTATCTATTCAAGGCTACAATGCCACCCAACCTACTCCGGAGTTTGTTGATTTTAGTTGGACATTCGACGCCCGCGGTGGCTTAACACTACCAAGTTCTTTGTTCTTTGAACATGCCTATTTTACTGCTGAAAATAGTGAACAAATATTTGCTGGTAATACAAACAAAGATTTCCGCCTTCGCACAATGAATAATTCAGTGCCTGGTATAAATGATTGGATTTTTGATATAGATGGTACATTAACAGTTCCTGGAACAATTACTAAAGGTGACAATTTAACATTGAACAGCTTAGGTGCAACATCAGGAAATGTTGCGGCTGTTGTTGCTGATGGAGATGCTGGTAGAGTATTTGTAAGAACTGACAACGGGACAGCAACTAAATCATGGGAATTTGATATCAACGGTAATTTGAAACTACCAGCTGGCGGCGACATTCTTAACAGTTCAGGACAAAGTGTTTTAGGCGGTAGTGGTATTGATTTAAGCAATGTAGTACATATTACTAATACTTCATTCTCTAGTTTAAGTACGAATGGTGCATTGATTGTAGATGGTGGCGTTGGCATCGGCGGTAACTTGAATGCAGACGGTGTGACACATGTGTTTAATGGTAATTTGCATGTTACGGGTCCAGACTCACATTCTTTCTTCTTAGGTGTAGATGCTGATGTTCAATCATTGACAGCGCCTTTGCTTATTGCAAAAGATTCATACTCAACGTATGTTCAGGCTGGTCTAATTAACTCAAGTCAATTTGGTAGTGCTGATTGGGTAGCATATGGTGACCAAGGTGACGACCAAAGTGGTTGGACAGACATGGGATATACAAGTTCAAACTTTAATGATCCTAATTACACTGTCACTGGTAAAGGTGATGGTTATCTATTTGTTAAGGGATTGGATTATAACGACCATCAAATTGATAATCAGGGTGGTAATTTAATTCTTGCTACTGGTAGTACAGGAACAACTAATGACATTGTTTTTGCTACAGGTGGATTTTTAACTCAAAATATTTTTGCTAGAATCTCACATGCAAACAATTCATTTGAGCTTTCACATACCGGTGCATCTATCAAATTCCCAGATGGCTCAGTACAAACAACAGCCTACACTGGACAAAGTGTAGGCTCAGATACCGGCAATATCACATTCAGTGACACTACATTGACTAGCTCTAACGGTAATGTTAAGATTCACTTTACTCCTTCAGCTAGCCCGGCAGTCGAATTTAATTTTACTGAGACAGGTGAATTTATTTTACCAAATGGTGGTACACAACGAAGTGTAGGTATTGTAAGTTGCCCACCGAACGTAGACACTGTAATATATACCAGCATAGAACAGTATACACATACATTGAAATTATTGTTATGTATTGAAGGATATGAAGGTAGCAATACTGGTAATGATTTCGATACGCAAAGTTGCGAAATGATAGTTGCAAAGAGTCATAGAAATAACACTGTGTCCGGTAGTGCATATGGTTTAGTTTATACTAGTGCTAGTCCATTAGTAACACTATCAACACGTTGGGATGTTGCAACTAGTAGAATAGAGGTTATCTGTAGACCTGCAAGTTTGACTAACAGTGTTTCAGTTCGTATTACCGGTACTGAATTAAGAACAACACAACTCTAATTAATAGGAAATAATAAAAATGACAATGAAACCTTTTGAAATTCAAAGCCCTGCACTTAGCATCAATGGTGTACTAATTGATACTAGTGCTCAAGGCAAACTAGTTATTCCGGGTGTAACTAGAGCAGGTACTAGTGTTGCGATTGAAGTTGACGATACCGATGACCAGACAACAGAATGGACGGGTACCCCAGTAGTTATCGACGGGTACACATATTATACTGCAATTCAAGGCAATAGTCCGATTAACGGTTGGACTGCTGCTACATATGAAGTTGATGAAATAGACGATGATGGTTTTATTGATGAGATTAATGTTGTTACCGGTGGCGCAGGTTACACAGGTGAAGCAGTAACGTATAGTCAAACAATGTATGCTGCACCGGAAAATACATTAATCGACCCATCGACTATTAATGATTGGGTAGAAATTCCGTTCAAAGTTCGATGTGGCGCAGGTGAAATTGAAAGTGAACTCGGCGGCAGCGGTGGAGCTTCAGCCCTCGAACAATTAGAAGATGTTGACTTGAGTGATCCAACAAACGGGCAAGCTCTTGTGTGGGACAGCAATGATGAAGTTTGGAAGAATCAAACTATATCCGGTGGTAGCGGCGACCTGGGTTCGTTTATTTTTGATAGCAATACAATTAGTGTAGAGTCTGGTGCAGACATTTATATCGAAACCAACGAAACTGGCGGGCCAGGTGAAAGTAGATTGGTATTAAAACCGCAGGATGACGACGGCGGAGATAATCCAACTCGCTTAGAAGGTTCCTACGGTGTAGGCATTTGGACTAATACTACTGACACGGAGAAGAAATGGTTGTTTGGCACAGATGGTAGTCTAACATTCCCGGATAACACGGTACAAACAACAGCCTACACAGGACAAAGTGGTGGTGTAACTGTTACTACAGACTTGTGGATAGCGGCTGGTACTAGTCCAGGCGGCGCCGCAGTCGTAAGTTCAACTAATGGTGTAGATTGGACAACATCAGATTATTTGATGGAAGGTCTAACTATTGAGAAAGTGGCCATTGGGCCAGACAGAATTGTTTATATTATAACTGGCTTGCCAAATGGTGCGTCTTCTGGTTTGTACCACACTGGTGCTCCTGAAAACACTCCGGTATTAGCAACTGGTACTGATTTTTATGGTATGGGTTTTCCGCTAGAATGGCGCGAACTTAACTACTTAGGCGGCAAGTTTGTTGCTGTTGGTAGTTATATTGTTGGTCAAACTATTAGCACAGACATTACTAGTTTAACACTTGCGGCAGGTGATAGACCAACATGTCAGTTGACAATAACTAATACTACTTGGGATTATGATGGTCAACTAATAACAATCACAGGTGCTACAAATACTGAACTAAACGGAACTTGGAGACTAGTGTACAACAGTTTAGATACACTAGAAACAGGAATATATGATATACTCACTCAAGATTGGCAACCTACATCTTTCACTTCAACAGATTTATCTGGCGCAGTCATAACTGACTTTGACGGTGACTCTACCTTCCCAATGTATGCTTATTCAACTGATGGTATTTCATGGACTTACGGAACAGTTGACGGCGAATACATTACGACGGTGCTTGGAGAAACTCCAGTAGCCGCAATGGCAGACGTTGCTTACAACGGAACTGGTTATTTAATCCCCGTTGTTGACAATAAGTTCAGCTACGGAGACGATCCGTATGCTAGTGGACCAGGCACTTTTTATATCACTGACCTAGCAGGCGGCGCAAACGAGCCTCAGTTTATTCCTGGTGGCGGTCCAAATAGTCTTCCTGGAAAATACAACAACATTGCTGCCTACGCTGACGGTACATTCTTTGTAAGTGACGACCAATATACAGTATGGACTAATGCTGATCCTACTAACGATCCGTGGGTAGACCACAACATGCAATCAGCATTAACTACACACTTTGGTTATAGTGTAGGTAATGGACCAGGCGAGAACAATAGTGAAATATATGAATCGGTAGCAGGTACAGTTGGTGGCGAACAGATGTTTGTGGCAACTATTGATGATGGAGCAGTTGTTTGGACTACTGACAACGGAACAACTTGGAACGTAGTTACAGTTGCTCCAACCGTACTATCTGTGCCATTAAGTGCTCAAGGTACTATCACAAGTCTAGACTTTGACGGCATTGACACCCCATCTGACTGGGAAAAGATTACAATTCAAGTCTCAGGTAACGATGACGTTAGATGGAACGGCACTTATTATGCCTATAACAACACACCTGACAATATCTATAAACTTTATGATGGTGTAGAAGGTAACGCTATTGACAGCACAGGCTGGACAACCCCGACAACTCCATTAACTGTTACACTATCTCAAGGCAATAGTTTAAGTAAGTTACACATAGCAGATGATACTTGTATAGTTTTTAGTGGTGACACCGAAAATAAACTATATCGTTCAACAAATATGACAACTTGGACGAGTGTGTTTACTAATGACGCATACGGAATTAATGATATCTACTATGCTACTAGAACAGCAACAGCAACTAATCGTTTAGACTATACAGACGAAAGAACTGGCTACAACAGTACAGCAGTATTAACATATGACTTTGATGTAGATGTTGATAATGCTCACTTGAATATTAACGGCGATGGTAGTTGGGAAATAGGTAGTGAAAACTTTGATACTATGATTTACTCTGCTGGTCCAGAAGAACCAACAAACATCATTGTTCAAGCAAACAATAGATACTGGACATTCAATGATGCCGGTGGTTTTAGATTCCCAGACGATACTGTACAAACAACAGCGTTTGTAAATCGTAACATTAATGTAGACGGTGGCGGTGCAGCAGTACACTTTGAACAAGAAGTAGGATTCGTTGATGGTGGATTCAGCGCAACAAGACACGGTGTTGCGGATCCAGTATTCAATGGCGGTGACAGATTGACCGAAGACAATCAATTTAACTTAAACGGCGGTGGAGCATAAACAATGGCAAATAAAATTCAACTAAGACGAGATACGGCTGCTAACTGGACTAGGATTAATCCTATTCTAGCAGATGGCGAACCAGGTCTTGATATTACTAATAATAAAATCAAGATGGGTGATGGTACAACAGAATGGGCTGACTTGTCTTATCTAACTGTAGATGAGCATACTAGACTGGTTAACGACAATGCTGTTGTAACTTTGAACACTGACGGAGTATTAAACATTCCCGGCACTATTCATAACACTAACGGCATTACTATGACATCAGGTCGTGGTGCTGTTGAGTTTGGTGTTAACTTAGAAGCGCCAGGTCAAGCGTCACACTTTCACATCAACAAAACAGTTGAGACATCAAGTACTACTGATTTATTCTTTGGTGACGATAGTAACTATGTTAAACTACCATCTAACGGTGGAGTAGTGATTGGCACAGACGGTGCAACAACTTGGTCATTTGATGTTAATGGATCTTTAATTGTTCCTTCAGTTGAAAGTACAATCGTATCAGAAGTAGGCACTGATGCTACCACACTTAATATTACTAATATTACTGTTAATGGTAGTAATCAAGTTACGGTAACAACTGGTGCAAATCACGGCATAACTCAAAACGGTACTAAAGTTAAAATTGAAGGTTTGACAAGATGTACAGAACTTAACGATGGTCTGTTTTATGTAGTACCTGATGCTCAGAATACTTTTCTCTTGTTTACCGACGTTGACTATACAGTTCAGTTTGACGGGAGTTTATTAACTGAGGATTATATAACACTAGGTAATAGAACGACTGTTAGCTCAGGAACTCAAACATCACTGGATACAACTCCGCTTGTTGGTCAATCTGTAATAGCATTTTATGGCAATTCATACATCCGTATTGCCCCGAGCAATGACTTTGACTTTGGCCTAGGTCCATTTACTATTAGTTTTTGGGTGTATCAAACTTCTTATGCTAACAGTCCGAGAATATTTTCTTTTGGATCTTATCCAACTGAAACATTGGCAATGAGTTCAGATAACGACATCACTTCATACACTTGGCTTAACGGCCAACAGGTTGGTGACGGGCTAGGTGGATTAGATTTAAACACTTGGTACTATGTTGTGATTACTAGATTTGAGAACACTATTAGATGGAGCTTTAACGGTAACGCCGGTAATTCAATGCCTGGGTTGGCCTATGATATGACCTTGGCTACTACTAAGTATTTGACTATCGGTAACAATGGTGACGGCAATGCTGGATTCGCTGGCTACATTAGAGATTTTAAGATTAATGTTGGTGTTGGTGTTGATGTTAATGGATCTTTAATTGTTCCTTCAGTTGAAAGTACAATCGTATCAGAAGTAGGCACTGA
>JACCDO011627428.1_pt1 | contig 30929 bp, 22 predicted proteins | sample 7446101 | NCBI WGS metagenome assembly JACCDO01 (sample SAMN15323440, study PRJNA562643) | freshwater metagenome | isolation source: river surface water | place: USA:Blue River Watershed | collected 2017-08-16
ACTCTTCGTCTCATTTTTTGCAGTCTTAGGTGCTTTGATCATAAATTCTTTGCATAAACATTTGAGTGAGTCAGTTCACCCTTTGTGCGAGGGCATTTAGGAAAATGGGTTTGGCTCAGAGCCGCGATGGTGTCACAGATCCCATTAAAGTGGCTATGATACGTCAATTGGCACGCAAAGCCTCCGTAAGTATAGCTTTGCAGCAGCAAGGCGAAATTGAAGCTGGAGGCATTATACATGGATATGTTGAAATTAATGTCCGAGATCCTAAAGAAATCGAGATCACCAATGACCCGCGAGATCGATACAAATTTTCTTATGCAGATCTCATTCGCCGCAACGAAGTGCACTTTTCTTCGATAAGTGTCGAATTAATTGGAGAGGTTAATACTCGCGTTAGATTTGGTAAACAGGGTCATGGACAAAAGTTGACTTCTATGAACACTAATACTGATCCTGAAAATGATGAGGATGACAAAAGCTCTTTTGCCTCTGGAGTGCTACCTTCGGGAGATAACATGGGAATGATAAGTGGTCATGTCTTGGACTCACACGGTATAATACTGCGCACCAATTTGCCAACACAAAATCAAGCACATGATTCAAGTGTGTTGTTTAAACAAAAGCGTGTTATTGCCCGTGCAGTGACTGATGACCTGGACCATTTGTTTAATAGTGGTAGTTTCGTGGTTCCTGAATCGACGGGAGATGAAATAATGGATCCCGGAATACACAGATTTCCATTTGCATTCACAGTGCCAGAAGACGCACCATCCACGTGTACCATGATTCGGAGTTATAATGGGGATAATTGTGCTTGCTGCACTGCGCGTTTGGTGGTCGTTGTAGAAGTTCCCTATGGCCCGGGGGATGAAAAACCAGCTCCCCCGGAAGATGTTATAACCGATAAAAAAAACGTTAAATCTGAATCGAAAACTAATAAAAAAGGAAAAAAGGCAATCGAAGTAGCTATGCTGCCCGTCCATTCAGTACCTCTGGTTCTTCGATCCAAAGCTCCTGTGGATCCAGCTCTTGCAAAACCTATGCCAGTTGAAAGCAGCATTCAGAATAGTATGAGTTCGAGTTTTAAATTTGTTCGTGGTTCTGCTGTTTTATCCGAACCTGTGTATAATTCGAATGGACAACCTTCCAATCCTGCGTCAAGCGCCACATTAGCCCCTTTACATTCGCATTTGCTTGATGGCGGGAATATGGCAGCGAGTGAGAGCTCTAATGTTAGTGCCATAGGCGCGCCACTTCAGCCGTTTGTTGTTCAAACGCAGCATCTGATGTCATGTTGCTGTCTCCCTCTGGGCAGGAAAATCACGTTGCAAGCGAGATCAGATAAATATACGTATTTGACCTCAGAGACACCTATAATCGAGTGGGAAATTCATACAAAGTCCTCAAAAAAAGTAGAGCAAGTGTGCGTGGAACTTGTGCGTAAATGTGAGTGGAAAGCGAAGAAGCATCGTTACGAATCTGAACTGATTCTGTCACAGATTACCAGAAACGCTCAGGACGCAGAGGATAAGCTGGCTGATCGTAGATTTGGACATAACAATAACTTGGCTGCACAAGTGCAAATTCCTTTGTCAGACCCCGGCATGATCGTCGTGTGCTCCTCTATCAGCACCAGTATGTTTAGTGTGAGTTACTATGTTCGAGTAACTGCCAGAATTTACCCAGGCAAAGGCAGGTGTTTCGATGTGAACCCTGTTGTGCATGTGCCCATTTTCTTATATTCGCGTTTTAGTGCTGAAATGGGATTGAACCGAACTGCTGCAAGCTCTCGTCTTCTTCGTTCGCACAGCTTTGAGAGATTTCCATTGAATAGCCTTGAAATCGACCTCATGAAATCCGCCTTGCGAGAATATTTACGCCTATTTAGTATGTATGGCGGCGTCAATTACTCCACACATGGTGGTGATAACATTGTGCCTAATTTAGTATCTCCAATTACATATGTGGAATACGAACTGTGAGTGTATGGTAACGGGCTTGTTGGAGATCGAAGATCTGTAGCTTTGTAAATGATGACATTTATTGCTTTTTAATACACTGGCATTTAACCAAATAGAGACAAAGCAAGTAATTACTTTAAGGTTTCTTCGCATAGACAAATTTTCCCATCAAACGATCGTAGACTTGCTGCAAGGATTGTCGCTGTGCATTGAAATGCTCCCCTGATGTCAACAAGCCCATCGCTTGCTCATTGAGTCCTCCCGGAGTGGCTGCCTCGAATGCCATTTCTTCAAGGCTATGATGACTGACTTCAGTGGCCGTTGCACAAGATGCATAAAAGGCTGATACAAATTTCCGCGCGATTTCTGCTCCCACACCATTGTCAATCATGAATTGCTCACTTGTTTGCATTAATTTAAAAAAACTGGAAATATGTCCTGTCAAACTCACTAAAGGGCGCATTTCTGCTTCGCGTTCACATCCAACCGGTGTGCCCACAATATCTAAAATGCTAATGCAAGAGGCGATGCTAGGGTACACTAATATTGGGCCTGATCTCCGTGCAGTAGAGGGTAGCGGAACTGTTTGAACCAAACGGGAGTGATCAATATTTACGAGTGATCGAAGTTCTTCAATACCTACTGCAGCCATCATTGAGATGATAAGCTTTTGCGATCCTTCGAGACTTGGCGCTGGAGTACTCCAAGGCAGATTTGGCAATAATTGTCTTGCCACAGGGGGTAATAAACCGATAAATACAACATCGCTCTGCTCAACTAGTTTTTCGTTCTCGCATATTGTAATTAGATCGGGGAATTCTGCCGCAAGTGCAGCACTCTTCTCTTCTGAGCGTCGGCTGACCAAGATTCTGACCGGTCTCTGACTTCCTGGGGCGCTTGCATAACCACGCACCATACAAGAGGAAATCTTGCCGCAACCGAGAAACCCTAAAGTTAAACTACTTATATCCGCTTTTTTTACAGACATGCTTCACGATATGAAAAGATATCCTCTTCAAAACATGTAAGTAGCCTCTTCAAAAAGATTGCTGTATTTTTCCCCTTGTCCGATTTCCATTTTGAAGGCCTAAGAGAAGGAGAACGCACCCATGCAGTACATTACTGGTCGTATCGCAGATTCCGTGGCGGCAATTTCTAGTTTTGCTAAGAATAGAACGTCGACGCCAGGACAGGATGAGCTGTTGGCTCGACAGCGCATTAGTGATGTAAGATTGTCTATTGAATATAAGTATCTGGTGGATCATGCTCCAGGTGGTGTTTTCATGCTGCCTGCACTTGGTGATAATCGCACGCTTTACGGCGTAATATTTGTCAGGCGTGGGCTGTAAGTGCTGAGTTAACAATTGTTATGTTTTGAGCCTATTGGATGTCTTTACTCTTACCCTCTTATGCTAACTGTTTACTCTACGATCTCGAAAATATACTATGCCACATAAGATATCGCAATGGCGTATTCCATTTTACAGTGAAATTACCATCAGAGTATAACTCGCTTGGTGTAAGTCCGCAAGTGACATTTAATCCTCCAGTATTCAATCCCCTTGTAAACCCTACAACCGGATCTATGCAACTAACACTTTCTGATACACTTCTTGATGTGTGGATTCCGGAGAAGCATTTTTTAGCTACTGTAGTAACTGCTATCAAAAAGATGTTCTACATGAAATCGTACGAAACATTTCCAAGCGGTTGCTTGGCTGATGAGTCTGCGCGAGCTCTATTCGAATCGAATAAACCTGTGTTTCTGGAGAAAGTAGAGGATTGTGTGCGACGCTCGCTTCAAGAAGCTGAAGGGGTGGTCGGCATGGATGCGCGCGCTATCAAACCTGCGAATGTAGGGTCGATTCAATTTAGTTGTGAACAACCCGCACACGCTATTCTTCGCCAAGCCATACTGGGCGAATTGACAGCTGCTAGAGCGGCTGAATTGCAGGAGCGCCGATCTAAGGCCGCCGATGCAGAGGGTCTGCCTGTAGCAGCCACCATAAACCAGTCACCATTGCCTTTTCATTTTCACGCTAACAACGGCGCGGACAATGAGTCTATGGCTGTCGATGCAGCCCTCAACATTGATGCTGAAGCCAGACTTCTGGCGGAGGAAGTGATGAATGCTCTGGATATATTCAAGATGCCCCTAGATTCCAGCCATCCGGCTTGGGACATCCCGCAAGGCGCCCTTTCCAGCAACGAACTTGGAAAAGGAGAAGCTGTTGGTCTCTCGAGCGCTGGAATGGCCGCCTTCTACGATCTGAGCAATGAAGTTGAGGACGAGTGCGATGCCAACACTATATCAGTCGTTAATATGAAGTAGCCTTTGTAGGTGTCCTCAAGAGCACGAGTTTGTGTAGAAGTGGCGCTAAGTCTTGAATTTTGTTCATTATAATGTAACAAATGTATATGCTTTCATCTTGGATCAGGGCTACGCGTAAAGGGCCATGCGCTCTTTCGATCGATTTTCCTTCTTTTCCTTCTTCTCTTTCTTCTCCTGCTTCTCTTTTTTGAGAGCGGCTTCGGTAGCTTTCAACCCACGGCTGCTGTCCTTCGCCCCTACTGCATCCTTTGTGAGCAACTCCGGATCTGCAGAATTCTTCTTGCGACGGCGCCGCTTTTTCTTCCCTTCGCCCTGTTGCGCAGTACCATCTTCCTTCTCGTCGTCCTCCATATCGTCATGTTCTTCGTGTTGATGCTGTTGCTTTGAGTGGCTACCTACTGCTTGCAAGGCGCCGTCTTTGACTGTTTGCCCGACGGCTGCTGCCGCCTCCGCTTCCGCTGCTAAACGCTCTCGCATGGCTGCGCGGAGACGCTTGCGCTTCTTCGTCAGCACACCTCTGTCAACTTTGTGCTCTGCATATGGGACCAGCTTGCGAAGTCCTACATACTTGTTCAGTTCTGCGTCGTCGGCCAAGAGTATCTCTTCTGTGCGCAGGCCATAGCTCTCGGGCTCGACCTTGCGGTAGCGGAACCGCGTCTTCAGTCCTCCCACATCGTCCTCATAATCTAGCGCGTAGAGCTCGTCCAGCATAGATTGTGTCAGTTGCTTGTTCTTCTCCAAAAACTCTCTAGACGGCAAAGGGGCGTACGCGTCAAGATAGTCCTCCTCCGCATCCTCCTCCTCCTCGCCGTCATGCTCCGCGTAATCCTCCTCCTCCTCCTCCAGCTCATCCTCGTCATCCAGATACTCGTCATAGTCTCCAGCATTTATGAACTCGTCGATGGCCGCATCTCGCTCACGCAGCGCGTCTATGGAGTCATCTTTCTGGTAATATGCATCGCCGTATTGCGCCGCCATCATCTGCTCGTGCTTCTCCGGGTCCCAGTCTTCGTCGAGCATGGCGGGGTCGATGCCCATTTCCTCCAACCCCCCCATGCGCGCAATCTGCTTCACCCGCTCCTGTAGCTCCTTCTTCTTCAAGCTCTTTAGGCGCTTTAACTCCGCTTCTTTCTGCCGCTTTTCAGCGGCCTTTCTTTCCGCTTTTTCCTCGCGCGCTTTCTTGCGCTTATCATCGTCACGGCGCAACGAGTCCGTCACCGCACGGGAATGTCCTACGACCTGAGAAATGGAACGCTGTGCAGCTAAATGACCCACTTGCTCTTGGATTGTGCCAAGGCTCTTCTTTTGTCCAGATGAAGCGCTGCTCTCGCCTTCGACCTCTTCAAAGCGGAAGTTGTACTTACTCTCGAACCTGTCCACTTCGTCCAGCTCCTCCTCCTCGGCCTCTAAGTCCTTCTCCTCTGTAGCAAAAGCTTTGTTTTTTCCAAACACTGCGTCCTCTTTCCATTTTTGCTTCGACAGATATTCGACGAGAAATGCATCGCCATCGACGGTCGCTGCCCCGCCAGAGCCGCCGGGAGATTTTTCCTCTCGGGGAGTTTTGCTCTTTTTGTCTTTGCCGCTAACTGTTACAGTCTCTATTTTGGCTTTGCTCATAACAAATGGATCATCTGCTTTATCGCTCTTTTTGTGCAATTGTGCCTGTTGCTTGCCGAGCTCCAGCATACGCTGTAGCTCCCGTTGCAGCTCTTCTTTTTCGGCAGCCTCTTGCGCAGAGGTTTTGGGTTTAATGGTCAGCATATCTTCGTCACTGTCATCGTCACTTCCTGAAGAGTTCTTACCAGAGGCTGACGCCAAGAAAGCTTTACGGATTGCTTCTTGTTCCTGATCATAGGCTAGCTTGGGTCGCTTTGCCGAACCTGACAAACGCTGATGTGGGGCCATCTCATCGTCATCTTGGGCATTAAGATCAGCTTCAGCAGAACCACCTTTTAACAGCTGTTCGCGAATTACATCTTTATATGTGCTCCTTTTGCTTTTCTTGCTTTTCTTGTCATCCATTTCCAAGTCCTCGCTGTCATCGTCATCTGGTTTGGTAAACCATGCTGCATTCTTGTCGTATATGGACGGGTCTTTCGTACGAATGGAGTTAATAGTTTTTATTATTTGCAAATCCATTGCTGGTGTTATCAGTTCAGCATCATCATCTTCAGACTCTTCATCCTCACTATCCTCATCGTCTCCTCCAGCCATCAACATCTCCTTAGATCGCTGTAGATCCTTATATCGGGCTTCTGCTTCAAATTTTGATGCATATTTAGCATTGATAGAGAGTTTATGATTGTCAACTCGTTCGTTTTGAACATTTTTCTGAGAAGCTACTTTCTTCTGCCCCTCGCTCTCGCTACTCTCTGAGTCAGAAGAAGACAGCAAAAGATCGCTCTTATTCACCGTAGAATGATGAGCTATTGCTGGCGCCTTTACAGCAGGCTTGCTCTTGCTCATGATTGAACTGTCTCTCTTCACTAAGTGAAGGAAAATGATTAGGGTTAGGGTTTGACCCGAAGCAAATCATAACAATTATTGATGGTCCAATTTGGTCCAAGTTGGTTTTATATTAAAAATCAAGATTATGTCATTAGATTACGTCATAAAAATCATATATTATAACATATATATGGCACCAGACCTTGCCTTTCTTAAGTTGCTAAGCATCTAAGTTGCAAAGCCCGCGATTCCCCACTAACTGTTTGGACACTCACGTTACTTCGACTGAGGGGCGTACTATATGCGCTTTCGTGTTCATATGTTGTCATTCGCACTAGTTTTGTCTCATTTTTTCTCTTTTGGCAATGCCAAGGGTCTATGGAATCCGCGGCCAAATCTTGCAATGTACGCATGCTGATCAGCCGCTAGCTTACCGTGCAGGGGTCCCTGCGCTCCACCATGAATAGTGCGCACAGATGCAGTATTTTCAATAGATGAGGAAATTACAGTAGTATGCTTTACTGGAGTTGCAAGTGCAGGTGGAGATACAGGCGCAGAAGCTGCTACTACAGGCTTAGAGGGTACAGGTGATGGCGTAGCTATTGGTGCAGCTTTTTCAGGTAGAGCGGCAGTTGTAACAGGCGCCGCCGCAATTTTAAAGTCTTTGAATGCTGCAGCGTCAACTCCTTCCTCTAGAAGCACTAATATAGGGTTTCCAACCTTTACTTCTGCTCCTTCATCCACGAGGAGTTTACCAATTATATTTTCTTCCATAGCCTCCAGAGTAATCGTTGCTTTATCAGTCTCAATCTCGGCAATAGCTTTACCTGGGGTCACAGAATCGCCAGCTTTAACTTTCCATTTCGCGATCGTACCACTGGTCATCGTTGGGCTCAAAGCTGGCATCTGCATGACTTCGTGAGCAGGATAGCTGGAAAAAACTCGAAAAGCATGTGATCGCAATGCAGCCACAGACAAGGGGGCTCTTAAGATACTCACACTCAAATAAGAAATTATTGACATTAGAGTTCAGGGATATGATTTTCTCTCAGAAAAACTCTCTTCTTCCTCTTCCTGTTTGTAACGTTTTGATGGTTCAAACGAGCCAAATGGAAAAGAATCAAAATGGCAGTTCGATTGCTCACTGTAGATGAAAAGGGTGCTTTACAGAATATTGCTACTGTATTATGTAACCCAAAGCTACGCATTGGTGTCGAAGTAGCCACAGATGTAAAATTGGTCTGCTCATCTTTTTCACGAGACCCATTAATTCTTGAGTTAGGAAATGATAATGACGATGGTAGTACTCTGAGTGCTTCTAGAACAACTGGTATCATTGGTCTTAAGCGCATAAATATTTTCTGTGACGACGTGAGTGAGAGAACTCGACTTCTGAAATTCGGAGCATATCTCCGCGAACGCAACAAAGCTGGAATATGTAGGTACGAAAGTGAAGACATTTACTTACTTCCTCCACCTGTTGGAGCTGAGCTTATACGATGTGTCATGATGCCTCACAAAATAGTTCATGCTCCTATTCCATCTGTAGTTCCCATCAAACGGCCTGTTCCGGCTTCTGGGATTCAGAAAGATCACTCTAGCGGAGCCAAGCTTGAACACAAGCGACTAAATAATGATGCCTCTGGTTCCATTGCTAAACCTGGTTTGAGCCTCATCGCTAGTATCGCTTCGCGCGCTAGTGCTGGAGTCGACGCGCGTGCAGCGAATCAAGCAAGCAAGTTGGCAAAGCAACAAATAAGTAACAATATGGAACGTTTGGAGGCGGATTTGCACATTAAGTTGGAAGCATTTTGTGCACAGATCAGCAACGTAATGGAAGGTCAAAACGCTCACGTCACAGAGCTGCGCTTGGAGCCAATGGACAAGGATCAACGCTACGTTGTGCACGATGTCGTGACGCACTATCCAGAATTAGTCAGTGCAAGCGTCGGAGACATGGAAGATAGGCATGTAGTAGTTTATAAACGCGGCTGTCAGCCTCCAGATGTTGAGATACACGTATCAAAAGCAGAGTTGCGAACTCAGCAGCCAAGATTTGCGAGCCGATCAGCGACTGCCAACGGCGCGGGAGCCGGTAAAATTCTTATGGTAGAGGCTAGTGATGAAGGTGGCCTTGTGACGTTGAACACAGTCAAGAAAGACCGCCGCACCATTGAGGAGCTGCGCAGAGATGGTGCTGTCGCCGCTGCTCCCAACAAGCGAACGAAGCGAGAGTAGCCGGATTGAATGTATATGTTATGCTTCTGTAGATGCTGGTAATTATTTATATATTAAAACAAAAGCAATCCAATAATTTTTATCAAACCCTCTTCAATAGAGGGGTATCATGTATCCAAAAAATCTTATCGAGCCTTATTTAATAGAGGGGTATCATGTATGTAATGCTTGAGGGATTGCTTACGCCCATTTCGCCAGCACGCTCATCGCGCTGATCCCGGCAATGAACGAGATGTACATATACGCAAATCTGAACCAATCGGGTCTCGATGTACCTTTTACACTAGTGCCGTGCTTGCCGTGGGCAATATGCGAGAAATCTTCCGCCACCATCTCCACCAGCGACGTATATATCAGACTACCAGCGGCGACACATCCAAATGAGGCTTGTATTTCTTTCCCATGATCGGTTGTCGGCACATTCAGCCCTATTAAAATTCCTGCGGGTACTGATAGTGCAAATACAAGCATGAACGCTATCGCATATCGCGGGCTGTATTCTGCTTGCAACGACGCCGAGCCCAGAGCAATCCCTTCCGCCAATTGATGAAAGGCATACGCCGCCAATAGCACTCCTAAGACACGAGAATCTTCGATACCTCCTAAGGTAACGCCAATAATAACCGAGTGTACAGTGACAGCTGCTTCAAGAAGCAATGATTTCAAGATACTTTTGGCGGTGTTTTCGACAGTAATCGTGACATGTCGGTGTATCTCCGGTCCTGCAGCGCGCATGATGTCCACCGCAAGCGTTTGAAATGGAACAGTATTGCCGGTGCAGCAATCTATATTTTGTGTGGATGTTAGATTGTCTGTAGATTTGCTGACCGAAGGAATTACTGCGGCAGGTCTTGCGAAATCGATGTCGTTTTGGCTAGCATCTGCATGTCCAGCGTGTTCGTGGCCATGGTGATTTATGTCAACGTGGCATGGCAATGTGTTTGGATGGATCTTATTGCCACTATCATCTAGGCCAATCTTCGCATCCGATCTACTTCCGTCACCACAGCTTGCATGCTCGCCATGGCAATGAACGAGACTTTCTTCGTGAAGTGCATGCGAGTGGTTGTGACCGTGCTCTAGACGGTATGGATCGTCGCAGATGTGAACATCTTGTCGTCGTAAAGGAGTATGTCCATAAGAACCATACGTGTCTTTTTCTGTGTTGTTATTACCGTCTGATGACAGTTTATGTAATTCTATCTCATCGTATTCATCTGTGCAGCTTTTTGGTAAACTCTCCTTTCGATGCAATAACATTCCACCTGCCGTTTCAAGCCCAAGTGCCAATACTATGCCCACGACGCATAGCACCATTCCGATTGGAAACGAATGCTCTTCTTCTCCTTCTTCTTCTGAATGCGATGCGGCGGCTTCAGATAATGTATGAAGTGACTCGCCTAGCAGATGGACAAACGCGACGCTAAGCATCACTCCAGCTGAAAATGATTTCAGAGACATCCAACTTGAAGATATCGCTTCTTCGTGGCTTTTCGGTGCTCCACGTAGATATGGAATTCCGAACCCAATTGCTGAAGCAATCATCGTAATAAATATACCTGCAATTCGCAGGTCAGTGTTGTTTTCCATCCTTTTGGAGTATAATCTTCGAGAAAATCGGTAAAATCCTGACCCACAATTTCTGGTCTGTTTCAAATAACGAAATGGAGCTCTCCTCCGGATTCACAAATATCTCTTCAAAATCTTCCAAAATAAAGACGTTTAAAAGCGAAAATGCAACATCCATATGTGTAGTTTACACTCCAAGAGTTATTATTTCTTGATAGTTCGTTTAAAATAATATATAAATTGACAACGATAAATTATTAACACGTTCTAAACTGCTTCTTTTGAGACATTTATCTCAAGAGGCTGTCGACCGAACCACTCCGACTCCTTACCCATACATGAGTTGCCTCCACAAGCACTTACTGAGGTCACGTCCTCTTTTATGTCTTTGCGTCGAACCAGAGCCAGAATCTTGTATGTGCCCGCTTGAGTGAACCAAGCGCCTATATGCTGCTTGTACGGCAAATTCTTCATCGTAAATGTAGTGCGCAATGTGCCAGTGAGGACGCATTCAGCTGGAGATTCATCTACAGCGCTACCGCCCTCTGGGGCATACCCTATCACCGCGAGTTCCCACACATCCTGAGGCGCAGTTCCTTCTCCCGCGTGGCGTTGCGTTACTTCGATCATCAACGGCATGTAGTGCCCCACACGCGGCACCTCTGACGTCTGACATAGTATCTTTATGCAAAGTTGCGGCGGAGCGCGGCATTGAGCCGGTGCCATCACGACGGGTATCTCTCCTTCCCCAAAAGAGCTCTGCCTTGGTGCCTGCTCTTGACCAGAACTTTCATGCATGCACCAGTGCAGCCGATTGCTCAGTCCCAGCAGCGCTGCACTTTCTGTCAATGAAAGTATTATATTTCTTGTCGAGTTCGCAGGAACTGCATAACTTATTGTGCTATCCATAACAGCTGACACCGAAGCATGGTGCGAAGTGGCATTATCCAGCACCAGAACTTTCGCAGCCAACTCATCCAGATCACGTAATACAAGCGGTGCTGCTTGCGGAATAGATGTCGCCACTTTTGAAGCGGTGAGATCCTGTTCTGCGTGAATCAATGCCGTTAATGCTGCCGCAGCTTGCCGGGTTTCTTGTGGGCTTAGTGGCAGACACCTTCGAAGACCTGTGTCTACAGCAGCTAAATGCGCTGACAAACCACGCAGCGGAACAAGTGGCATCACTAAGAACGCGCGTCTACAGTTGACGAATCCATCGCTTTGAAGAATGCTGTCTACGTAAGACTCGTGAGCGGGTTCTGAACCGCACGGATCACCCTTTGCGGGAGCTCGCATGGCCCCCACAGCACGCACGGTAGGATCATCCCCCACAGCTTGAAATTCCAGAACAACGCCTATAATGCTCGGTTGTTGCTTCCACTGCAGCTGCAAGCAAAGCGCACTGTCGCCATGGGGTTGCTCACTCAGAACAAGCGGCATGGGTAGAGGTAAGGGCAGTCTTCGTGCGGCGCCAATGTCTCCGGCTGAACCAGAGTATGCAGCGCCAACAAGTGAAACGCAAGCTTGCTCTTGCGAATGATTCTTCTCAAGCTCCGCGTGTCCTTCATTCAGTATATGCATCTCTGTTGCGTTGCTATCCCACTCCAGGTCTCCACCAAATTCGTGCAGCACCGTAGAGGTTTTTGTGATAGTCCCGTTCTCCTTTCCTTTCGCCTCACATGTCCGCATCCACTGATGCGCAATGATTCGTAGACTAACAATAGGAAGCTGCCGCCTTGTCATATTCCCGGTAAACCCGGAAGCAAATAGGCGGATCCACTCGCAGCGGTGCTCGCCGCGATAGAGACACAGCGGCCTCAATGGACTACGCGCGGGCAAAGGAACGACAGCCTCGAAGCTAGCTTCGGAAGTCCAAATTGTAACTTCGGGACTTAGTGCAGCGACATCAACAGGATCGGCCCCGGTTCCAGTCCGCAGCGATGCTGTCTCCACCTGGAGGGTCGGGCCCTCTGCAACTACCACAATGCTTGTGTCACGCACGGCGCCATCGATGGTCAACGCTGCTGCTAAGTCGTCTTCTCGGCCATCAGCCGGCACGCCCTTACCCATATGCTCGCTCCGAAGATGCATATATCTGTGCGCATAGTGTCTTCGCAGTCGTCGCGGAGCGGAGCATTCTGAATCATCCTGTGCGCCACCCGTCGTGTCGTGTACTTTTGTATCGCACAACTTAGGTCCGTGTTTGCTGCCCAGCTCTTGCTCTCCAGGCAAATAATAAGCAAATCCATGCGAATCAACACGAATCACATGCACGGCGGGGCCCATCCGCAGCTCCAGACCCACGATGCGCAAAGTTCCCGCCTCCAAGGGCAGCACTGATAGGTTCAATCGGTATTGCTGCTGGAATGGCGGTACGACTAATGGCGAGACATGAGATGAATGTCTCGCTCCTGTGCATAACACACGTACCGCACTGTACTCCAATGCCATGGCAAGTGGGTTGTAAAGGGTGACCGCAACATGTGACAGGCATCCCACTGTCCACACGGCATTCTCGACTGAATGGTCCGCAGACTTGCCTTTGCGCTTGTTACTTTTCGCGCTCGTCTCAGCAAAAGGGTCATAGAATAAACCTGGAGCAGAATCAGAAGAAGATAAATGCATGTTCTCCAGTGCAGCATCTGAAGCCGGCGCCGATGTGTCGCCCGGGGCTGCAGACTTGTCTCTCATTGACAGTGCTGCACGTGCTGCCGGTGAAAAGATCTTCTCCGAACGCACACCAATCGGCAACAATAGTGGTTGCATGCAGTATAATACTTCCGGTAGAGCTACTCTGTACATAGGCATTAGACCCTGAGCCAACTGCACGAACATGTCCGTTGCGTTCTTTTGATCCGAATGCGGGATGTGTAGTGCAGTGCAACCGAGGGCAGCTGTAGCTCCGTGCATCAGTGCGTCTGGTAGCGCCCATTGCAATTGAGTGCTCATTTCCGCTGCAACGCTATGTATTGGCGTTAGAATAGGACTGTGCAAGTGCTCCGTTCTACCGTCCTAAGGTTTGTTAAGGGATATAGTTGGACTGATGGGAGACAAGCACGTCTCACTTTCAACAGCGGGATCCGCGGGCTTATATTGCAAGTTGACGAGGTGCGTAGGGATTGCTAAACCACGCGGCAATCCCGCGATCGCAAGACCTGACGCATATGCCGGGTCCTGCGTGGGGGAGGTTGGCAAAAGCGTAGGAGCAGCATGCACTGCATGCGCGAACGGGAATGCTTTTGAAATGTGTCTTTGCCGTTCTTGAGCCTCGATAGTGTTAACATCTTCTTTTACAGAAGTCGTTGGAGAACGAGCAGATACGTTCTCTGCACTCATGATTGCTTGCAGCAATCTGGGCTCAAAGCTGGATTGGATGCTGCTATCCGCATCGACACTTAAGGTTCGGTCTAAAACTCCCGCCAGACTGAAAACACTTTTTTTATGTGGAGGAGATTCAGGATCTGCGGCACTAGAACTGGCGCCTGGAATACCAACCGCTGATGTCGATGCTGCGGATGACGAGACAGAGCGCTGCGACGTCGAGGCAACGCCTGTGTTACTCACGACGGCGCCGATCGTTGTAGAAGTTGTTGACAACCCCGCTTGCACTTCAACAGCTGCTGTGCTAAAAGCCGCTGCGAGGGATTTAGGAGCCAGAGCTGTGTCTGTAGCCGGTGTTGTCGTTAATCGAAAGACGTCTCTACAGGCATCTGAAGCAACTGTTTCGGAGCCTGGATTTAAATTCTCTTGCAGGTGCATAAGGAAATGTGCACGCTGATCGGTAGGCAATGCGTCCATCCACTGAGAGACAATAACTCCCTCAGTAGCAGCCTGCTGCATTTGCAGCCTAATCAAAGCTGCAACATAGCGGGAAGCGGCGCGATGATCGCCGCTGTCCTTCGCGGAAAAAGCACAATGAGCCAATAACTGCTCGATAGTGGCAATATTGCGAGAAAAGGGGAAGAGAATGAAGAGATAAATATTAGAAAAGTGCATAAATGCAACAAAACATCACCCGTTGCGAGTCAAGAAAAACCTTACGCACCTGACGACGCATGCCGGGCCAGCTGCGCTCGGGATGCACTATTGCGACATCCGAAGCCTCAGCAGCGTCGAGGGAAAGAGCATCTACTACAGTGCTTTCGCTAGAGATGCTTCCCTGAATGTAGTTACCGATGCCATATTGCTGTGCGGTGGCACGGAGTAATGCGTGACCCAAAGAGGTGTTGTCGTTTTCTGCGCAAGTGAGCGCTGCAGTGTACAGTAGCAGAGCATACTTGCGTTGCATGCCCAGATGTTTGCAAATGAGACTGCCCTCGATCGTGCATTCGATCTGCTGCTGGGCGTTTAGCCCAGGCACAGATGCGGCGCGCAGCACATATGCCAGTGCGCGACGGTCGTGTCCAGGCCAACGCTCGTTCTTGAAGACCGGCGACGTCGCCGCAAGCTCATGGAGCCTGGCGATACGAAGCGCACATTCCACTTCCAAAGCGCAGAATACAACTCGCCGGGAGTAGAGTGACATCGCCTCCGCTGCGCGCTCTTCCGCAAGCATAAGTGCTCGCACAACAATTGATGGATAAGAGTTGGAAGGCGACTTGTTTAGCACAGACAGTGGTAATGCGCGCAATTCACGGGACAGTGCATCTTCTAATGGCATTTCTAGCTCAGCAAGTAACAGGATCGCAGCAGCAAATCCTTCTAATGCGCCTGCCAACCAAAGCTGGTCGCCCAACAAGCGGCATTCGTTAATGCTGCTGCCGTAGTGCTGGAGCGCATCCAGGGGCGAACAAACCTGCAAGGATAAATCCCCCATCCACTTAAGCAGACGCCCTGCGGGTCGCTTCTTGTAAGATCCTTTAGCAAATTCCTTCTCACGGCGGGCATTGGTAACGGAAGTGCGCAAATCGTCAATCTGCCCCGATTGCACCTCCGTCTCGCGCTCGTCAATCTCATCGAAGAAAGTGCACAGAGGCAGACGCGCAGATCCTTCGGGCAACGAACCTTTACTCTTTGCAGTTTCGCATATTTGCATTTGCTCTTCGAAAGCTTGGATGATTTTGATGGATGCGTTTTCCATGTTGACAGAAAGATGAACGCGCACCATGCTGTACCGGGGAAATGGATAGCGCGGGGGAACAGAGTTCATAAAGAAAGGGCAAAAAGGACAGTACGTTAAAACAAGGCAGATAAAGATAATGCCTACGAGCTTTGCAGCAATAAAGAAGTGTCGAATCCCATTGAAATTAAGATACATGAAGAGCAGTTAGGGTGAGAACGTTTCAGTTTATACGTACCTGCTCCCGTTTTCGCACAGTAAATCAGGCGGAAAGACAATCATCAGACTAGGGTCGCGAATAGCAGGCAATAAGAGCTCTGCATATGGATCATGTAAACCAGCGAAAGAATAGTTAAATAAAAAAAGTCTGCGCAAAAGGACATTGGGGTGTCGCCGCGTGAAATAGTCCAATTCACTGGCAATCTTGGCCATAGGGTTAACTCCTAGCTCCGGATAGTTAATTAAACCCATTATCATTAGAACCCGCCGGGAACTAAATAAAACGAAGAATAAGTTAGAAATAAGTATATAACAAAGTAAGGTAGAGGAGGTACAAAGCTTTCTTGCTTACCTTTGAAAGTCATCCAAGTCTCCGGGACCATTAGGAACACGGTCATAACGCAAATATTCAAAAAGAATTGAACCGCGGTTATACCATTCGAAGTGTCGGAACCCATTGTTTACCTCTGGATTCCATTGGCTCGGCTTGCTAAGTTCGGAAAGTGGCACTTCGCGTAACTGCGATATAGTATGAAAATGGAAATCAAAGAGCGAGTTCTCGCCGATAGGGACTACTAAGACACGAATAGCGCGCGAATCATCAAATGTGGATGTCTTATGGGCCAGCATGAAATCGCTTCAGAAGCTCGAGGTGGGCTTTGCAAAGGCTTGGGAGATACACTTTATTACAGAATACCTCACAAAAACCCAAAGCGTCTCCACTGTTGCAACTGTATTAGTTTGTTTAAATTACTTTATTCACCGAATTCAGCTAGCTCAAGCTCAGACTCACAAAAAATTGAATGTGGCATTAGCTCCAAATAAAAGTTACGAGATGGAAGCGGAAGTCCTGGACAAAATTTAGTAAAGGAAAAAGAGAATGAACGGCAGCTCAAGCTCATCCATTTATAGCTCGCCTATTTCTGCATCGAAATCTTTTTCACATGCTGTAGATTACGATGTTGGAGACAAGGTTTCGATTCAAGGAACCACGAAGACAGGGTTAGTTAGATGGCTCGGAGTACCTTCGTTCGGAGAGGGAGAATGGGTTGGACTAGAGTTGGCAAGTAAAGATGGACATTGCGATGGGAGCAGGGATGGTATCGAGTATTTTAGTTGCAAAACGGGCTTTGGGTTGTTTCTGCACGCTGCAATGTGCACAAAACTACCACAAAAGAATACTCCTTTAAAAGTTCCCACGCCATTCTCACAAAATGCACTCATATCAAATAAATCGAAGCTTACAGGTGGTAGTATAATGTTGCCTCCTGAAACGCCATCTCCGGCGACTTCGGCACGCAACACTCAGCGTTCATCTGCTTTAACAAGAAGTAACGTTGGAACGCCGCCATCCAAGCAACTGGCCAGTATAACGCTAGGTGATTTTGCGGAACTGTTGAAGCGCGTCGATAATTTAGAAATAGCCCAACGTGAGTCCTCACGTACGTTAAACGAAATTCTGCGTATCGTACAGGAATCAGGAGCTGTCAAAAGAGTTGATGGTTTCCACTTAAAATCAGAATCAGGTGTCGCTGAGGATACGCTAGCAAGAATTGCAGAGCTAGCGAGGAAAGCTCAAAAGGAACTTCTTATGCAAAAATAGTTTACATGTAGTGTTTTTTGTTGTAATTTTGATAATTTTGTGGACTAGTGATGCGGTTACATTACGCTGCTTACACAACAAGTGGATTTAATGAGTTTAAAAGAGTGGTACTCGGTTTCTATATCATGTTGACGTACTCAGGCATTCTAGCTCAGTATGGCATCGTCATCGCCTTCCTAACCCGTCCGATAACATGTCCCCAAAAGTGGACATGTTATTGGACGGATACAGATTAACTGTGTGGGAGATTTGATGGCAACAACTCTAGCTTCCATGATATCTAGCATACACGAATTGTGAGGTTCTCAGTCGTATTTGTGTCCGAAATGTTGGCTACAGATGAAGCTTTTGGGTTGATATTTGATGTGTCATCAGTATCATAAAGTATATCACCGATATGATAGGAACAAAACTACGTAGAAGATGATAATGCAAATAAATAGAAACACTTGCTTAGAGACCTAAAGATCTCACTGCAATATACGGTCGACCGCACGTGAGAGTCACGTCGTCGAGGGCACTGACCCACGGTGAGGCCATGCACAAAGTTCACTTTGGAGAGAAACGAATTTCTCTCTTTGATAGCAGAGATTCGACCGAGAATATAACAGTTCAATCTAAATTTACTGATTTTATTTTAAAACTACTAACACTACTTCCATTATATCACTGTTACTTTAAAAAAATCAAATGGAAAAAGAGAACGTTAACAACGTGACATTCTTAATAGATAAACTAGCGGACGCAAGTCTAAATGAAATACTCTTTACGAAACGCAAAGAGAAGCTCAAAAGTTCTGGCTACAAGGTCGGAAAAGCTGCCGTAAATAAAAGCACAACCGCATCGCGTGCGCGTAAGGTGACAAAGAAAATGGATAATGCTATAGAACTTAAAATTAAGCGTATAGAAAAAGAAATGCATGCAAAATTTCGTAGTTTAAATGAAAAAAATGACTTTCTTGAGCGTCGCATAGTGACTTTGGAGCAGGAAAAACACGTTCTTAAGAACACAAATTTAGAGTTGATGAAGCGGATTCATCAATCATCAAAGGCAGAGGTTAGAGACGTTTTGGAAGAGTTAACACAACTTCGGGAGTCATTTGCAGATCAGAAGCAAGAATTATTGAACTTACAGACGTCAATCCAGTTTCCAAAAGTACGTTTGGAACCAGAGCAGGAAAATGAACTCAAGACGCGAATTAAAAGCAAAAAGACTAGTTCTTCTTCGAAGCTAACCACTGATCAAACCGGCAAAATATCTGAAAAAACGCTTCAATTTGCGTCAAATGAACAAGGGGTCGAGCTTTTTGCTCGGATGCAAGTTCTAGAGGATCAAACCAATTCTTTGCGAAAACAGATGCTACATGTTGTAAATATGTCTAATGGGGCATCAGAGAATATTCATACCAACATTGCCAAAGAATTTGGTAGCATGGGAAGTAAATCGGAAGAGCGCTTACAAACACTAAAGATTCGTTTGAAGGAACTTGAGCGTGCGGTTGCGGCAGGCCGCAAAGTGACCAGTGAGGCTCTTTCTGATCAAAAGTTGGCTCTACTATTTCTATATAGGCATTCCAATATTACCAGTAAAGCAAATATGAGCGATCGCGAAGTAGAAACGGTGTTTGGAAAGCTTGGAGGTGCAGGGGCATTGAATGTCGACAATTTGTGGTAATTCCGTGAAACAAACCAAAATAGGCCCGGATAAATGTCAATTATTATGATTAAATTGTAAAAATAATGAAATGTAATAGTTTACGAGTCACTGTTTATAAAGTTTATTGAACAATCTAAGACTTTATGCAAAAAAGTATGACATTATTTTCACATCATCGTTCGTCGACGTTTTTAAGCCGAAATACCAAATACCTCACCCACTGTAGATGCAATTTCAAGGCAAATCTACCAAAAAATCGAAGACAAGACACTGCTTAATTGCTGCATCAACATCCTCTTTCTGCACGGTTCGCCGCTTGCATTTCTCAGCAGCTGCATTTGCACGCAATGATAATTCAAGAATGAACATTTCGCATGCTTTAGCAAAAAGGACAGGTGCTTCAGCACTGATCATGCGTACATCTTCATCACTTTTCATGATTCGTTTGATTCGTGCTAAAGGTAAATCATTGTGATTCTTAAAATCTTGTTCAGTGCCAATTTCCAAATAGTTCATTTCTAGAGCCTGTTGCTCCCAAAACCGCATAAGTGAATCTATCATGCGCTGATCATGTTGTTCATCGGTAAGTTCATTAAGATCTGTATCATCGTCAGGTAAACATTCTGGATGTTGCGACATTGAACTCTCACGAATACGCTAGCGAGAGGAACTTAATATATAAACGAAAATTAGAGTATACAGTGATAAAACACAAAAATATATAGTGGCAACTATGTATTTCTTATTAGGGAGCACGGTTTTACTGGAGATGTACAAGTTCCGCGCAGGTTTTCTTAACAATCTTTTGTCCATGCTGGACGATTGAAAAAACGAAGATTTCTTAAACCTCAGGTCCGAATGTGGTTGATTTGAAATGTGTGATGTTGTGCAGCATAATTTAGTATGACTCAAGCGATAATACGCGGAGTGACTAAGTTTACTGCAGGCGAAATCTGTAAAGGTCACATCAAAATTTCGTAAGTTCCGCTTCGAAGCATGCCTGAGGCCGAATATGACTATAATGAATTTGAACCGTACACTTTTTCGGAGGTTGAAATATTTAAACAAGATCATTCAACATCGTTAAGAGACAGAAATGAGCGTATTGTTGAAGCTGACCGCGCCAACTTGCCCGGCACAGACCACGTTCCAACCAAAGGTCTTGGATCGTGGTCATTTGATATCAAGTCTAAAAAACGTAAATACATCGCTCTAAGCGGAAAGATTTATTTGGGAAGCGAAGCTATGCGTCAACACCGTGAGGATTTAGAAAGCGAACAGCACCCTTCAAAAAGTGCACGCAGAGAGTTGGATCAACTTGTACAGGAATCTGCATGGATTCTGGAGCAATATACGGAAACTAATACATTATTAGATATATATGACTTAAAGACGTGGGGTTTGCCACCGCGCGTTTTAGCTCGATATCGAGCGGAGGGCGTAAGCCGCTTATTTGAATGGCAAGTATGTGCGCTTTCATGCGAAGGAGTCCTGCATGGCGGCAACCTTATTTATTCAGCACCAACCTCAGGAGGCAAAACTCTTGTTAGTGAAATCCTTATGCTTAGGCGCTTGGCTCAACACCCGCAAGAGTTGTCAAGAAACGAGTCAGTGGGCGATGTACCTTCCAAACCAGATTTGTCAACCACCAAATATTCACCGCGTCTGGGAAAAACGGTATTTTATGTAGTTCCTCTGATCGCTCTTGCAGAGGAGAAAACTAGATATTTTCAAAACAAGTGGCAAGATTTATATTTGGGTGTACGACCATTTCACAGCGACGTGCAAGACAGCACTGCGCTGACCTCCGACGTCAGTGTTGCCGTCTGCACGATCGAGAAAGCCAACAACTTGCTCAACATTCTCATAGACGAGCAACGAGAAAGCCAACTTTGCATGGTCGTGATCGATGAAATTCATTTAATTTCAGATTCGAACAGAGGGTTTCTTCTTGAGGTGCTTCTATCGAAAGTGCGCTTCTTCTTCAAAGAACGTGTGCAGATTGTTGGCATGTCCGCTACGATCCCGAACTTAACTCACTTAGGCCACTGGTTGGACGCAAGCGTATATAACACAGAATTTAGACCTGTACAGCTTGATGTCAAAGTATGCGCGGGAGCCACTGTCATGACCCGACGCGCGGGCGCGAGCAGCACATGCTCCGAAGCTCAAAGCAGTATTCAGGAATTCGAATCAGCTTTTTCTGTGGAGAGGGTGTTGCCATTGCCTCCGGCTGGACCAAGTTCACATGCAAATATTGCGACATTTTCTCTTATTCACTTGTCCATGGAAACACTGCGCTCAGGCAAATCTGTTATTGTATTTTGCAATTCGAAGAGTTTGTGCGAAAAAGTTGCAATCCAAATATCGAGCGCAGTTTTGCAGATGGAGCAAGGCACTGACATCGACTCATCTGCAGGGATTCGTGGTCTACGGCGGCGCCAAAGGCTGCAACTAGTGGAGGAGCTCAGCGTGACTCTTGCTGGGCTCTGTCCTACTCTACACACGTCGATCCCACAAGGCTGCGCATACCATCACGCAGGCCTCACCCAAGAAGAACGGAAAATCATCGAAGAGGCATTCGCACAGGGAGTGATCAGCGTCTTGTGCGCCACAAGCACTCTAGCAGCTGGCGTAAATTTGCCAGCCAACAGGGTAATCATCAGGTCCACTCGAATGGGGCTGGATAAACTGACGGTGTCGAGCTTTCGCCAGATGTGCGGCAGAGCCGGTCGAATGAATCTCGATACAACAGGCGAAGCGATCTTGCTTGTACATCAGCATGATGCCGAGGACCGAGCAAGAGCCGCAGAGTTGATTTTCGGGGAAATTGCGCCACTGCGGTCCTCGCTCCACGAAGGCAGAGGTGGCGGAGTCGAGAAGCTGCTTCTCGAAGTAATCTATTTAGCCTCGAAAAACAAAAACCTGCCTTCAATTCGGAACAAAGAAGATGTTAGCAATTTCGTTTCTTGCACATTGCTTGGATATCAGCACATGGACAATGGACAAGCGCAACGCTGGGCTCACGACGCCATGCTATTTTTACTGAAGCACGGATTCTTACTGCGATTGCAGAGCATGCCTCCACCGTCTGATCTTCCGACAGGAAGGGCTCCGCCAGCAGATCAGCCATTTTTAGTTTCTGCGCTGGGTAAAGCAACTGTGAAGTCTGCGATCTCTCCGAGGGACGCCATTCAAAGCGTCAAAGATTTGCAGAAAGCGAACAAGTGCTTAGTTTTGAAAAGTGGCATGCAATGCGTGTTTCTCGTCACTCCTCCCTCCAATCATACTATTCTAGTGCGTTGGGAATTTTATGAGGAAATATTCGAAACATTGTGTAGATTGTATCCTGAAGTGGAGAAAGTGGCTGTGGAAACACTGGGCATCAGCCGCCTGCGCTTGCAGGAGTACAAATTCGCTGCCCCAAGCACCAAGGAATCCAGTATGAAAGAAAGCACACGTTTAGATCGGAGATTCTATGCAGCCATGGTATTATTTTGCCTGATTCAAGAGCGCCCTCTCGACTCCGTCCTCGCTCTCATGCAACTATCGCGCGGTGAAACGCGTAAGTTGCAGGAGGACGCTGCCCTATTCTGCAGGACTACTGTGACCTTTTGCAGGGAGCTGAACTGGAGGTTATTAGCCGCTTGTTTAACACCTGTTTCAGAACAGCTGAACTATGGTGTTCCTGACGAGCTATTGGAACTTGCACGACTGGGTCTGGATCTGATGTCTAGTTATAGGGCTCGGACGTTGTATAAGGCTGGCTTTAAAACACCCTCTGACATCGTTGCGGCCGACCAAGCGAGTTTAGCGGGAATTCTGGAACTTGCACTACCAGTAGACAATGAGCGCCCAGTTGGCACGCTTTCTCGCACCGGCGCTGGAAGCGAGTCCTCGCGCAATGACAGCAGCGGGGGCGATTTGGCGAGTGCTTCCGGTGGGAACAAGGCCAGTGAGGCTTGCCGCCGTTTGGCAGACAAATTGCAACGAAGAGCCGCTCAATACATTCACAACAGAAACAGTCTCTCTGCACTTTTACAGCAGGAAGGCATCATCGCAAGCAGTAACTTTGCATGAGTTGTGCATTTATACATTACTTCTACATTAAATTCATTATCAATTTCTACTCTATTTGTCAGTGGCCTCAGATTTGTCAGATTGAATAAAGTTGTATATTCCACCCAAAAATGTATGACTTAGCCACTTCAGGCTATGACCTCGGTCATTCGGCGTTTGCTCCGCATGCGCCTGTAACTCTTCGCGTAGCCGCGCAGCCACCTCGGCGTCCTTGCGTTTCTTGAACTCTTCAAGCAACACGGCGTCAGTGTCACAATAGCGTGTGATGCACGGAGGCTTCAAAAAAATCGTCACCTGTTTACGCGCAATTTGATTCCGCATGTCCAAACCAGCGAGGATTTTCAGACGAGATGGCGGCAGGGCCAAAATCAGATTGTCCGCCTTCATGATGATTCTGTCGAAAGAGACTTTTTTGTTTTCACACACATTCACGAGATAACTGTGAACTTTAGACATTTCACAATCCATAGCAAATAGCTCTTCCTTGCACGACAATACTAGCGCGGTGCACATGTACAGGCAGAACATGGGGTGCGAAGTGATCAACGCGTCGAACACCCGCGCTACAGTTTGTAAATCCCGCAAATCGTGAGAAAACCAAGTAATGAGCCAAGACACAGCAAAGTAAGGTTCTGTCATCGACTTTGTCAGAAAAGCGTACAACTTCACATCCACTTTCTTTACAATTTGCAATATTAGTGACAAAGCTTCTGTTACGTTTGCGAAATCCTTTCCCATGTAGTCCCGCAAAAAGTGCTTTGAAACGGCTTCAACTAAAAGAAACGACAAATCCTCTTCCCCCTCAAAAACTTCGATAAACACAGACGTAACATCATGGAATCCTTGGTAATACTGTAAGTCAGGATTGTGCGTAAGTGTAGCTGTAATAATATCAGATAATAGCGCTCTCTTTTTCTCCAACCGCGTTTCATCCCACTCTCTGCAATGAGAAAAATTCCAAAAACTCCTTTCGATGTCACATTTTATTTTTTTGTAAACTTGGCTGTCTTTGTCCATCGAGTATTGACGGAAATCACTTGCGAGATATCGATTAACACCAAGGAACTTTGGCCAAACACGCTGGCGCAATTCGTTATTGATAAATCCACCTTCTAGTCGCGAGACGGTATGAAGAGCATCCAGATCCACCGGCTGGGTATTTAAAATACGCTCAATTTGCTGAATTCGTTTCGCCAGCACCTCAGGATCGTTCAAGTTTTGCACGACAGAAACTCTGGACTTAAATGACATAGGAATGTCAATATTCGCTGTGGAAATAGAGCGCTCAGCTTGAGCAATAGTTTCACTCTCCATAGCTTGCCAATTGCACCTCTTTAATTACTGTTCAAACGCTATTGAGAACGCTATTTTCGATTGACGAAGACACGTGGGGAACTTTGATTATTATTAACAAACCCTCGGAATCTTAAGATATAAATAAAGCTTTCTTTTATTATATTTTTTCCCTAAAAAGAATGAGATATATGTCCGTCTAATCTAAAAAATAACACCGCTGCAACAAAAAATGCATTCATTTATTGTAGACAGGTTGCAACGCTTTGTCAGAGTAGTACGCAGACTGGCTTATCAAACCAATGTTATGTCTACGACTATTCGTCACTCTGGTAACAGAAAACAGTGGAATTATTAGAAAGTTGTATTCAAAAAGCGACTGGGCTGGTAGACGCGAATAAATTTCACGCCACACATGTCGCTTAAGCCTCCAACTGCTTGAGTCGTGGCAGCGCATTGCAACTATATCTATAGTTGGTAGCTCTGCCATACTCTCGCTGATTGGAGGCTTATCCTCAGCATCCAGCCTTTTCAGTGGACAGCCCACTACTTTTGGAAATAGTGAGCCCGACCACCTCCTCGGCAATGGTGGGATGGATGCCTACAGTGTCCTGCAAGTCTTTCAGATGCAGTCCCTTGCGAAATGCCACGGCGAAGCCCTGAATGACTTCTCCTGCATTAGGGGCAGCGATATGTATGCCGAGCACCTTTTCGTCGTTGGTCTTGTCAACCACCACCTTGGTGATGCACTTGAGGTTTTCCAGATGGTGCACGACCGTCCACTCCAGGGGCTGGAATGTCGATACGTAAGAATCTACATTGGCTTCACCGAACTTTTCAATAGCCTCTTCTTCACTCAAGCCCACAGTGCCAAGCTCTAAAGGTGTGAAGACAGTTGTTGCAATGTTTTTATAAACCATGACTTCGTCCTTTTGGCCGAACAGACGTCTGGCCAGAAGCTGCCCAGCTTTGATCGCCACGGGAGTGAGCTCTGGAGCACCCTCCACTACGTCACCGACTGCATAGACATTAGGAACACTTGTCTGCTCATTCTTGCAAATGAGTTTTCCATTTTTATTCGCGAGCAAGGGCACGCTAGACGCAGCGTCGACACCAAGTCCCGGCAGATCCATATATCTACCCGTGGCCACCAGGACGGTATCGAATTCTTCTGAAGTCCCGTTATCAATGTGAACCAAAAGCTTGCCAGAAGGAAGCTTCTCAATACTCTTAGGTAGCACACCTTGGATGATCTTGGTACCCTGGTGCTCCATCACGTCCTGGATCTTAGCCACCATCTCACGGTCGAAGCCGCGCAAGAGCATGGAGCGCACGAGGACGGTCACATCCCCTTGCTTCAGACCGGTAATGAAGCCAGCACATTCTAGAGCAACATAGCCAGCACCAACCACGCAAGTCTTTCCAGGGGGCGTTTGTTTCATGAACAAGTCATCGGAAGTAAGCACAAGCTCACCACCGGGGACGGTCAGCGCCTGAGGACGACCGCCGACAGCTACGACGAAGCGCGCGCCAGTAATGTTAGCTTTTTGCCCTTTGGCATCTGTGCACTCCAGTGTGTGATTATCAATGAATTTGCCAAGTTTATTAATATACGTGATGCCTTCTTCTCGAAGCGCCACCTTGTAGCCGAAATTCAAGCCTTTGATGTGATCTTGCACATTCTGACGCAAAGTTTCCCAATTGTGGGTCATAGAAGGGATCTGCCAACCATAAGAAGAAGAATTAGAGCTATGCTCGCCTAGAAGGGCAGCGTTGTGCATGAGCTTCTTGGGGATGCAGCCCACATTGACACAAGTTCCGCCAAGACCCCACTTTGAGCCAGCAGGAGAAGGCTTCACAAAATCGAGAATAGCAACTTTGGCACCAAGTTTTGCAGCTTCACGACCTGTTGCCAATCCCCCAGAGCCACCACCAATCACTATGAGATCGTAGTCGAATCCATGGTCTACTTTGTAGCCATCATCAACTGGTGCCCATGAACTCGTCGGTTCTTCTTTTACACTAAGAAATTTGCGAGACCACTCTAGAAAGTCATCGCGACCACCAATTAAGGACGAGAATTCGTTTTTTTCATTAGACAGCCAAGTGATTGGCGATGTCTTATGTTGAGGCGCGTTTAAAGATTCTCTAGTTTTCATCAACCAATCCATGTACATATCTCGCGAAGTATGTTCGACTACGTTTACTTGAACGCGCGAAGGAAAAATGCGCTGAAGGCCCAACATAGCCTCTTTTGCACCAAGAAACGCACTGCAAGTATTCCAACCGGCAACAGATAGACGCTTCATCGAATGTTCTTAGCCTTCTATAGATAAAAAATGCTGTAATAAAATTAAGAAATACTGAAAATCTTGAAAACAAACAAATAGCTACTCTTTCTTAACGCAAAATGTATTATGAATGTATTTGACGTTTGCTGATACGTGGTGAGGACTTCTAAAGAATATTTGCAGTCCTCGGCTCCCATTGTGGGACCTGTCGTTAAAATTTTAAGTGTTAGAAGGCAGCGTGACTTCAAACTTCAATACATTGAGCTCAAATAACTAGAAACCTGTACTTATACATATTTTCTTCATATTTCAAAAATGCTGCTTCATGTCTTTGTCGGAGATGGACAGATGGTGAAGCCACCAGAAGACCTGCACAGCATTAGCATGCGCGTGGTCACAGCTGGAGGATACGGAAAAGGCGGGCGTGAATTTGCTTGCACTAGTAATTGGACACAAGGAAGTTTTCTTCGTTTTCACCAAACTGTCGTTGTTGGTGAAGTCGACGAACCAGCAGTCAAAAAGTTATCTTTCGAGCTTCGGGGTATCTTCAAGAATGCGCTAACAAAAGAAGTGGGTTTAGGTATCGCGACAATAGAAACAAATCCAAAACAAAAAGCTAGGCAAATAAATGTAGAGTTGATGCACTTTACTACAAATCTACTTGGAGATAAACAGAAAGTCGCAGCATCCCCCGTCTGCAAGATTGCCCTGACATTGTTTCACAATCGATTTCCGATTGATTTATCTCCAGACGAAGTGGCTATTCGACATAAGCGCGAATTAATGCAAGCCAAAGAAGCGAAAGTGGCTGCTTCAGGCCCTGCTCCTCATGAATACTCTTTTCTCTTGACTCGTAAAATTAATTGGGACTCCAAGAAACCAGCCTCCTTCAGTAAAGATACAGAGCATTTGCTGGATGAAGATGTATACAAAAACCTCAAAACTTTTCAGAAGAACAAGAAAGAGGACAAAGAGTTTAAAAAACGGCGCAGACATCTGAAGAACAAGTTTGCAAAGAACCAGCCACAGCTCTCTTATATTGCGCGAAAGAAGTTCGCTCACCGAGCTTCTACTTTATTGCCCTACCGAGTGACTACAATAGGCGTAGGATATGTGGGCGAAAGGGTCAATCCAGCAGCCTTTTCAGCCAAAGAAGTAATTCTTCGGAGGGCGCGCAACAATAGCGCAAAGATTAATATCCCATTTTCCCAAAAGACCACTCGGGCTGCTTCGCGGCGAAGCAAAAACAAGGATGATCCTCTCGACAGCCTTTATTACAAAATGCTAACAGCAGAAGAAAGGCGCCTCAAGAAGCTTAAGAAATCAAAGCGTGAAGCAAGTCATCGAGCAAACCTACATCGCGTTCGAGCGAAAATCATACAGCAAAAGAAATTAGAGCAGCAGGAACAAGACGAGAAGATGCGTACCATGGTACACCACAGTGATGCTCAGCTCAAAGCCTTGCGCGTTGAGATTAACCGCCGCAAACGTAGAATTGCATTTTTAGGCATGCAAAAGCATCTCAGCGAGGCCGAGGCACGAGCTAAGGCGGCCGAGGAGGCTGCGCTAAAAGAGAAGAAGGAGGCGCGTGCTGTGCTGGAGAAGCAGGCTGCCGAAGCTCTCGCAAGCGCCCATCGATCGCGCTCTCCTACAAGGTCTGACACCAAATCTACTGCTCTGGTTCCTGCTGGTCCGAAAAACGCCATTCCACTTCGCAGAGTGCCTGACTCAGCGTCCGTTCAGCAACGCAAGAAAATCGCGGAAGACGCTATGAAAGCAGCAGAACGGAGGCGATTGCAAGAAGAGGCGAAAGCTACGCTTGCACAGCAGCGTAAACTGTCTCGAGGACAGGTTAAGCGAAGCAAACCTATGCCTGTCGAGAAGAACCGCGTTCCTTTACGGGAGGTGAATTTAGCAGCTATCCGGTCTATGCGAGAGCAGATGGCAGAAGCGGAAGCCGCCGAGCGCCAGGCGATGGCTCTTGCCGCAGCAATGGAAGCAGAATCTCTCTTACGAGAAAGAAGCACCAAAGAAGTACCACAGGTACAAGGAGTAGTCTATCACAACCCTTTTCCAGTGCGGAAAGTCATAACGGAATCACAGCCTTCTGATGGACCCGACATGGGTGCAAGCGCAGGGGCCGATCGAAGCGCAAAGCATCATAAGTCATACGATTTTGCAGGGATCGGAAAATTAGCGGAGTCAATAATAGCAGAAGAGTCATCAGACTCTCTCAATGCATCCGACACAACTTTACCTTATACCTACACGCTCAAAACAGGCACTATACTGCGCGCCGCTTCGTTGAAGGACCTTCAGGCCAAGATATTAGCGGTAACTCGCTCCTATGATGCCAAGCGCGTGCCCGCAGCACAAAAACAGCGTGCAATACATATTAAAACAGCATCTGATAAAGTTGCTAGCGTAGTGCAGGAAAGCCGAACGATCAATAGGGCGTCCATGCCTGTGAAAATTAACAAAAATATGCGTTCTTGGGATTCTGGGGTCGAGGATCGCGACGAAGAGGATTTAATCGATGCCTTTTCTAAAGCTATGGGCGATGCTGCGACTACTGCTGAAAAGAGCTGGCTTCAAGCATCTAAAAAATCAATGGATATGCTTACGTCGCGTTCGACGGACCTTACCTCCGCCGCAAAAGCTGTTGAAGAGCACTCCATAAAAATGTCGCAAGATGACTCATTTCTACGCGGGGATAGCACGATTGATGCCGCGCCCGGAAGTGGCATAACACCCGGCTTTCTCGCTCAGTTCAATAACGCTGCGCTAGAAGCAGCAGTAGCCGGTGCCGCTTCTACTGAAGGTTCAAAGAAAAAGAAAGACAAGAAGAGCAAGAAGGAGAAGACCGCATCAGACACAGCCAGAGAGGTCAGCGCAGCGGCTGTAGAGTTGGCTGTAGGACTTGAAAAGATGACCGTCTCTCAGCCTCTTATTAAGACGGCACAAGAGCAGGAGGAAGAGGATCTCGCCTTGCTGAAAAAGCAGCTGCAAGCTCAAGGGGTCACCGTGGATGCGAAGATGGAAGAGGTAATGCAGAGCCTGCGCCATTGATAAAATGGGTGAATTAATGTAATTCAAGGCGAAGATGGCAGTGTTCATATTATACATTTTTTAGTCTAAACATAAGATATCTATTCAAAATTAAATTCTAAACTGACGTCGGATGCCAAGTTAAGATGGACGTTTTCTAGATGGGAACCAGGACCTGCAGAGCCATCGCCGCGCATGCTGCGCTGGGCCACCACAGCTGCTTCCTCTTTCTTGACAGCTCGCAATGCGGAGCGAGACAATACAGAACTTTTCGCCTGCGGATTTAGTCGTCCCAACCGGTCCTGTGCAGTGGTCTTTGGCGATGATGGGATCTCGTTGGTACTGTCCAGAGACTGAGAATCTGAGAATAAGAACTTGATATCCTGCGTCCCACCGTTGACTTCATTTGCGAGAAGTGCGTCAAGTTTCGGGAGCACCACAGCTCTCTGGGCACGTTGAGCCGCTCTCTCAATTCGCTTCGCATTATTAGTACCATCGTGGGGTACACTATCCACAGATCGTTGCTGGCTTTCAGCAGGCTTTTCAAGTTCAGGCCACAACTTAATTTGCAAGTATGACTTTTTAGCAGAAGGCGTGAGAACAGATGCTATCGGACTACCTGGAGCCACGCTGGGATTAAACTTGCTAAAGAACGAGCCCAAATTATTTTTAACCTTGCGCATGAGAACCGCCTTCCAACTCTTGTTGGCGTACATCTGAACCTCTGGCTTGATTTTTAAGATTAATTCTAAAGATTCGTCTTCTTCTATCTCTTCCGGTATGGGAATAGGCTTAGCCAGCTTCCAAGGAGTGGCCAATCGCGATTGGTAGGCTTTATACTCGTATACCGCGAACAGAATGAGGACAGCCACTCCAAGCCCCACCGCCGCTCCGATACTAATCTCAGAGAAGAAGTAGAATATAGCTACACCAATTCCGATAAAAATAGACAAAATAGCATCGAGAACATTTTCCCAGATTTCCTTCGGGAGGGTGAATAAGAGCAACATGAAGAAGACGAATCCAAAAATTACAAGTTGGGCAGCCATTTTAAACATGAAATTAAGGGTGGGGGACAGACAAGCACCGTCATCCTCTAAGCGATTGACAGGAATATCGTAGTCATTTA
>JACCDO011828469.1_pt1 | contig 30898 bp, 39 predicted proteins | sample 7446101 | NCBI WGS metagenome assembly JACCDO01 (sample SAMN15323440, study PRJNA562643) | freshwater metagenome | isolation source: river surface water | place: USA:Blue River Watershed | collected 2017-08-16
ACAAGATTGACAAAGTTCTTATGGATCGTATGATGCATATCCAACTCCAAGGCTACAATCAGAAAGACAAGCTAGCAATTGCAGAAAACTTCTTGGTTCCTACTGCTCTCAAGGAAGTGGGTCTCACCGAGAAAGTCGCCATCAGTAAAGAAGTCCTTGAACATATGCTAAAAGAATACGCCAATGAAGAGACGGGTGTTCGTGAACTCAAACGTTGTGTTGAGCAAATCGCCCAGAAGATTAATATGCTCCGCATCTTTAATGCAAAGGAACTTCCTTTCCATATCAAAGACTTCCAACTTCCCTTTGTTGTCAAGAAAGAGCATATTGATCTCTTCCTCAAGAAAAAGACACCCTCAATGGATGTGAGTGTGCAGCGTATGTATTGCTAAACAGAATATTGTTAAGCAAGTAGAGTCCATTTAAAAATTAAAAAAATAACTAAAGACACCTGCAATCACGAAAAGCAAATAACAAGCCATCCCTATTTTTAATCGATTGGATTTGGGCGTGCTATCCCCATATCCAGTTGTTGTGAAACTTATCACTCCAAAATAAAACAGATGAATAAAGCGATCCATCGGATTATCAGGGAGATTAGAAAGATCCTGTTTGGTTACCCAAGTCAGTAAGAAAAGTGCAAACAAAGTATTGACGACAACTGCAGTTGCCAAGACTTTGAAGATTTCGGAGGCTTGTAGACGAGCCATCTATTTGGTTGATTTTTTCTTTGCATCTTGTTTTGGTGCTGTCTCCAAAGGGGGTGCAAACCACGCAATGTCCTGATTAGTTCTTTCTTGCTGCATTTGTTTGAGCTTCGCTTCCAACTCTTTGGATGCCGCCGTATTGGATTCTCGTTCACATGTGGTTCCTGTTCCCCATTTGCACGAAACACAAGCGGGTGGTCTCATTCTTCTCCTCCTTTCCAAATTTTTACAAGATCGACATCCATAAACTCCACTACCTGAGTTAACAGACGAGCGATTGTTCCTGTATTGTGAAAGACTTTCCAGAAAGGAAATCCCAGTAAACTATATTCGGTTTGATCTGGAACAGGAGAGACCAGTTGAGAAGGACGTTCTACACGAAGAGGGATAATACACGCATTCGGAATGCATTTTTGGAGAGCCCAAAGTTCTTCAATGTGACGCCAATCACTGATCACAAATTTTCGTTTGCCTCTCTGAATAGCTTTCTGTATACGTTCACCTACAGCGCGTGCCCATATTTGTTTATCATCTTCTCGTGCAGATTCTGCAACACGGATAAGTTCCTCGCGTAATGTACGTTCGCTATTGTTCGGTAGAAGTGAAGCCTTCTTCTCTTGATCATAACACCATTCCAAGGGAATATCCAGATCTTTTGCAACTTGTTGCTTAATTGGATCTGCAAAAGCAATTTTTTGAAAGTCATAGCTTTCCACTAGGATTTTGGCCACAGAGTCTTTGCCAGCGTGGGACCATCCTGAAATTAAAAGAACAAGAGGCTGAGACATAATCTAATGGTAGAAAAGAGTAGAATATGAATGCTTTAACCGACCCCAGTATAATGTTTTATCAGAAAATGATGTTCAAGATTGCAATGGTTGTTGTCATAGTTGGTTCTTTGAATTGGTTAAGTGTAGGTCTCTTCAAACAAAATCTTGTTGAGAGTATCCTGGGTCAAACCCTTAGTCGCGGCATTTACATTGCAGTCGGTATTTCTGCACTCGCTATAATGTTCAATCGTGATACCTATCTACCTTTCTTAGGTGAGACTGTCCTCCCTTGTACAACCATTCCAGAGCGCGTTCCTCCGGGCGCTACCAAAGAACTCCACGTTCCTGCTCCTCCTGGGTCAAAAGTCTTGTATTGGGCTGCAGAACCAGCAATGGAAGAACTCAAACAGATTCCTGATTGGCAACAAGCCTACAACAAGTTTGAGAATGCAGGAGTTGCAACCACTGATTCCACAGGAGTCGCCATTCTTAAGGTAAGAGCCCCACAACCCTATCTCGTCCCGTTCAAGGGTCGTCTGGAACCTCACGTGCATTTCCGTATTTGCGATGGAACAGGGATGCTCGGCCGCGTGAAAACAGTCTTTGTTTCTGACGGACGCGTGGAAGGATTTTCTATGAAGTAAGTAGAATGCCTCGTAAGACAACTCTTCAACTCAATAAAAAGACTCTTTCCAATTTATTTCGGGCACGTGAAGTCTCCGCTGCCTTACAATTAGGCAATATCATTCAAAAGAAACGCCTCAATGCTACCTTAAAATCCTTACCCCAACAAATGACGAAGGGTTTGAAGTCACTCGGATTGACGGGTGGAAAACGCAAGACGCGCAAGATGAAGAAGTCTAGAAAGACACGCAAGATGAGACGATAAGAAATATAGACAAGAAATAAGGAGCGTTCAATGCGATTTGAACTCATCTTTATTCGCCACGGCGAAAGCTGTGCAAATGTCTTAATGAAACAAAAAAAATGGGAAAAGAAAATTTCTCATAAGTTCTATATCGATCCTGAATTGTCAACACGCGGTCGCCTATTAAGTGAACTCAAGTCTCATCTTTTTACAAAATATCTTCAAGATCTGGATCCATTCGGTAAATCACCTTTGAATACTGACCAATTTACCCTAGGAGCTTCTGAATTGTTTCGAGCTCAAGAAACAGCCTACCTGATGGTAGGACGCAATAAAGAGAAACCCATCTATGTCTTCCCCTTTCTTGGAGAAAGAGGATTTGGAGGAAAAGTCTTTCGTGACAACACTTCTTTACCAAAACCTGAACAAAAGAAAGTCTTTCAACAAAGATATCCTCAAATGGATGTTGATTCTCTATTGCCCGATGAAAAAGATGCGCGAGCAGGTCCTCCTAAGTTTGAAAAATTCTTAGAATGGATCCCTAAACATCTGGACTACTTTCAAAAAGGAGAAGATGGCGTCTATCGTGCCGTCATCGTCTCCCATTCCAATTCATTAAAAGATGCATTTCCTTTTGATGATTGTGTAAATCCACCTGCTTCATTACCCCATGATGATAAGCTTGACAACAATGATTTCTTAGTCAGTATCTTTGAATTGGGACCTACAGAAAATACAAAGAACCCTCAGTATTTAGTCCCTGAAGCAGTATATCCAAAATGGTACTATTTTGATACACGAGAAGATAATACAAAAGTGGAACAAAAATGTGGAAAGGATGAAATGTGTAGTAGAAAGAATGTAATGATTGAATCTTCTTGTTCTATGGAAGGTGGGAAGAGGAAAACACACCGAAGAAAATCACGCAGCTCTACGCTTCGGCGGCTTTCGAAGAAGATTAGGCGCTAGTCTAAGCTTCGGCGGCTTTCGAAGAAGATTAGGCGCTAGTCTAAGCTTCAGCGGCTTTCAAAGAAGAAGGTTTGAAGAATAAGATATAGGTAGATTCACCAAATTTGGGTTCGGCAAGGGGATATGCTGTCTCGTCGTCGAACAAATGCCATTTTTCTGTAAGCGGACTCTTGGCTTGAGCTGTATAATGACCACCACCAGCAACTCCGTGGTGATCCACAGAGGCAAAGCATTCATACGCTTGCGTCTGACTTGGCTCGGGTGAATCAGCTGTGAAATGTTGTTGAAAGGTGAGGAGGGTAGAAGCTTCAAAGGAGAGTGGTGTATGAATTTTACGGCCATCGGGTGTGAAGCGTTTCACAGAGAGGCAAAGCATACGAGGAAGACGCCAGATGCGACATTTCCGAATCACAGAAGGACGCTCAGGTGCACATTTCTCACACGCATATCCTTCAATGATTTCTTCTTTTAATTCATTGGTGAGCATCGATGGAATATCAATAGGTCCACCACTGAGATCAAGTGTCTGAGGAATGGGTAGCTTCAGACAATTAAAGGTTTCCCATTTATCAGTGCAATTCTTACATTTGCTACACGTGAGTGAGACACGCATCAATCCATAAATCATTTCCGTTAAGGGAGAATAACTTTTTCCAAAGGTTGTTTTCCAAGCTTCAAGAGCTCCTCGGATGGCTTTTTCTTTGTCTGTCTGAGGTGGGGGCCGTGTAATTTCAATATTGACTTCTTCTGCCATACCTTCGTGCAATTGATCGAGAAGAAACGTGAGAAATTCGTGACTATCGTGCTGCATCGGTACGGCAAATTGGTCAAATCCTGCGTGAATCGCGGCAGGATGCATACATTGCAGAAATCCTTCAGGTCGCACGTAAGCAGGTTTGGATCCTGCCCAGAGGCTGCGCAGAAGATCTGCATATCCCTTCACCAATTCCACATTCGGTGAAGAAGATTTCCGATCCACCCAGTGCTGATGCTTATTTTCGAGGAAGAATGCAGAAAGCTCAGTATTGTGACGAAGTGCTTGAAGAGCAGCATTCATATAGCAGGTATTTCGCATATTCAGCAATCCCGTTACACCTTTCTCTTCATTGCGAGACTCCATACTTCTTCCTAGTGGAAAATTTCCTTTAGTCCCCAAGCCCGTTCGTAAAGTTGAAACTAATTTCGGCTGTTGGGTAGGTAAAGCCCTTGATGAATTCCAGTACGAATTATGAGACCTTGTATGGTGTCGGCCTCCTCGATGACCTCCATAACTATTTTCCCGCTTTACTATATGATTCTTCCTCGTTTGGCTCCATGCGTGATGTGTTAGCCTACGTCCAGCATCAGACAAGAAACCGCTTTGATTTGTTTTCTTACGGGCAACGCGAATATCTGAGTAGAACCCCTGCCCCTGTCCTTGTCCCTGCATCTGTTTCTGTTTCTCAGCCATCTTATCGTCGTGTGGTTCGGACATCGTTTGCAAGTATGCCTGCTCCCCAGCAAACCATAAATTCAACTTTACAAGCTCCCGTATTTCAACCTCCGCATCCAGAGGCAGGCAATGCTGGATTAGCCTCTACCATTACGCAGATACTTGCACGACCCACTGGAAATGAAATTCCTCAGATCCAGGTTGAACTCAATACATTCGATGATGAAGCAGATGATGAAGAAGAAGATATTCCCGCACAAGCTAATACATACATTGCAAATGCTCTCTTGAGTTTACTCAATATTCCTGCAACCCAGCTGACCATTCCTCGTGGAGGTCTCTTTGGGCGAGGGCCGATGGACAACTTCCTCCAACCCGTTGTCGTTCATCCCACAGCTGAACAAATTGCTGCAAATACAACATTAGGAAATCTTGTTAGTGATACAGATCACGCCTGCGCGATTTGTCAAGATGCATTAACGTCTGAACAAGAAGGGCGGAAGTTAAATGCATGTGGTCATTGGTTTCATAAATCGTGTATTGACACGTGGCTAGAACGTGATGTCCATTGTCCTGTCTGCCGTCACGATATTCGCGAAGCTGGAAGACAACCTACACGTGAAGATCTAGAAGCAGAACTCCACTAAAAAAAACATCTAAGAAGATGAAGTCCGCAATTCCTCAATCTATTTTTTGGGGCCTTCTTCCTGGATTTGTCACAGCCTTTGGTGGATCTTATAAAGATACATTGTTCGAACCCTTTGAACCTTTTAAATTTTTCCGATCGCCCATTGTCTGTTTTCTTTGGTATATTGTGATTGATTTTTTTTACAAGCAAGATTCTGTTTTATTAAAAATAGGCTTTGCAAGTATGATGGAGAGAATCTCAGTGGAAACCTATAAAGCTATTTACAAACCAGAACCTGGAAAATTTAAAAATTGTAAATGCGTAAACGATCAATGTGTCTTAGAAAAGGATCGCGGTTGGATTTTGGACAGGTTGCAAGGTAAATAAATCTTTACAAGAGAATTTTGCTGAGATCATCTGGTAGAGCAACAATCTTGGTGGAATAATATTTTTCAATTTGGCTCTTCATTTCTAGCTCATCCGGACCAATCATATTGATCGCAACACCTTTACGACCAAATCGACCCGAACGACCAATGCGGTGAATGTAGTTTTCTTGATTGGTCGGAAGTTCATAGTTGATCACAAGACTTACTTGTTGGACATCAATCCCACGAGCAAGAAGATCCGTGCTGATAAGCACTCGAGTAGAGCCTGAGCGGAAGTCATTCATACGACGCTTACGTTCTGAAACTTCCATTTCGCCGTGAATGTAGTTCACAGGGAACCCTTGCGCCTGGAGTTTTTCTGTGAGCCATTCCACACGTTGACGCTTATTGCAATAGATCATTGCTTGATTGATGTTAAGCTGAGAGTAAATATCAATGAGAGCTTCAATCTTCCACTCTTCTTTGGGAAGTTCGACCATAAATTGGCGGATACCTTCAAGCGTTACTTCTTCAGGAGGAATGAGGATCTTGACAGGATCACGCAGCAAACGAGTCGCAACGTCTAGAACTTCTCGGGGCATCGTGGCGCTGAAAAGAGCCACTTGTGTTGTATTCGGGAAACCAAGATCCAAGATTTCCATCACCTGTTCGTGGAATTTGTCTTCAAGCATCTGATCTGCTTCATCCAAGATAAGCACTTTAATGTTGGCCGTTGGAAGAGCGTGTCCATTACCACTGAGAGCTTTCCGAGTCATCAAATCATACACACGACCAGGAGTTCCAATGATAAATTGTGCCCCACGATCCAATGCTTTCAAATCGTGATGAAGTTCGGTTCCACCAACGGCACAATAGACAGAAAGGCCTAGATTACTACTAAGACCTTTGGCGACTTGTTCAATCTGTTGAGCAAGTTCACGAGTTGGAGTAAGAACAAGCACCTGAGGTGCTTTCAGTGTTGGATCAATACGAGTCATTGATCCAATACAGAAGGTTGCAGTCTTGCCTGTTCCTGACTGCGCTTGACCAAGAACATCTTTCCCCATGGAGATAGGTTTAATCCCTTTTTGTTGAATGACAGAGGGACGTTCAAAGCCATAGCTGTAGATGCCTCGGAGGAGATTCTCTGGGAGACCCATATCATCGAAGCCTTCATAAGAGCGGATTTCAGTTGGTTCAGTCATTTGAAAATCAGTCATGTTGTGCTAGCCTATGAGGGTATTCAAAAATTCAATTTTAGGTTGCCCTGGGGGGGAGCGCCTAGGTAAAAATGAATGAAAGTTTTCCTCCCTTTCAAGCAGAAGCAAATGGCCACAGAAGAGATGACGCTACCTGAATTTGCAAATGCAGGAGATGAAATTGCTCTTGAGGAATTAGAAGCTCTTGAAGCAGAGGAAAAGGATGCTACAAAACAACAAGATCCTCTAGCAAATCTGTATAAGCATCATCCTGAAGCTATTTTGGATTATCAGGAAAATGTTATTATGAAACTTCCTCTCAAGGTGATTCCTCCGGACTCCGATATCAATGTAGATGCTCATCATAAAAGTCAACCCTTTCTGACTCAATACGAAAAAACACGAGTCCTCGGATTTCGTACAAATCAGCTTGCACAAGGTGCTCTTCCTTATATTTCTGTACCTAACCATATTCGTAATGTCCTGGATATTGCGAAAATGGAATTAGAACAACGTCGTCTTCCCTTTATTATTAAGAGACCAATGCCTGATGGATCCTTTGAATATTGGCGTCTCTCTGATCTGATGATTCTTTAATCACGATCAGCGACTTTCAAGCGTTCAATATACCAACTTTGCATAAAATCATCTGTTGAACTTGAGATCGTTAAAAATCGGACAAAGGGTCTGCTTTTTAATTGATCTAAACTCGGCTTTTCAATCGCAAATTCGCGTGAATCACCCTTTACTCCAGATGCAATGCATAAATCTTCCCAATCCGATTGCTCTTTTAAAACAATCCGATCAATTTCCTCAAGAAGTAACTCAGGTGCAACGTACGCGATATCAAACTCCTTATGTTCGCGTACATGTTCCCAGAAACTATCCAAACTACACCAGCTGCGGATAATCCACACAAACTTCGGAACAGACATTCTAAAATATGTGAATTCTTTTTTCAGGAGGAATGTAAAGTTTGTCTCCAGGCTTCACATCAAATGCATTATACCATTCTTGAAATTGTGACACAACAAGATTTACGCGAAGAGATGGTGGTGCGTGTTTATCAACGATTAATGCTTGAATTCGTTTCTTAGATTTATCTTTGTATCTCCACGATGTCGCATAGGATGTAAAAAAATCACGATAAGCTGTTCGTCGTTCTTCTTCGGTGAGTTTTTCTTCATTTAAACGTTTTTCCAAAGCATCCAGAGCAATTCCCATCCCACCGATATCCGCTATATTTTCACTCAGGGTCCGTTTGCCCGATACCGGAAATCCAAAAATACGCTGTTTACTATAAAGCTTTTGAATTGATTTTGTTTGTTGATTATAGTTGCGATTATCAGATCGTGTCCACCAACGTTTCTGGAATCCATCTGGATCATAATCTTTTCCATCTTTATCAAATCCGTGAGTGATTTCGTGACATAAAATACATCCAAGTCCTCCATAATTCCAAGCATCTGAACATTTGGTATCATAATAGGGAAATTGCAAGATACCAGAAGGAATCACCATTTCATTTGCCTGACCATAATAATAGGCATTGACAATAAAGATTCCATCATCCCAGTCTTTTCGTTTTGTAATGGGTTGTCCAAGTTTTCGAATTTCATACTCTGTGTACCATTGACCTAGTTGCAATAAATTATAGACTAAATTTTCTTTATGAAGATGCGGTATAGGATGATGTTCAAAGGAATCTGGATAAGCAACGATTGCACGCATTTTTGAAATCTTTTCCTGTGCTTTTTTTCTTGTTTTTACCTCTAACCAATCTACATTTGCAAGGCGTTCTTCTGCTACACATAAAAACTCCTGTACCATATCTTCAATCTTCGGTTTTACAGAAGGATCCAGTATTTTTTCTTTGTAGATGCGTGCAAAAAAAGGCATTGCAAATTGTTGCACAACATAGATAGCTTGTTCTTTTCGTGTAAGCTGTTGTTTCTGTCCGCGAAGTTCTTTTCTATAAAACTGAAACGATACATCTGTAAAAGGAGGAGGTAACCAAGGAAGACAAAATAATATAAACTCATACGAAAGCAAGAGTCTCCAATAGTCTAATCCCAAATGATGATACAATTTGTTTAATGTATGGAGCCATCGTAAAGAATCAACGTAAAAAATTCGTGTTTGCCAATTAGGAAGGCCCATCGTTGAAAACAAGATTTCAAACGGAATGTGCTGAAACTCCTTTGCTAACTCTTCGCCTCTACGTTCATTTACGATAGTATCACGATCTGTTCGCAGTAATACCCCCGCCAAAATTTTTTCTACCTTGATGATGCAAGGGAGAAGAGGGAGTTGAAAAAGAGTGCCCACTTTTTTTACAAAGTCTTTGTATTTTGCATAATGAACTTTTCTATACAAAGACTTCTTATAATAGTAAGATGGATCTGGCAATCCTAAGGATCCTGTACCCAAAGAAAATGTGTACAATGTTTTATTCTTATTTTCATATTGACCATAGACAGAAAGTAAGGTTCTGACTTTGTATCGTAAAAATTCTCCCATCACAACCGCAACCTCTTCCTTACTTGTAAGGCTTTGAATAGAATGCAAAACACTCATTGCAGTTTGTACATTGATTTTCTGTTCATTCGCAGTATAGACTGAATTTGCTAAGACACCCAACATTTGTTGAACTTGAACTAAATACCGAGAGGAAGGAGGCTTTTCACTGAGGTCTATACATTCTTCCATCAAGGCATTTGTTTGATGTTCAATCCGTTTTTCTATTTCTTCACTCGATCCAAAGATAGATTTTGTAGGTGGAATATTTGTTTTTTTTAACCATTGATCATTGATATGCCGATAAAAATCATCCCCAGGCGCAATGGATTTGTTCGGTACAGATATTTGTATCGGTGAACCGGAAATCACTTTGCGTTTCTTTTTGGTTGTGCTTTGTTTGCTTCTGTGTTTGCGCGTTAGGCTCATTGTGCCTATCTCTATGCTCATCCTTTATTTTATGGGACCGGCAAGTATCCGAGAATGATCGTCTTCCATTGGTTTTCTTTAGGATCAAAATCATTAGACGGCGATCATAAAGAGGAGAATGAAATTGTTTCATATATTGAATTACAGGCTCCATCTGAACCTTTCCTACTTCTCCACAGGAAAATGAACAAAATTGCCCTCGGATCCAGGAAGAACAGATCGTAATAAATTACTAATGAGAGGATTTTCTAATTTTTTCGAGATGCCTTCCCACGAGGTTGTTTCATAATAATTGACATCCGTGTAGTAATACAAAAATCGAGATCCTTCTTTTCCAATTAAAGTGTATCCGATCATTTGAAGATGGGCAGCCAGTAAAAGAACAGGCAAAGAGGTATCAGGTGATCCTTCAAACCAGTTGATGAGAAGTAGAGAAGGACGAAATCCTGATTGAATGAGACTCTGAAGAACGATACCTTCAAAGGGAGTGGAATCCACTTTTAAGACATCAATATGAAGATCATCTTCAGTCATTCCCAGGGATACACAATGGTCTTTTAAAAGAGAATACCAAGAATTGGTCTTATAGGTGGATCCATCCCTTTCAAGAGTGCCTTTGTATTCCGTGGGAATGCATTCTTGAAGAGAGAGATTCTTTGGAAGAACCCATTTGCGTGCAGCCGCTTTGGCAAAGTCGCTGGTTGTTTCATTCGGTTTGCGAGATTTTAAGATCTCTTTTACCTCTTCCCATTTCTTCATTTGGTCCGGAAGATCCACTTTTAATAAAGAACATCCAATCGTTTCGGCAAAATCAAGATCAGGCAAACAAGAGGACCCTGTGCCAACCGATACAAAAATCGTTTTGGGTCCCTTCGCAGAAAAAAAGTCCCAGACATTCTGAATCATAGGATAAGGTTCTTCCTTCGTACCGATCGTAGTTGTTGAAATCATTCTACTCTTTATTCTTTCCAGCGTTTACCACAATTTACGCACTGAATAAAGATGGTCATCGGTTCATCTGCTGAACGTGTTTGGAGTTCATAATACGTACATTGACGCTTATGACAACGAGTACAGAAGAATTTGTCTGTAGCATTGGCTTTGTTGCCTTCAAGGAGCCGTTGTTCACGTTGGAACTGCTTTTCAGCAAGATCCTTATTTCGTTCAGGAAAGATCTCTGTTTGTGTCCAGGTCATAAGATCATCAAAGGTATATTCTCCTCGTTTGTAACGTTCGAGGAGGCCTTTATTTTCAATATAACAATCAGGATGCAAGTTGCCACAAATATGACGAATCTTGCGCTCATAGAGACGTTCAAACATAGGGAAAGACCAATCACAGATAATATGACGTCTTTTTGATTCCAAAATACAGGCGTTATAGATGGCTTTTTCAAGGGAAATGCAATCGGTTGGAGTTAAATGACCTGCAAAGTAGGTCTGGATTTTCTGCAGAAGTTCTTTGCGTTGAGGACTCGCATCAACACTTGTCGTGGGAGTTCCATTGTCAAGAACTAATTGTTCAGAGGATCGCTTATACCCTTCAAGAAAGTTTGCGGTAATCTTAGAACTGGAGGTAAGGCTTTTGCTATTGTCAGCACCTTTTTTGCGTCGTGAGCGACTGCGGGTAGGACGAGCAGGAGTTTCTCCGAGATCCATTCCATCTTCTTGTTCAACTTCTACTGCTTCTTCTTCTGCGTCTGCGTCTGCATCTGCCTCCTCCTCTTCTTCTTCCTCTTCTTCCTCTGGAACCTCTTCAGCATCAGGATCCTCTTTCTCTTGTTTTTCTTCAATCTCATCATCAAGTTCTTGTTCCTCAAGTTCTTCTTCTTCCTCTTCCTCGTCTTCATCAAGATCTTCAAACCCTCCAAACGCGTGTGTATAGAACGCTTCATAGTCCTCCGTCTTAAACGGGATTGGCTTTGCATAGGAGTCTTCGGAAGTTGTCACCATAATGACAATATCTCCAAAGAGCAACATACTATCGTGAGGAGGAGGCAGTTCATGTTTATTTTCTGTACCAGCTTTTCCTTTCTGATATCCGAACAAATGAAGAGCTTTTGATTTATACAGATAACATCCAATGTAGTCTGGATCCATTTTTTTCTTCAAATACTTTTGAAGATCAGTTAATGTTAAACTATCTCCATTTGCAGAGATTTTTGCTTGTTTTACCTCACCTTTTGCAGTGAGAAGCAATCCTTGAAAGAGAGTCGGCATCTTCTACTTACCCTAGTGGCAACGCTTAAAATGGACTCAACTTTACTAAGGTAGTATGAACCCTGGCCATTATTTTGTGCGATCTTTTTTACCAAAAGATGAAACAATTCAGTTCTATCCTGATACTCTTACCATCTATGACAGAGGGGATAAACAAGGATTTTTAATTGAAAGAACAAAACCAACTCGAAACACAACGTGGGTTGTTTTTCAAGTTGACTACAGGCTTGTTCAAGACGATGGAACGATAGTGGAAGGAGGAGAACTTCTACCTGAATCAGAAGCTCCCTTTCAATATTTCTCTATTGAGTCGTACCCTCTACGACTGGAGCCGCTTCCGAAATCTGGGTTTCTTTTTTCTCTTCCTGAGGTTCAGATTTTGCTGACGCAGTCTGATCAGCCGCTTCCTTTGCGACCGCAGCAGCCTCAGCCTTCTCCGTTGCAGTCGCTAATAAGCGCCGGGCCTGAGTCGCGTGAGTCTCCGAGATTAGGTTCATCGAGGCCAACTGGTGGACAACACTTGTCGCAAAACAAGAACACAGCTTCACCCAAGTCGAAGGCTTTATCTTCTTCAAATCCAAAGAACCGCGAGCAGCCTTCAACGCAAGCTCCAGGGAAGCAGGCACAGCGTCAGCAACGACAGCCTCCAAAACATCGTAACGATCGTGAATCTTCTGAATCTCCTCCTTGGAAATCCCTGGCTCAGCAATCTCCTTATTCTCGGCCTCCCCCAGAAGTTGTAAAAGAATTCGTTGGACAAGCTTCAACTTCTCCGTCCCCGAAAGATTTTGCAGGCCATTGACCTTACTTGCTAAAATACCACCGACACGAATCAAAGAGGATGATGTCCACGCCCCAGGTCCCTTGCAATCCTTGGCGAGTGAAAGAAGATCTTGAAGTTCCATTCTACAAGGACTCTGAAGAATTTTTTAGGCAAGCATTTTTCCACAGAAGACTCAGATGAAATCGCAGGTCGTGGTCGCAGTTCTCCTGGCGGGCATCCTTTTTTTAGCCTATCAATTGTATTTGAATCTGAAGCAACCCAAGTACGTTATTGAAGAAACATTTATTGCTCCTGCACCTGTTGTGACACAGCCAATACCGGAACCAGAACGTACAATTACTCCTGGTGGACCGAATACTCCGAATCAGCTTCCTCCTCCGACACACGACACCAACGAGCGTCTCCCGGGTCCTCAAGATATGGATCCCCTAGATGATGACTACGGAAGTAGCAATGTACAGGATAACTTACGTTATCCAGAACGATCCTTTGGAAAAGCTCCCAAACCTATAAATACCACCATACCGGTTGCTTCAGGAAATGCGTCTACTTTGACCACGGGAGTAAATACTGCTTTGCAAACCTTTAGTCCCGACTTTGCTCAAAATGGTGCAGAATTCATTCCAGGTGGAATTTTTGCCAATGATACCTTGGATGATTCAAATTATTCTTCGTTCTAGGTAGAAACTCAAATGCTCCTCATTGCCACCCTTTTATTCGTTTTGCTCTCACCCGGTGTTCTCTTAACTCTTCCTCCTATCGGCGGTAAGATCTTTATGAGCGGAAAGACCTCTTTGATCGCCGTCCTCGTCCACGCTGTTGTTTTCTATGTGCTCCTTTCTATGCGTCGTCAAATCCCCGTGATCAATATGATCTTTGAGGGCTTTGAGGCTCAAGGTGAAATGGGAACCCCTATGGGCACCAAGAAGGAAGCCAAGCCTGGAATGAACAACGTTGCTTAAATAACCTAAGGCTGACTTACAATACCTATGTAGACAAATGGACACGAGTGGCTCTATCCGAGCTTCAGGTATTAAAGGTAGCGCATTCAAACCAACACAGATAGAACCAGCTCTCCTGGCAACTGCAAAGCAATTCCTGGAGAACTTTCAATTTGATACACGTATTCGTCAGATGTTACACGAAGACAAGCTAGAGCAGTCAGTAGGCAAACATAAATATTATATCTTAGGCAGTGAACAAAAATACCAACCTGGATTTCTGTGTATTATGCGAGGACACCCCATTGTCTTCCTTGATAATCGTATGCAATATGGCTATGCACTTCGTATGAGACTTCACGCATCCCTGTATCAAAACCAAGCGCTTTTTATTGGCACATTGGACAATATCTTTGCAACCTTTCGTCTCGAGGATGTCTGGTATCTCAATGGAACTCCTTTGTATTCAGAACCCTTTTCCAAACGTTATGAAACTCTTCAAACCTTTTACAATACGATGTTTGTTCAAGATAAACATCTCAGTGGATTTGAAATGCAACTTGCTCGATTTTCACCCCTTTCTGATCTTCGGAAGATCGTGGATTCAAAAGAATTCTACAGCGTAGATTTTGTAGCAGAACACGGCGGCCGACGACGTTGGTTCCTGCCGCTTGCATTTACGCAACAACAGAAAAAGATTGAAATGGCCCCGTTTCAAGAAAAAGGTCCTGAAAAGACTCTGGTGGAAGCAGTGATCCCTGCGGCTCCGTTGAAACAAGAAGCCAAATCTGGTTTGGATACCAAGTATACGGAAGCCATTGCGCGCAAAATAGTTGGAATGCCCGATACATATTCTTTGCAGTCGAAAACCAATTTGGATCTTGGACGGGCCGCAGTACAAACGTCAGGAGTCTCAATGTTATTGCGAGATGCTTTCGCAAGGGAAAAGAAGGAATCTGTTGAGGTGCAGATTCATTGGTATGAAGAGTTCCAGCGTTACAAAATTACTGGCCTCTTGGAAAATGAATCAAGATGAAACTTTCAAAGTGCGTTTTTTCCATCTGTCTATTAGAAATGGCTCGCAAAGGTTCCAAAGGAAAGAAAACAATGCGCAAAGGTAAACAATGTGGAGGTGGCTGGGGCTTTACAGGAGCAGGGAGCATTCCCGGAACTCCGGGCACAACCAGCAATCCTATGGTTTACACAGGCATTGGTGATTGCCGCGCTGTAAAGCCTGGTTATGAAATCCCCTACAGCCAATACGGCGCCTCCTTCAAGGGTCTTCCTGGTATGTCTGGTGGTAAGCGTACACGCAAGGGTATGCGCAAACAACGAACTAGAAGACAACGAGGTGGCTCGACGGCCGCCACCAGCCAGCGCGGTGGGCGCTATGGATTTGCTCCGGAAATGGATCCGAATGCTCACGGCCAGGCCTGGTGGGCGGGTTCCTATGCACCGATCCAACGAATCGGATGCGAAGGAGGAGCCTTCAATCCGTTAAATCCTACCCACACACCGAGCTCGGCCCCTGCAGGGGCTGCCAGTCCCAATTACTGGATGGCGAAGGGAGGTGCCCAGACAATGGCTCCTGCGACGTATGGTGTAGGCAATGTAGATAGTATGTATTATTATGCTCCTACGGGTGGATACGCCAATACCGCTAGCACTTGGAAAGACTCTGTGGGTGCACCTGTGCAAATTCAAGTCCCCTATGCGGCGAGAGCGATGAATCAAGCCTGCTTGACCACCGGTGGCAGCCCCCCGTTAACAGGTGCTTTGCAGAAAGGTGGTAAGCGGAAGGGGACTAAGCGTGGGCGCAAACAACGGGGTGGAGATTGGAAAAATATGTTTGGCATCTCTACATTGACCTCTCAATTACCTTCTTGGTTAGGTGGTCCTTCGGCTGAGACATCTGTTGTTGTTCCTAAATCAAGTGAATCAAATCCGCTTAACGCGAATAATGTCTACAAAGCGATAAATGTAGCAGGTCTTAGACGTAGTGAAAATGAGAAAAAATTTAAAAATGCAATGTCTTCTACTGCTGGAGTGCCTCCTCAAGCAATGCCTGCACCTCAAGCACAAATGACCCAACCAACAACGAAAAGTTATCCTCCTCTTCCTCTTTCACCTCCTGGATCGGTGCCTCCTCTTCCTCCGTCACCCCCTGAAGGTGGTCGCAGACACAAAAAGTCGAGAAAGCACCGCAAACAACGCAAGCACTAAACTAATCATCTTCAATTAAACAATCTCCATCATTCTGAGTCTCATCCTCTTCAGACACATCGGCTTCGTCTTGGTCTCCAACTTGAATCCGATAGGCACATTTTTTGTAATAGGCTGCTCTCTTTCTCCATTGACCCTGATAGAGTCCGTGAGAGTCTACAACATCGACAATCAAGGGATGCACTTCTCGTTGATTCTTCTGCACACGCAGGATACGTCCTGTACTTTGTTCCACTTTCTTCCGAGGACTGGCTAAGATAACACAATTCAAATGCTTTATATTCATTGCTTCGGAAGCCATTGCATAGGAGGCGAGAAGAATCTTTGCTTCTCTAGCTCCACTTTCTCGTTCTTCTTCTTTCATCCCTCCCACATAATAACTCATTGAATAGCCTGTGGGTTTTAGAAGCTGTTCTAAGGCCTCTAAATGTCCAATCCGTTCCGATAGGATAAGAATTCTCCGTTTTTCATCTTTTGCAATCTCTGTTATGAGTTTGGCAAGATGCGCATTTCGTTCTGGACATTCCACGATTTTAGTTAATAAACGGGCCAAGACAGGTTCACCTTTGTAATCGGTGGGGATTTCATTGTAGTCTTTGTTTTCGGTTGTAAATTGTTCGAGACGGACAACGACTTGCGGATCTGGTTCTCGTGTTTTCTCCCAATACACCGGTTTTCCTAGGAACCATTCAAAGACCTTTGTCAATCCATCGTCTCTCGTCGGTGTTGCAGAGAGCCCAAGCATATGTTTTGTTTGAACTTTCAAGAGAGCTTTGGAGAAATGGGCTGCGCCTAAATGGTGACACTCATCAAAGATGGTAAAGCCAAAGTCTTTGAACGTTCCTTGGGGAAATTCTCTCTGCACCAGAGTTTGAATCATTGCAATCGTGCAATCATATTGCTTATGGGTAACTTCTCTTTCTTGAAAGTCTGGATTGGCTTGTTTGAGACGTTGGATCAAATCGTCACGGACACCTCCTACCTTCAATCCAAGTTGCTGACAGAGTTTTTTTAATTCTGGAATTGTCAGAGGTTTTCCATAAGACGTTTCCTCACCAATTTGACATTTATCTTCTTGAAGAATACCCACCTGAATGCCTGGTACTAAACTCTCGAGTTCCCCTTTCCATTGATTCATTAAGAACTCCTTGTCGACAACTATTAAGAATTTTTTTCCTAAACGTAAGGCTGTCCAAATAGCCATAAAGGTTTTGCCACGTCCACACGGCACACAAATAAGACCATTCCCTCCAGCCTGCAAATACTGATCCACAATCGCTTTTTGGTACTCATACGGAGTTCCTTGAAAGCGTAAATCCTCTCGCAAAGGCTTTCCATTCGGAAGTGCATCCGCTTCTGCTGCTCCAAAAGTATTGAATCCCCAACAGCGTGGTACATAAAATCGTGTAGGAGATTCTGTATAAATAGTAAACGTTGTGCTAGCATTCGCGCGTTGAAATTTCGGATTCACAACAGGAGCCACTGTAAGTTCCTTTCGTAACGATTGCGTTGTTCGTGGTGTCAGAGATGTTTTCTTAATTGCATATCCGTGTGCAGTGAGAACACGATTCAATTCCTGAAGATTCATGGGGGGTGACTCTCTTGAAAGGGGGGTTTTTCTACTCAAATTTTGAACCTTCCTTGTAGAAAGATACAATGATCAAGACTACTCCGGATATGATGGTAAGTGGTTTAGCAATTCTCTGGTCTGTTAGTTTACCTTTTCTCCCAGATGCTTTCTTTTCATTAGTTGATAATATTGTGGGTATTTTTATCTTGCTTTTGATTGCGCTCTTAGCATTGCCTTTAGGACCTGTTCCTGGTGTCCTCACGCTGATTGCAGTTGCCTTATCCTTTGTAGAGCGCAATCGTCGTAAGATAAGTACGAAACTTCTTACCGAAGGAAAACCGACGTTAGAACAACAATTAGCTCCTGCGCCTCCCATGAGTCACGAGGAGGTTCATCCGTCGTATGAAACGTCTACTGAAGATGAATCCTCGTTTTTCCCTGAACAGGATGCTACAGATACCTTTGAACCCGTGTCCTCTTCGATTAATGAAAAATCGGCTATCCCGACGATCAATACCAATACAGGAAGTGATTCTGCGACACGATTCTACGTCTCGCAACATCTTGCTAAACCTGATTTAGAGTAAATACATTACCTACATTGTTGTAATTTGCGGTTTGCTTCATCTAATTGCTGTTGCAAACGGCTAGCTTCATCTGCTCGTTTCTTCGCATCGGCTTCTGCCTTCGCTTTCGCATCTTCAGCAGCTTTTCTGGCAGCTTCTGCAGCCGCTCGTGCCTTTTGTTCTGCTTGTAAGCGGTTTGCTTCCCCTCGTGCTTTGTCTCTCTCCGCAAGATAATTTTCACAAATATACGGATCAAGATTTACTACTGCAGAAGATCTCCAAGAGGGAAAAATCTTATCAAAATACGAATACAAGCTATTTTTCTCAAAACAGCGATCAGGCATTCCCAGTTCAAATGGATATTCACATTTGAAAAGAATCTTCTTGGAATATGAATCCAGAAGTGCAGATGCTTCAGGAGATCTGCCATTGACGACAGGACATTGGATCTTTGCTCTTTGTTTTTCAACAGAACAACTATCTATCTTTGATAGATTGTCTTCTTCAGACACATACACTTTGCATTGCTTGGCGGATCCATCCATAGGCATCTTTCCATCGTTTGATATCGGTCCAGCGGAACATCCTTTGGCACTGCTTGTGTTTGTTACATCTTCATAGTAATTGGGCATCGTGGGAGGACAGAAATTAGCACCTTTATCTTTGAAGTACTGGCGCCATTTGTCAACACACGAAGGAACACCCTCATAGGCAGGAGACTTTGTACAGAAAGTGGTTCCGTTGCATTTTCCATCAATCATATCTCCTTGGCAACAATCGGTGCTGCCTTTTGCAGTTTGAATTTCAGAAGCAAATGATGGACAAGTATTGATATCAAGTTCATTTACACTATACGATTGGGTAGCAAATCCTTCTTTCTTTTCGCGTTGTAGCAAAATCAAAGATGCTGCAAGCAAGACAAGTGTTATGGAGACTAAAATACCAAGTGTAAGTGTTGAGGCCATTGCCTTCTCTACCACAGATGTGTAATTTTCCTTTTCTCATCTTGCCTAGATCAAAGTGGTAAGGAAGACACCCAAAACAAAACAGACGATACCTGCTAATGTCGCAAAAAAAGTCACTGCAGATATACTTCCTGCATTTTGCTTTACAACACCAAAGAACTTATCAGCGTTTGGTGTCACCATATTGGCTATAAAATAGGCTATCACCAATAAGACAAAACAGAGAAGTATAAGAGCAAGAGAAATAGCTATTATTTTCTCAATCATAGCCGGAGTAATGCGGTTCCGTTTAGACTTACCATCGTCTTCTTCTTTCAACACGTCAGACAAGAGCTCGCCCGTCTCCGTGTCCACTGTGATTTTACCATCTTTGATATTTTTGGAAGGCTCTAAGGGGACACATTTGTAAGAATTCAAATCATCTTTGCGATATTGGGAAGAATCGGGTTGAGCTTCAGTAGAATATTGACTATAACGTAGCAAGGATTTGTAATCTGTTTCAGTGGCAATAGAGAAGAGAAGTGCTTGCGACTTGTCCATTAATCCATCAGGTAAGACAACATCGTGTAGGTAAGGAGGTGGTGATCGTGCTGATTTTCTGATAATTTCTTGCAAATTGGCGCCAGGATACGATAACCCTTCCGTAAAGACAAAGACGCGAACTTGTTTGGGATATGTCCCTGAAGTTTCTCGGCGTTGGAGACACGTTGAATAGGAAATGTAATGTTTATCACTCGGAATAACACTTAGTAAACTCGTCGGCTTTCCATCTAAGCGACCTGTTCTCAAGGCCTCCAAATAGATAGAAGGACTGGTTGTAGATCGTGTAAGGATAGGAATGCAGAGCAATAAATAGGCTTCTGAGATATTATTCTGAGCCCGAAAGCTCAAGATAATTTCTCCTGAATTATCGCGTTGTTTGTCCTGAGAAAGAAGAGTTGTATGTTTTGCAGAACAGATCTGTACACTGAGTAAGTTGAAGGAGTTTCCATTTAACCGGAGAGTTGTTGTTGATGGATCAGAGGAAAAGTATTCCGTAAATCCCATATCAGCATAGAATCCATCGTAAATAAAAGAGGGCTCTGTAGCCTTGGGACCCCATTGAATATCCAAAGGAATCTCTTCATAAATGGAAGCATTTAGACTTGGTGTGACAGGCACCGAGTTTAAAATGGGAAAATCACGTATTCCAAAGAGGGAACACATCTTCTGCTTTAGAGGAGACTTCAAAGTAAGCCAGGAACATACATAGGTCCATCAAATCGGTATAACGTGGCAGTTGCTTCTTCCCCAGTAGGAGTAATACGAACTGCATCTCCATCAAAGAGTTCTTGACATCCAACAGGATCTTGACAATCTTTCTTTTTGTATTGAATGGGCAAAGGAACAGGATTGTACGTGTCCGTGCGCGTGTAATAATTAAAACGATCAGCTCGGGAGGCTACACGACGTCCATACAGAGGTAAAAGCTTGCCATCTCCTTGTTTTAACAGGCCCATCTGTTGGTAACTTTCAGGCCATCCTTGGGTAGGAATATTGATGGCCATCGCATCGGGAGGAATCAGTGCTCCCCGCGGAGGAATTTCAGGGCCGTTGTTCCAAAATCGCTGGGGCTCAGGAGATCTCGTATAGCGATCATCTCCTCCTGATTGGGGAGGCATTACAATGGTTGTATCTTGTTTAGACTCTCTAGGGTAAGGTGCTTCAATTGGTTTTGTCTGCAAAACATATGCTATGAATCCAATGAAGAGAAGAAGACAAAGGATTCCTAAAAATCCATTTACAGGACTTAGACACCAAGTGCCTGGAGGACAAGTATCTGCTACAAAACGCCGAGGCATTCTCTACCAGTGTAGAGTAATTTAGACCTTCATTCCATTAGCATTTCCAAACATTTCTTGGAAGTTGGCCATCATTTGTTTGCCGTCTTGTAACATCGGCTTCATCGTCCCCAACATAGACATTAAGTTCTTTTGTGTTTCAATCAGCTTGCGTGTATCGTCTGTCATCGCCTTGATTTGATCAGGCTTCAATGCATTTAATGCATTAATCACTGTTGTGCCTTGATCAATATGATACCCTCCCTTACTATCATCGGGAATGACTCCCAACTTGAACTCCATATTTTTATTCGCGGATCCTGTAAATCCAGAAGTGGGCTGATTTGCAGAGGCTTGTCCTCCTGTTGCAGCCGTTTGTGCAACGGCCGTGGCGGCAGGGGGAGGGGGAGGAGGAGGGACACCACTGCCTGCATTTCCATTGGTATTCGCAGGAGCGGCCTTGGTCTCTGCACTTGTTGTTGTCTTTGTACTGGTAGCTGTGACTTCATTGCCTGAGTTGTCGGTGGTGGCATCGGCAAATCCTTCTGCAAAGGCGCTGGCTAAGACACCGCGAGGTTCTTCTTTCTTAATTTGATTCACGCGCGTAACAATTTGTTGAGCGGTATCGGTCGTACTAAAACCTTCCTTGGTAAACTTCGTTTCATAACTGAACTTTGTTTGTTTTAAAACACCAAATAACACACCCGTCACAACGGCAAAGGCCACCGCTAACTCATAGGATTCTAAATATCCATAGGCGATGATACCTGCAGCAATCGATATAAGAAGCATTGTCAGAGGTGATGTTAAAAACGTATGAATCAGGTAAACTGCTAAAATCAACGTGCTAGCGCCTTGTGTCAAAGGTGTTGATTTCATCTCTTTTTATACCCTATCTTTTACAAAGAAACAAGCGGAGCAATGACTCGCTGTAAGATCCAAAAGACACCACCTGCTGCAACAGCCTTGAGTAATAAGCCAATACTGGTTAAATCACCCGTAGGTTTGAGTAGCATCGGTGCATAATGACTGAGTATTATATTGAGGAATGGGAGACTGAAGACAAAGACAAGAATAGAAACTAAGATTGGTGTCTTTAGCTCATCAGCGATGCGAGCGTACATATTTTTCTGAGGTACTTGTGGCATCATCATTTGCGGTTGTTGGCCCATATAGGGAGCATATTGGCCCTGCGGCATCAATCCATTGGCAGGCATAGGAGGCGGGACCATTCCAGCAACCTCTGTCCGGGATACACCATGCATCGCTGCTGCAAAGTCACCTGGAGTCGGATGATCTTTACCAATGATGTGCGATGTTGCAGGGATATTATCCATCGTCATTTGCTGCGTAGTATTGGGATTGGGTGCCATAATCATACTTCCCGAACCACCCGAGGAGGACATTATCGGATTCGAAGCGCCACTCATGTTCATATCGGCAAATATCTTCTTTACTAAGTCATTATCTCCAGCGCCAGATTCCCCCGCTAAATCACTTAAAAGTGTACCACTGGATGCCATTTTGTTCTCTGAAAAGTTGAAGGTTTTTCAAGCTTCCTCCGCACACGCAGAAGAATTAAGCCCGGGACATTGTGAAGGCTTCCACTACTTTTCCAGATTTTGGACATTCCTTGTTTTCAAGGCTAAACTGGAAGCATTTGGTGCCGAGTTGGTACGTTGTCTTTTCAACTTCGTGAACAGGTGGCGCTTTTAAGATAAGACATTGATCTCCCTTGCAGGCAGGGCGAAGGATAGCAGCCAAGCCTAATCCAAGTAAAAAGCTAAAGACCAAATTGAATTTTTTGGATTTCAGGAAATCCCAAATCATCTTCTACTCTCTACGTAGAAGGAAGGTTCTATGCTGAATCATTTTGAAATACTTCCCTTTTTAATTGGGTTTGCTATTGGAATCGTGGGGATTTTAGTATGGAAAGACAAACCCCGTGTAATTCTTAAATATCCTCATCCAACGAATGTGGAACAGAGTGTCTACAAAGACCCCAATGGTGTTTGTTATACATACAAGGCGAAAGAAGTCAACTGCGATGCAAATGAAATGAGTCTTAAACCTTATCCTCTCCAGGAAGGTATGCCTTTAGAAAATTGATTTTCGTAAAGTGCGATGGTATTTGTAAACTACAGATGACATCGCAAAAACAATGCTGGGGTGATTATTATGGATACAAACAATGCTGTATTCAGGCATTTCATAGACTTCTAAAAGATGAACTCAAATGGGAAGATCTCTGTGATGAACGAAAACAGACAACAACAAATGGGTTTGTGCCTTGTCTTTCTTGTGCTCGAAAAATACTGGCAGGAACTCTCAAGGTGGAAGATTGTATCTTACCAACACGACTATGCCCCAAGCCCTTTATCCGCGCCGATTGTGAATAATGGCACCCACCTTCGCCTTCTTTTGCTCGTCTTGTGAGATAACAGAGCGCTTAATTTCGTCTGTTGCAGTCGGCGCCTCATTTTCACGCTCCTTGATCTTGGTTCGTACATTGGTTAAGGCATTGGCATATTCAGGAGTTCCTATGATTTTGTCCATCATATGGAAACGTGCCGAGCCTGTGGATTTGAGAGTTTCCGCAGCATCCTTAAATTGAGAATAAAAGACTTCCAAGATATCTTCCCAAAGCTGTTGAGGATTCTTCACATTAGAAGGTTCCTTGGAGACCAATTGCTTAATCGTTTTCGCAGAACGAGTACCCAATAACTGGTTGACCATTTTTTCGTCATCCAGTTCCTTGAATCGTTCCACTTCAAAGGCTTGATAGGGAGATACATATTTGGTTTCATTGTAGACAAACTCACGTTCTGCAGCAGGGTGGAAGCAGCCTGTCTGTTGATCATCTGGAGATGTAAGAAATAAGACAAGTGTCCCTCCTCCTTCCATTCCTTCCACATTGGCCTCTCCGTGTTCGCGATAATGTCCCAAAGCATCTTCCTTTTTTAAGAAAAAACGCTTGAACAGATAAACATCATATCCCAGTTTTCGTTCCTCGTGTGTTTGATCCAACAAGATGGTATTCGTGGTAGGATTGTCTAAGACACGTGTCCAACGTTCAGGATAGAGTGCTTTGTTGCGTAAGACACTGACCTGACGCAGCTCTTCATTGAGTTTTAAGACACGCAATGTTGATTCTTGATCACCAGGTCTGTACGCATCATTCGCTTCCCGCAGTTCTTTCATTTTGGCGACATATTCTTGTTCAAGGCGGCCTTGTTCCTCTTTTTGTGCTGATTCAATCTCCTCTAATTCTTCAGGTCTCAACGCTGAAAAGGCGCGCAAGGGAATGGTCTCCGCAGGGATCGACGAAGGATTGTTGGGCAAAATTTGGAGATTGCCTTCGGCTGTATAAGTATAAAACAAAGGTGTTTTCGCACGGAGTCTATAAAAGAATTTCATCTTTTCAAGTGCACTGAGTTCACCAAACGTTTTGGCATTTTTTCCTGTTTTACGCGCTTTCTTCTTGGCTGCCTTCTCTTCCTCTTTCCGTTTGGCTTCTACTTGCGCCAAGGCTTGCGCTCTCGCTTCACCCGTTAAGGGCTCTGCTTCTTCCCCAAAGACCAGTTCTTCTTCATTATCAGCCTTGGGTGCAGCTTCGACCTGGGGTTGCGCTTGGACCTGGGGTTGCGCTTGGACCTGGGGTTGCGCTTGGGCTTGGCCCAAGGCTTGGGCTCTTGCGTCTCCTGTCAGAGGTTCAGGCTCATTCCCAAAGACCAATTCTTCTTCCACATTTTGCACGGGAGGAGACTGAGGGTTGGCAACAGCCGCTGCAACAGCCGAAGAGACTATCGCAGGACGATTGGGGGCTAAGGGGAGCAATGCAGGTTGGGGTACAGGACGCTGAACAGGTACACGACGCATAGCCCCTGTTTCATTCGTGATGACCTCGTAGGTCGTTCCCGCTTTTGCTTTCTTTGGAGCACCTGACATCTTCTAACGTTGTGTATGAAGTTTGCCTGCGTCCGTGCGCACGGGTGGCCACTTCGCACAAGCCTCAACATAGTAGATGGAAACCAAAACAAGAACCCCAGATTTAAGTGTCCGGGCTTCCTTTGCTATCTTTCAAGGTGCTCTTTTGGCAATGGCCTATCCTCTTTTGTATACGATTGCACCCGATACGATCCGTGCAGCCCCTGCATTGTTTTTATTAGCGATCCTGCCTATCCTCTCCTTTTTGACAAGTAGCTTCATCAACTGGTTCCTTCAATATATGTATTGTGGATCGGTGAGTTTGAGCAAGATCTTTACTGCGAGTGCAGTGTCTCCATTGTCAACACTGGTCTTAACGGGCCTCGCTTATCTAATGCCCTTTTTGCGTTCCCCCGTGACGCAACTCGTACCTGAGTTGCCTCAAGGAAGTCCTGAAGATGTTGTGTTCGCACGGGATATTTGGGGGTGGTCCTTTTATTTATTCTGGGGTGGTGTCTATGGTCAAACGATTGCGTCTGGGATGATTTCTGTCTGTCCCTAGATCCGGGATAAGGCTTATTCGCCTGGCGCTGCGGGACCCAGATAGATATATTTGGGTACACCTTCAATACCAGTGGCCTCCGTGTTTAACATATAATAGCCAGGCTTGGGTCCTTTGTTCAATGGACTGGCGTTCTTGATACGTCCGGCCGGAGCTTCCACCTCCACGTGACTTACCCAGAGACCTGGAAGGAATCCCCATTCCGCTAAGATCACAACAAAGATGTAACTGAGAACTGCCCAGAGAATACAAAAGAGCCAAAACGGCATCCACGTATGGGTCTCTGGGTTACGACCAATTCCAAACTCTTTCCAGACTCCATCTGGTGTAAACATCAGAGAAGGTCGTAAGAATAAAAGACTTGCAACTCCAATTAAATACAAGATACCACTAAAGATGAGAAGTCTCATCACTCTAATGATAAAGACCAAATTGAGGAACTAAAAGTTCGCAGGTTTGGACTTTAATGTTTGCGGGTTCCACGTTTCTTGTGGTGTTTGGCCTTGCGGGTGTGTTTGCGACCCCCTTTGAATAACAGATGAGAATTGACTCCTAAATTCAGATTTGTTTCTACATTTGATGATTTGAGAGGATAATACCTACGTGTAAAAGGAGGCTTTGTATTTGCAATAACCTTTATCGGAAGATTCTTTTCATTTGCAAAACGAGTCGTATTTTGTGTATTTTTAAGTAATTTTACAGGCCCATCATTGATGGGAGTACGATAATAAATAATTGTACCAATAAACTCTTTGACTAGATTCTTATAATTACCTATACTAGGCATCTTAAAACGGCCAATAAATTCGGGTATCTTTCCTTTTTCCAAGTGAAGCATCGCGAAACTATATGTATTTGTAGCACCCTCAACCTTGGAGATATCCAAGTTTACGTGAAGGGTTGAAGTACCTTCCGCACGATACGCCGTGGGGACAAATCCTTGAGGCATATGTCCAAAAATATCATACGCAATGATCGTCTCACCCGATGTATTTAAATATTTCTTGTTTGCATTTGCCTTTGCCTTGTTTGCGTTGATCCATTTTGTAGAACCACCCTTTAATGTAACTTTCAAATCTCCTTTGCGCGCTTCAATAGGAATCTGTTGCATTCCCACTATCGGAGAAGAGAAGGCATTTGCTCCTTCGCTTAATACAGATAAGGCAGTTAAATGAACAAATTTATTGATAATATTGTGAGCTTCATCGGTGGCTTCATTTGAGAAACCCGTATCGCGTAAGCTTTGCACCTTTTGAATCAGGTTATTTTTCTCTTTTTCAAGTCCATTAATTAAGGTTACAAGTGGGGCTGCAGTTGGAAATCCAGCCTTTTCTGGAATGTATCCAAAAGGAGATGTTAGTGTTTTTACAACATTCCCTTGTCCAATATTATAGGTCACAGGAAACCCTCCGTGAGAGACAACACCATATTTTCCATCAATTTTGAATAAGGCTAATGCGTGACTCTTTTCTAAGAAATTCAAATACAAACCATTAAGATCAGCACAATCTGCAGGAAGACCTTCCCATCGGAATGACATCATCATTTGTACTGCACACAAAACTTTTGCCATTTGATCTTCATTTAAACTGCTCATATTCGCGCTAGGAAACATATCACCGAGTTCTTTTTTGAAGAGGGTAAGTCCAGCTCCCGCACCCAAGGTTGCAGCATAGATTCTTTTCACGCGATCTGTTATTTTTCCACTCGTAAAGTTTGTTTGAATAGCACCAAGTACATTCGTCCAAGGCTTTAATTTGGCACTTTCAATATAGGAAGGCATATCTTTTTTACGGAATTCGCAAGGAGCATCTTTTATATTTTGCACCATTTCAGCGAAACTTCCAGCACCTTGCCAGGGAAGATTTCCATTGCAGGTGATATAGAGTTCAAAGCCCAAGCGAATTTTGTTGTAGTCACGATTGCCTCCAATTAAGAGAACTCGTTGCCCATATGTATCTTTTAATTTACACATAGCTAGCAAGGCACGGATGGAGCAATCTTGATTGTCAATTAAATCTCCTAAAAATACAAGACCTGTGGTTTCATTTTGAATTCCTGTAAGCAAACCACCATTTACTCCTTGAGGTTGCGTGAAACTAAATTTAGCTTGTAATTCATCTGGGATACCTTTATCTCCACGTAGAACTTTTTTGGGATCATCCCTAAAGATAAAAGGTGCACCACCTTCTTCATCTGAAAACATATACACATCTGTAAACTCATAGTTGGTGGCTACGGAGAAATTACTATTATTCATCTTTGTTCTACTTGGTATCCGGAATATTTATACGCAAAGGAAGAAAAACTCGCAAGTATTGATAGAATGAATTCACCAACTTCTACAAATTCTTCCAATAGTATTACAAATTTTGCATTTGAGCAAAAAAGACCTAGTATTCTTCAAAGACTAAAAGCAAAATATGGACAACTCAAAGAGGAAGCGGAAAATTATTATTGGAGAGAACTTTCGGGTGAAACACTTCAACAGAGAATTCAAAGAGAAGCTAAGATGAAAGGTAGATACAATACGAAACGAGGAATAATTTATAACAGCCGAAAAGCAGGAGGAAAACGATTCAAAAACTATCAACTTCGAGCTTTGAGTGAGCTATCCCATAGATCTCCCAAAGTTGCGATGTCCAACATTAAAACCTTACGAAATAAGGCAGATAAAAAAATGTTAGCCAAAATGATAAACAGACCCACACGAAAGATACGAAGACGTAACTAACGTACATTCATACGATACGACGCAGAAATCGTTCGTAAAAAGGAAAGGATCCATATGTTTGCGCGGCAGTCACAAACCAGGGTTCATTGAGTCGCGATTGATTCAATAGATTCTGGAGACCATTTTCAAAATCAATCAGGAACGAGAGATGTTCCGGTTTGACTTTGGGTCTTTCTTCTGCTTCTAACCAAGCAATGCTATCGGTAATCACTTGATTCCGGATTGCAGGACTCATACGAGACCATTTATCTTTCCATCGGATCATATCCATTACGGAGGGCATCTCTCTGGTGTTTCTAGGCAATTGCGATTTAGGCTTGGGAAATTTGAAACCTTGCGACCTTTCCCATTGTGTACAAAATGTCTACAGGTGCTCCGAAAGAATATTTTAACCCAAATCCATCTGTACGAGAGATTGGCGGCCTCGCTGTCCGCAGCTCGATTGATGTCTGCAAAGGGTGTCGCAAATGCTGTGGATCTCTTATTCATACCATAGCACAAAATCGTCTTGCTACAGGGATTGTTATCTCCTTGCCAATGCTCGCAATGGCTGCTTTCTTAATCTATATTGAAACCTCTCTCACTTCTTTCATTCATACACTCCCTGCTCTGCAGAATCTTGCAGCTTTTACACAATATAAAATGGTGATCTTTTCACCATTCTATACTCTTGCTGGCATTACCTTCGGATTTGGTCTCTTAGCTATGCTTGGAATTAAATGTGAATGGCAGAATCTTATTCGCTTCTCTGCCTTTGTCTTCAGAGGCATTGCTCATTGGCTCCTCCTCAGTATTTTCCTCCTCTTCATACCCATTGCAGGATATCTTCCCCTCTATATTATCTTTCAAGTGAGCTGCTGGAGTTTACTCCCCGCAGGTCTTTGGCTCTTTACTGCAGGTGTAATGACAGGACATAGTGATCTTATTACGGCAGCAATTGAAGCACGGGGAAGAGCCACGCAACAAATTGATAGCACAATGATGGGACCCTAATAGAAATGCTCCGGATTGTAAATGAGAAGGATAGACCCATTGATATCAAAAATATAGAAGCCACAGAACAGGCTTTCGCAAGGACATATATTGAACCTGAGGATTGCGTTTTAGAATTAGGGGCCCGCTTTGGATCCGTTTCGTGTACGATCAACAAAATCCTGAAAAACAAAACACATCAGGTGGTGTTTGAACCTGATGCGCGAGTGTGGGACGCCTTGGAAAAAAACAGAGATAATAATGAATGTTTTTTTCATATTGTGAAAGGCTGCTTGAGTAAACAGCCTCTCTCTCTTATAAATCTTGGCAAAGCCAATGGATATGCCACGTCTACGATAGTCGATTTGAGTTCATCCATTCCCTTCGTATCTTTGGATGATCTTTATAAACAATACAAGATTCCAACCTTGAATGTGCTAGTTGCAGATTGTGAAGGATGTCTTCAACAAGTTTTATCAGACTTTCCAGAAATTCTTGATTCTTTACGCTTATTTATTTTTGAAGCAGATTCTCCCACAACCTGTGACTACAAAGTCATTCGGAGCCTCTTACAAGACAAAGGATTCACGAAAGTGAAAGAAGGATTCCAAAATGTCTGGAAACAAACACAGAGTAAGTAGAATGCCTGGTAGAACTCGTAAAAATCGGATGAATGAATTGCGGCGTGTAAAATCAGAAGCCACCAAAAAACAAAATTTTCCTCTTATCTCACCCAAGACCATCATACCCGGACAATTAATCCAACTCTTTTCCCAAAACCTCAAAAACGATTTTCAAGGCTTGTCCCTCAAACTCAGCAATCCTGCAGAGTATTTGAAGCAAAAGCAAAAGATTCAAGTCGCAAAAAACAAAGCGACGCGCAAGTACAACAAGCCCAAGAGAGGACCTGGATCGCGAGGAAAGAGTGCACCTCTGTCAATGGCAAATCTCTTGGAGCGATGGGAATCAGGCATATTCTAAGAACTTCACTTCGCTAAGGCCTTATCGAGAGCTCCGAATAAATCTGGAAGTCTTGCATCATCACCGAACAATTTTTGTTTGTGTTCCAAGAGAATCTTTCCTTCTTTGCTAACAACGTATTGTCCGCCGAGTTGGAATCCATCGCCTTTCAGATTTCCAGGAGTCTGTTTGGATCGTTCATACGCCTCTTTGTCCATATCCAAAAGACCAAAGAAGTTGTCCAACATTCCTTTACGACCAAAGAGTTCTTGATAGACGGATTTATCAATCGTGTAGATGGGTCCATTCCAGAAACTATATTTTGTGAAGCTCCGATCTGAATCGCTGCCTTCACCAAACGCTTCAAAACTCAAGCAGACAAGACGCGCACCCTTTTGTTCATATTCCATACGAAACTTCTCTACCATTTCAATGTAGGACCGGCAAATGGGACAGCCCAGACGTCTGAGAAAGAACAGAGCAACAGGTTTGTCTTCCCAGAGGCTTCCTAGATAGATTGTCTCCGAGGGATTGCGTTGATTAATAATTTTACGATGGGCGAATTGGATGATTGTGGTCATTCTAGAGAAGAGTTCTAGTTCAAGGTTTAGGTATAAAAATTGAAGATACACTGATATTCGAAGGAGGTATAGAAATGAGTACGAAGTTAACGTCTGACGAATTGAATCGCATTCAAAATCGAAATATGGATCAATTTAATCAGACCATTCATGATCCACTTGCACAGAAACTTCTTCTGTGTTTGCT
>JACCDO011006421.1_pt1 | contig 30893 bp, 21 predicted proteins | sample 7446101 | NCBI WGS metagenome assembly JACCDO01 (sample SAMN15323440, study PRJNA562643) | freshwater metagenome | isolation source: river surface water | place: USA:Blue River Watershed | collected 2017-08-16
ATCGAACGAAACCAATTTTCTAGTACGAAGTTATAAAAGATCTAATATTAAAATAACACCGTCAAAACAAATGTAAGTCAAATTTCGTCATGTAGTCAATACTCATTAGAATGCTCATAACATTTTCTGATTTTTATAGATAATGTGGATCAACTTTAGTTCATTTATACAAAAATAGAATTAACTGAGTCAAATTCATGTAAATAACTATTTATGAACTAAAAGAACCATAACACTGCAAACAAAAGTGCATCAAACTTAATCTTTCAAGTAATAATGCGATTACAAATACTTTTCGTCTATTGCACTTCTTTTAAACAGCATTTCCTAAAAAAATAATACAACTAAAGTTATTGTTAAATAATTAAGACACACGCAAAATACAACTAAAAATTTAAATACCAAAGTTATTTTATTAATCTGAATTTTCTTATCATATTACGAGTTAGAATTGAGTTCGAAATTTTGCAGTGATAATATTGCTGGAGTTTAATTTTTTTCAAGTAATTAATTATTCTATCAGAGCCTATTTGTTTTGAAATAAAATCTGCAAGAATTTTATTTTAATAATTATCAAAATTTAATCTCAGTCTTCGAAGAGAAGGATTTTAACTGATGAGATGTAGATTCTTTTTACTTGATTTTACGCGTATTTTATTACATGTGTGAACAGGGTTTAAGGTGAGGGTTAGCCATATTTCCATTTTGTTGTTACCTTTTAATATGAAAATTTACCATCAATAATATTTAGGAGCAATCGCTATTACACCGCAGGGAAATAAAACATAATGCAATATTTTTCTTGCACTTCTTTCTATTGAATTTTCGTAACAAATAAATGATGGCTGTCGTAATTTATTTTTAAAGAATTAATGCAAACATTATAATAAAAAATAAGTGGAAGGTTCGCGAAATACAGGTTTATGTACCTAGTGTACCAAGGGTAATAGATTTTGGGAAAGTGGACGTCACTCTCTTTTCAAGTTCTGGTTTGTGAAGTATTAATTACCACGTATAAAAAACAAAGTTTAAGCTTATTCTTGACAATTAATTTCGTTATTGATAATGTACATGAGCTGTCAGAGCAAGAATGTATTCAAAGCATTCCATCGATGATTTGACCCACCCCTCAGCACCAAGTAACCAATGTGTTGGGTTCTTTGATAAATAGAACGGGCTATATTTGATGAATCCATTACTCAATCATAGTTATTCGTAGTCAATTATGTACGTTCAAGCAAATAATGGATCTTGTTATATTCAACAAAGTGGGAATGATTGATTGCTGACGCGGTGCATTGCTAATAAACTCATTTTTCTTGGTTATTGGAAACTCTAAGTACCATCAGTTCACAGCAAATTTTGCTATTAATATCATACTTAGGTTTCAAGTAAATCGCGGGCAACAAACCTCGCACAAGCACAAATATTTGAGACGTGAGTTTTGTTCACGATTTAACCTCAGAATATAAAAATAATTGCAACTGATGGTACTCTGCTCTATCTCACTCAATATTCAGAAGAAAGACAACGTAAGTTACGAGCATTAATAATCATACCATTTACTCAGAGATAAGCATTAATGTTGGATCTAACTCGCGTTATTTGTTCTGGAAAAAACGTATCAGGGACGGGAGGGAGTGCCAGAATTAGCATGTAAGATGTTTGTTCAAATTTCATGCAAGGTTCTTTTGAATATCAGATCTTACTTATTTGTTATATAAATACTATGTTGTAAAGATGCCATCATGCGACAAAATAGTAAGATCTTAGTCAAAAGACGCTCACTTGAAAATTGAACTAAGGTACTTACTAATGCGAACTCTGTTGCTTTCTAACACAATTTATGACATTGAATGCACTTGATTTAAGTATACTAACAAAAATGATTGTGTCTTAGTTTAAAAAAAACCAGTTTGGTCAATCTGATTCTTCAAGCTCTGCCTCATCGGATCCCTCGGATTTTTCAAAAGTGGGATGTGGGCGTCGACCGCCCGACAGGCCCAGGAGCGATTGGTCGTCTCGCAATCATTTTCATTGCCTTCGTGTGACGCCGTGATTATAGGCTCGTGCCTTGTTAACTAGCAAAACCCGCAGGAGCAAGCAATAGAAGAGGATGGTCAAGCATAACAACGTCATTCCCAATCAGCATTTCCACAAGAAGTGGGCGCGCCGTGTGAAAACATGGTTCAATCAACCTGCACAGAAGAAGGCTCGCCGTGATGCTCGTAAGCAGAAGGCTGCCGCTGCAGCACCTGCACCTGTCTCTGGCGCTCTCAGACCTTTGGTTCAGTGCCCTACCCGCAAAGTAAGTACTTCAAAGTCGCTTCGTGCGATACCGATGGCTGGTTGTGTGAGAAGTACCAAATATCGCATGACTGAAGCATTTCTAACTTTTCATTTCATCTTTATTTACTATTTTACAGTATAACATTAAGCAAAAGTTGGGCAGAGGCTTTACTTTGGATGAGTTGAAGGAGGCTAAGATTAACCCCAAGCTCGCCATCACCATCGGTATCTCTGTGGATCATCGCCGCACCAACAAGTCTGAGGAGACCTTCAACAAGAACGTTGCTCGCCTCAAGGACTTCAAGGCTCGCCTTGTTGTGTTCCCCAAGAGAAATGGTGCCAAGTATGTGAAGAAGGGCGACGCCAGCGCTGCTGAAGTACAGCAGGCCACCCAGTTGACGACCAAGCTCAATGTTGTGCCCAAGTTGGCAGCTTCTGCTGTCACTGTTGGAGCGGTCACTGACGAGATGAAGGAGTACAAGGCATACTACTCTCTCCGTGCTGCACGTAATGAGGCTCGTTTGGTGGGTATTCGCCTCAAGAAGCTCTTGAAGGGTGGCGACAAGGAGGATGCTCCTGCACCAGCAGCGCAAGACTAAGTAGTAGATGCATTCTCTCTATAGGCTTACTGTTGTACAAAGTATCTAAACCGAAATCGTTTTACCGTTACACTACAAGTTTGTTGTATTATTATCATTTTCTATCTACAAAGACCGCACCACACTTAGTCCATTCTGCCCTTCAACTTTCGGGTCAACACACCCTCCGGAGTTATGATGTGCACCACCGCACCCCAGCCGCTCAGCGCATCTCTATCCACCGCATTCAGTAAGCATTGCGAAAGGACCTCGAATAACTCCTCTGAGTTCATATTGGGGCGATACAGTGCCTCACACATACCATGCAGGTTGGGAGTGCACGTTCCTGCGACACAATAGTCATTAGCGAACACAGGAGCGCCCAGGAGATCCATGCCGGAAAGGAATGGTGTGTTGTCTTCGCGCAGGCCTGCAACTACCGGTTCGCAAAACCAAGGACCGAATCGCTTTTCGTATAACATTGTAGAAAGCAGGGCGCTGAAAGTTTCTGGTTTTATGTCTCGGTGCTCCCGCAGCTTGTAAAGGTTAACCTTGAACTTAAGCAATTGGTCTAGCGTCAGCACATCACTGGCAAGGCCAGTCAGACCAACATAAACTTTGTCTGAAATCGAAAATACCTATAGTATTTGATGAAGTTAACATAATAGAGATAATGGTTAAAACGATGTACAGATTAAGTAGGAGAATCGAAACATTTCTTTACGCATGAATAAGAAAAAAATAATATTGCCCAATGAATGGACAGGATGCTATACCGAATCGTTTTTACTTACCTTTTCAAAATCTTTGGCAACAGTTAGCGCCTGTTGACCTAAACGCATGTCGCTGCATATACCTACGCAATTCTTGCCTGCCATGGCAATGACAGCACCCCCATTATATTGTAGAATAGACTGTTTTGACGAGATATAAAGATTAGAGAGCAATTATGATTAGCACATGAGATTATGACTAGTCAACACCCGGAGGTTTAAGCAAGGACAGAAAGTTTGTACGTACCATTTTCCCCCTCAAAAAGATAAAACGCTAAATTAAAGTAACTGTTTGAATTGCAGCACAATTCAAGTCGCCCGCTTATAGAACTGGGCCTCGAATATGTACTATCCAATGAAAGCGGTCCCTTTTCTATAAGAACATATTTTGGGAACTTTGGGAATTCGACGACTCCAAAAGTTCACCCAGTGAATTGGGTTTCACTGAATGGAGATAGGACTCTTTACTTTGACAGAAGCCCTTGGTAAGAATCGATACGTGGCAATTGTACACATAATTCAATTTGAAGTGAATATCATTGGGTGTTCGGTGTATAGGCATAGAATATGTCTGGCTTGACGCAGCGCGAAGTCCTTCTGGACGTGCGAGACCGAAGCCAGGCTATGTTTTCGGGATCATCATCTATTATTCCACCAATTCATCCACAAAGCGTATCTATCAAGCGAGCAGCTAAGCTAAAGGCGGGGTATTTGTCAGCAGAACAAAGTCAAGGCCATGATGATACACAGAGCTCTGCACTCATGCTCACTTCTGCATCATATACTGATACAATTCCTGCACCAATGCATGAAACTAGTAGTACAAATCAAATTGCCATTTTAGAATCAAAGAGACAGAAGACATCTCCCCCCGGCGTACCTGGAGCGCTGGCCGTTGTGCCTACTGCGCGAGCCGCGACAATACCACGCCCTGTTTGGCACGCTCCATGGGAGCTCAGCAAAGTTATTGCTGGACACATGGGGTGGGTGCGATCTATCGCGATAGATCCTGATAACGAGTATTTTGCAACCGGCTCTGCGGATAGTACAATCAAGATATGGGATTTGGCAAAGTGCTGTGCTGGTGCCGACAATGGCTTGCGCCTCACCCTGACCGGGCACATCGACCAGGTCCGAGCGATTGCTATCAGTGCGCGACATCCGTATATGTTTAGCGCTGGAGATGATAAAACAGTAAAGTGCTGGGATTTGGAGACAAATACCGTCATCCGCAACTACCACGGTCATCATTCAGCAGTCATCAGTTTAGCGCTTCACCCTACCCTTGACATTCTTGTGACGGGCGGTCGCGACTCCGTAGCGAGAGTGTGGGATATGCGGACAAAAGCTGAAATACACGTTCTCGGGGGGCACCAAGATGCTGTGTCTACGATCGCCACGAACTCTGTGGATCCGCAAATCGTGACAGGAAGCATGGACTCGACCATCAAACTGTGGGATCTGGCGGCAGGGAAGACGATCACGACTTTGACACACCACAAAAAAAGTGTGAGGAGCATCCTCATGAGTCGGCGAGAATTAACTTTTGTCTCGGCATCGTCAGATAACATCAAAAAGTGGCAGTGCCGTGAGGGCAAATTCCTGCGGAATTTCGTTGGACACGCTGCGGTTGTGAACTCCCTCGCCATGAACGATGATGGGGTCTTGTTCTCAGGTGGAGATGATGGAACAATGCGTTTTTGGGACTATGAGACTGGTTATTGCTTTCAAGCTGGAAAGACGACGCCCCAACCTGGCTCACTGGAGGCTGAAAACGGCATCTTCGCTTCCGCCTTCGACCAGTCTGGCAGCCGGTTGATAACTTGCGAGGCGGACAAGTCCATCAAGATATGGAAGGAGAACGAGATGGCCACCGAAGATAGCCACCCTATAGATATGCAAGCGTGGGCAAAAAACCGTGCGCTTCATACCAAGTTCTGAAGAATTGTAATATATTGTGAGCAAAGAACGAATAATGACATGTAGTCCTTTCCTCCGTAACACGAAGAGGCCTATAAACAAAACTTCCACTATATCGTTGTTGTCCACCTTGTATCTGGAATATATGTAATGGTATAAGGATAGTTTACTTAAATATTGTTTTTCAAACACTAAACGATGGAGTATTCCTCCGATTGCATCCCCTTGGTCAAGCCATACTGTATGGCCCCATTTGTCGCGACCGAGCGAACACTTGACACCTCGACTGCACAATACATTTGAGTGGACGCAAACTCCACAACAACAGGGAAGAAGGCGTCAGCATCGCGTTGAGCAATTGTGAACTCCAAGCTGCCCGTGCCATTTGAAGCGTCGATCATGTCGATTTCCCATATCAACTCCGAATCTTTGTATCGATAATTGCCATCAACACTCACAACATTCGGGTGTTCGGCGGTACCTAGTGGAATGTGGATACGCACGTTCTGCAGAGAGAGGTTCTGCTCCATGCTGTACTCAATGGACACGTTCATTTGCCCCCGCGACTCTTCTTCGGGCCAGCAGTTGATCTTGATAGGCACCAAGTCATCATTGGTGCTCGCATAATTCCATTTCAAAATGCCAACGGGTCGGGCGCTGGGGAAGCCCTTAGTGGTGTCCTTCAACTGAAGTAGCTGCGACTGATCATACACGGACTTATTGACCTTGGGATGAGTCACGAAGGTGAAGGCGTCCGCATCGCGGACAGACAGCTGAACAGAGCACAGCGCTGCATCGTCGTCGCTTGCCGTTAACGTGAGACTGCCCTTGATATCAAAGGACTCTACAGTGCCGTCTCTGGTCATCTTGGCACTCACGCGCTCAGCAAGCACCAACATTACGGGGTGCTGCACGGCCTGTGGCGCAGCTGCCACTACCGTGTGGCCACCAGCGAGTGCTGCTGCAGAGGGCTTCTGCACCACATGTGTTAGTTTATCCTCCTTAAAGAGAGATTCCTCGAGAGATTTGTTTTTGCCGCCAGCAGCTGTCAAGGACATGCCCTTCATGCCAGCCACAGGCTTTTTCGGCATCGGCGTGGGTTCGTATGCAGGAGTTGTTGGGGGAGCGTTGAAAACGGATTGCGAGCCCGCAGATGGATTGTACCCACTGCTTGAACCACCCATACTGCTTGAGCTGCTATCGTAGCTTCCACCTGAGCCGAGGCCGGCGCTCAGTCCACCGCCAATGCCGACCATGCGTGTTTTCGTTTCATGAATGGATGTCGCAGCCGCACGCGCCTTGTCAGCCGCGGCTTCCATTTTGGTCTGCTTAATCATATTATGCAAACGCTCTTCGTGGCTCTCCATCTCCAAATTTGTGCGAATTTGGGGCAGTGTGATAGGTTCTCTATATCCCCCTGCCGTGATCACCTGTTGTGCAATTTATTGGTATATATAAGTTGTAAAGATCACGTAAGTAGACATTAGTAGTTGTAAATTATATCGCAACAGCAGTACGTTTTAATATAACATTCAGCACAATTCGCACATCTCACGAACCTCATCAAACGCAAAGATTAGCTCGAAGCACTTTTCTGAAATTCGCTCTTCTGTAATATTGTTCGAAGACTCTATTACATCTGGAATGACCTTAGACAGCAATCGAAGGGTCTCTAGGTCTTCGACAATATTGCTCGCACGATTTGTCACAATCAGGAGGAATAGGCTATCCATCTGTTGATATAAATAGCGAACGCTCTCCGTTTCGACATACGTATGCTGTTTGGCATCTGAACCGACAAGCTTTGGAAAAGCTGCAAGCAAGCCTTCAATACGAATACGCGTCATATCCACAAATTGACGTGAAATAAGGGCTTTGCCTGTGCGGTTGGTTACCGCAGCAGAGAGCACGACCATTTCTTCTTAACAAGTGCTTTCCTCTTCTCAGAGTCTATAAGCAAATTCAAATCAACTATACGCTAGCACTGATAATTGCACAATAAGCGAATTAGCAGATCAATGCACTGAGAGCACGGATCTCGCAAAGTTCACTGCCTGGCCCTTCTTCTGAAAGCCGGATTTTGGCCGATGGGAGCATGGGAACTTTGGTCACCTCGAACCTGCCGCGAAGCAAGCTCAGGAACTTGGACACTTGCCGATATATTTTACATTTTTCTCGGCAATATGACGACCAAGCCTAATTCGCGCTCAGGAAATTTAATAGTACCTGAATGGTGCAAGGAGGTGGTTCGAACACCATCCCTCACTCTGATTTCGACGGAAGAAAGCGCAAAAAAAGCCATCGAAGATATATATCATGATACATTGGTAAAACATCGTGTTCTTGAGTTATATCCCGGACTTCGTCAGGCTGGACCTTGTACTCTTATCAGAAAGATGACTGAAGCCGTCATCACTGCTCTAAGGCAACATGGTCCTCAATCTATTAAATCCATGCATCAAGCAATGAATTTAATAGTCGATTTACCGGAAGCCACACTTTATAAATTGGATCAAAGTATTCGTTTCGCCATCGAGTCTGTTGTAGTCAACGCGTTCTGGCGATTTGTACCGGTGGATGGATTCATTGATTCTCCAATAAAATTACTCATGGAATGGAATAACTTCGAGCGAGAACGCTCTCACTGGTGGCGCGCACGAAAAGCCGCAGACACTGAAGATCATGTCAGAATGAAATGGGATTCTCTCCTCGCAGACATTGTTCCTTTGTTGCACTTTCACAACGCCATGTTACATGCGAAAAATTTATTAGAGAAGCCCACTCTTAAACATACCCTGCATCTGGCAGCATTGACAACAGAAGGCCGTATTTACGAAAATGGACAAGGTAGATCTATTGCATCGGAATGTCGCCATATCATTGTCCGTAAGGAATGCGACATCCCGATCAAGTCCCGTCCTGAACGCAAGGAATCGACTACACCCGTAAAGCGAGAAAAAAAGAAGCAAGTAGTATTAAATCCTCGCGATGGAGACCCTGCTTTTGCTTCGCTGTCAAGAGAAGAGCCGGCCCCAAAAAGATCGCGAATCGCTGTGTCGAACCTCGAACAGATGGGAAGCAGTTTTGCCCCAAAGCGAACTCGCTTGGGCACAGGTCATACTTCGGACTCCAATTTTCCTGTAAGCCAAGATAGTGCACAGCAAAGCTTACAGCGTGTTAGCTTGGAGCGTCAGAGATCAGCAGAGTCTTGGGCGGAGGAGCTGGCTAAATTAGGCGACATTCAGCGCTCAGTGCCGATATACGAAGCTAATATGCTTTTGAGCATTAGCAGAACACCACAAGTAACAAGTAACAGCATTCGAGATAATAATGCTCAACCCTCCTTGCTCCGTCAATCATCAGCTGAGTGGCCGGCCCACCTGGGTTTGAGTGGCTCTGCAGCGCCGGTCTTGTCAGGACAGAAACACATGTTCGATCTATTGAATTCATCACATAAACAATCACAATCAATAGGTGAGTAACACAGAAACGGGTCAACTGTTACATTTTATCGTTATAGTTATTTTACGGAGCGAAATCGCATATTTTAGTTATATATAATGTGTATATGCCTTAATGAATTTATTTTCATGGAATGTTACATAGTTACACTTATTACAAGAAAGAAGTACGTGCACGAGATGATTTAGCTTTCGGTAAATCCACAGTATGGTTTAAGCACCGATCGCAGCTCCTCTAAATGCTCTTGTGCAACACCCAAATTTGCACTTTCTTCAAATAGAATGGAAATAATCAGTGAATCAATTTTGGTTTGCATCAAAATGCTATTTGCAGCCCAAGTTAGTGCATGTGTTGGAGAGCCCAAGTTTAGCCGAGAACTTTGCTCCATAGAAGTATAAAAGCTTGGTGCTAAAGACATGATAGTATGCGAATCCTCTGCAGACTGAAGGCCGTTGCGGGTCTCGCTCATCACCTCTGCACCCTCACTAGTACTCAAGGTCACCTGTCGAGCATCTACGAGTATTAGAAAGCGCTTTAAAACACCATTAAGATTAATTTTTTCGGAAGTGCTAGAATTTCCTGACATACTTATCTAGAACGAAACTAAATGAAAAGATTTTGTACGTCAATCTTCTTAAAGAGAAAATTGACCTTTTGTTAGACCATTAAAAAATACGTGTCTTCAAAGGCCGGGGAAGAAGATTCTCTTCTGCTTGGAAGAGAGTTTTTGTTACAAAGGACATCAATCTTTTTAAATAACGTTCCATTACTACTACCATGGATGACAGTGATTTATTCGGTGCGTTCGATAGGGCAAATGATCAGGCAGCGATCGCCCCTTCAATGCCCGTAGGCAAATTAGGAATTATGAGATCAAAAAGGATTAGCGATGACCAGATCCATTTTCAAGAAGAAAAAACACCCAAAAAAATAAAAGCTGATGCTCGTGGTATCGGCGAATCAATTACACCCACTCATGATCCTGCAACTAATTCAATTGCGGACTCTTTAGGTAGTTCAGAGACTGTTTCTCATTCAGCATTCACAAGTAATCAAAACTCAACAAACAAAAAGCATACTACACCTGCAAAAGTTTACAAGTTTAAGCTAGATACCTTTCAACAAAATGCTGTGGATTATATTGAAAAGGGAGAGTCAGTGCTAGTTGCGGCGCACACATCAGCAGGCAAAACTGCCGTGGCAGAGTATGCCATAGCGAAGTCATTGCGAGATGGTCAACGTGTTATTTACACTTCTCCTATTAAGGCTCTGAGTAATCAGAAGTACCGCGATCTGGAAGAGGAATTCAAAGACGTGGGTTTAATGACCGGTGATATGACCATCAACCCCAATGCGACGTGCCTCATCATGACCACAGAGATTTTGCGCAGTATGCTATATCGCGGTTCAGAAATAATGCGCGAAGTGGCGTGGGTAATTTATGACGAGGTGCACTACATGCGTGATAAGGAGCGAGGGGTTGTTTGGGAGGAGAGCATCATTCTGTTGCCGCACAAGGTACGGTTCGTCTTTCTATCCGCTACGATTCCGAATGCACCAGAGTTTGTGGGCTGGGTTTCCAAGCTTCATCACCAGCCTTGCCATGTGGTTTATACTGATTATAGACCGGTACCACTGCAGCATTTTGTGTTCCCAGCTGCGGCGGAAGGGTTGTTCCTCGTGGTTGATGACAAAGGGCATTTCAAGGAAGACTCATTCCAGCGTGCCATGAGCACGCTACAGGCCCCAAGTGAGCTGGACAAAAAAGACAAAAAAGGCGACAAAAAAGTCGCAGGTGCAAAGACGCAGCAAAGCTCCGATCTATTCAAAATTGTGCGGCTCATTATGGAGCGTGACTTGGACCCTTGCATCGTGTTCAGCTTCAGTAAGAAAGAGTGCGAGACTTTTGCGCTACAAATGGCGCGGCTTGACTTCAATTCTAAAGAGGAAAAAGAGCTCGTGTCACAGGTTTTCGAAAACGCATTGGAATCGCTATCCGAGGACGACCGCGCTTTGCCACAGATCGTGACAATTTTGCCGTTGCTAAAGCGCGGCATTGGTATCCACCATGGCGGTCTGTTGCCAATTCTTAAAGAGGTGCTGGAAATTCTCTTTCAGGAGGGATTGATCAAATGCCTCTTTGCCACGGAGACCTTCTCTATTGGCATCAACATGCCCGCAAAGACTGTGGTGTTCACTTCTACCCGCAAGTTTGATGGTCAAGATTTCCGCTGGATCACATCGGGTGAATACATTCAGATGAGCGGCCGTGCTGGAAGACGAGGAAAAGACGACAAAGGTATTGTAATTCAAATGCTAGACGAGAAGATGGAACCAGATGTGGTCAAGAACATGATATACGGGGCCAGCGACGCCTTGTACAGCTCCTACCATGTCAGCTACAACATGGTCCTAAACATGTTGCGCGTGGAAGATGCAGATCCCGAAAACCTTCTGCGTTCTTCATTCCATCAGTATCAACAGGAGCAGAACGCGCCTATCCTCGAGTGCAGAGCAGAAGAGATCCAAAAAGAGGCCAGCCTCATTCAAGTGGAGCGCGAAGACGTCGTGGCTGATTACTACACAACAGAACGACTCTTGGAGCGTACACGAAGCGACATGTCAATTGTCATTCGGGAGCCAGTCCATTGCTTACCGTTTCTGCAGTCTGGAAGGCTTGTGCAAGTTGCTTTCGAAGGCGTTGACTGGGGCTGGGGTGCCCTCGTCGGCATGAAAAAAGGCAATCCGTCCCAACCGTCAGCGAATGCCATCTCCGCAGCTACGGTTCTCGGAGCCGATGACAAGGTGACGCAATACATGGACATTTTATTGCAAGTTAAAGACACGCCACCGTCGAATACTGTTTCCAAAATTAAGCTTTCCTCATTCTCGACTCATTGGGGTTTTGTTCCCAAAACGGACGCGGGCGATGGTGCCCGCATGGAAGTTTTGCAGGTGTCTCTGCACGCCATTAAAAACATAAGTGCTATCAGATTGAACTTGCCAAAGGACCTGATCAAAGAATCAGCAAGAAATGGTGTGCTAAAGGCCTTGCATGAGGTTCAGAGACGATACGAAAAGAGTGAGGTGCCCTTACTAGATCCTGTGGCTGACATGGGCATCACGTCAGATGACTTTAAGTCTCTGCAAAACCGAGAGTTAGAGCTGCTACAACGCTTGAGCAGCAACAGCTTGACAATGATGGCTAAAGAAGAGCGCGATAAGGTGCTACAGGCATACAGCACACGCGTCGCTCTGCTGGAGGAGGCCCGCGTGCTTCGGCACCAGGCGCGGGACTCGCAGGCAGTGGCCATGCGCGAGGACTTACGCAAGATGAAAAGAGTGCTAAAGAGATTAGGCTACATTACGCCCGAGGGAGTGCTAGGGCCTAAGGGGCGCTTTTCGTGCGAACTGAGCACCGGAGAAGAGCTTGTGCTGACCGATATGATATTCGACGGTGTGTTTAACACACTTACGATTGAGCAAGCCGTTTCGCTGCTGAGTTGCTTTGTGCACAAAGAGCCGTCGAAAGATGACTCACCAAAAGTTCAGCAAGACTTGCAACTGCCGTTTCAACAACTGCAAATGACAGCGAGGAATTTTGCCAAGGTGTGCATCGACGCCAAGATGACCTTGGACGAAGAAGAGTACGTCACATCTTTTAACCCTGGAATGATGGGAGTCGTCTATGCATGGTGTAAGGGTGCCAAGTTTGCGGATATCTGTGCGCTAACTAACATTTTCGAAGGTAGTATCATCCGAAATATTCGTAGACTCGAGGAGCTTCTGCGCCAGCTGGCTTCCGCTTCCATGGCGATTGGTAATCAGGAGCTCAAGCGCAAATTCGAGAGCGGTGCTGATAGCATTAGACGCGGGGTGGTATTTGCGGCATCTCTATATTTATGAGCGTATTGTATGGGTATTTGTGCAGTCGGTCGACACCATGTGTAGGGTTAGCTAAATATGTGTGCACGATTAGTGAGAGATAATGTTCAAATTGTTTGTATAATAAGTTAAAGTCGTTTGGCTTTTTGGGTGCTTAGTCGCAACGTCTCCATAAATCTATCTATCCTTCACTTTTCGTACTTGTTATGGTATCGCACTAGGGCCCAAAGTGGGAACACATTGCGATAAGCCGTGTAGGTGATGCCACAGGAGCGGTTGAAAACGCCCGTGATGGCCTCCTGTTCCCAATCTCCGGTGTTGAGCTGCCTTCGCATAAGAAAGTTAATACCACGGTCAATAACACTCCTGTCATCGCATTCTGCAGCCAACAAACCCAGCAGGGCCCATGCTGTTTGCACAACTCCGCTAGAGTCCTCACCGTAAGGTCCGCATCCGTCAGCAGGGTAAGACTTGTTCACACATGCCATGTAGCTTTCACCCCAGCCACCGTTGGGGTTCTGAGTAGATTTCAAGAACTTAATAGCGCGCTGAATGTGCTCGGATGAAGCGGGGTTCTCGCCCGCCGCGACGAGCCCCTCAATGCCGAACCAGGTACCGTATGTGAAGCAAACTCCCCAGCTTCCATACCAGGAACCGTTGGCACGCTGTATGGACTTCAGGAAATGACGACCAGCTTGAATAGCGTTCAAAACTTCCGCACTACGATGATCTGGCAATACTTTGGAAAAAGATACTAGCGCGGTAATGCAGGCTGAGGTGCACTCGACGTACGAGTAGTCGATCATGATATCGCCGAAAACCTCGCTGGGGTTGAACATCTCGTACCAGCCATAGCCGCGGTTGTTCTCGTAAGTAGCCCAACCTCCGTCTTCATTATGAAGCGTCAGGATAACATTCACGGCGTCACAAAGACGCGCATCGGATATGCGTGCCTGAGGGTCGATCAGAGACGTCTGGTGCAGCGCGAGCACACCCTTCAGACCTTCAGCAGTGCAGTCTGAAATAGGCCAGCCGTGCGCTGCAGTGGAGAAAGGCCAACCTCCTTTTGAAACATGTCTGTAGTAGTATTCTTTGTTCTCTTCATCATTGGCTATTTGCGTGCGATTGAGATACGAATAGATCTTCTTGGCGCAGTCGGGGAACTCTTCCGACAGTTGACCTTCCACAATTGCCTGTACGGCGAAAGAGGTGTCCCAACACTGCGATCCATTGTAGCCTTGCATTTTCATGCCATCTTCAGCCACCCACAGGTAGTCATCAACGCGCGGTATGTGCCTCTGAAAAGCCTCGCATGTGTTTTTCTGGCCGCCATCAATCCATACTGACAGCATGTTGAGCGCCTTGTTCACAGGACCAATATCCACAAAATTAGTTTGCTTGTCTTCCGCATGAATGTAATCTATCACAAATTCCAACGCCGTCTGTCGTAGACGCTGCAAGAAAGGCATCCGAGGGAGGATGTAGGCTTCGTAGACGGCCAGGAAGTCCTGCGCCACTTTCATCACAGGCGCCAGCGGACTGTACTCGTCGATAGACGCGCAAGTCTGGCGGAAGGCCCCCCAATCAATTGTGTCGTAATCCTCTTTGAACAGCTCACGACGGAGGGCCTGCAACAACGGGTCATTGGCGACATCGGGCACGTATCGTTTGCAATACACATAACACATAGGCAGATAAACCATTCGGCAATGGCACCACATCTTTCCTGGGTGTAAAGGGAACCAATTTGGCAGAAGCCACATTTCAGCTGGGAGTGAATTGATCCCCTCCCATTCGTAGCAACCAATGACTGCAAGCCAGAATTTGGCCCACGACGGCGCATACAGGGCCCCCCCGTGGCTCATCATGAAATCCCGCGCGGCGACCATGTACGACTCATCCGCTGGTTGGCCCAACAGGCGCAGTGCCACATAGCTAAGCACCGTGCCAAACATAGTGCTTGCACATTCGATGTGTGTACCCCAGCCACCGTCGACTTGCTGATGGTTGCGAAGGTAGGCGACCATGGCGCTTTTCTTTGCATCCGGGAAAGGGGCTTTGGTCAGGTAAAGTACGCATACTAAGCCAGGCATTAAAAAATTGGGACCGCCATAATCTCCAGCCCAGTGTCCATCGTCACATTGAATCATCTGATAGAACTGCAAGGCCTTACGGGCAGCATCACCTGCGGTTTCTGGTTCCTCGAAGATATTGGGAATTAAACCTTTCCACTGTGAAATCATTTGCTCACGGAAAAGTTTGTCACCAGAATTGGGATTGCGCGAAGGATTAAATTTATGTTGCTCTAAACCTTCATCCTCAGCTGCCGCCAGCTCGGATTGATACCAAATCTGACGCCCGGCAGATTCACCTGTCATTTTATACTTGGGAGCAGATTTCTGAGATATTTCGTGAGACTCTGCATCACCAGAAAATCTCCAACCGCCACCAATATGAAATTGTGGACGCGAGGAAGGCCACTCTCCTCGACGCCGCAGAGGATTGCGCAGAGGGTCGCCCGGGTAGGAGACTGGCCAGCCTAGCACATAACGGCGATAAAGAAACACTACAATACTCCAACATGCCGCTAGAATATGAGGTATATACAGCACTGCATCTATGATGAAAAGTACCATGTCTGGAACCCGTACAAAAGGAATAGGCGCTGCTTTCTTTTGACATGCGCGCCATTTCAAAATTCCAGAAATTGTGGAACCTTCCTCGCCCCAGCAGAGAAAGGTCTTATCTTTTGCAGGAAAAGAGCATTCTGTGGAGATTTTTTGGAGAAAATGCGTCCTATATTAGTTATTCGAAAAAAATGGGGAAATTGCAGAGCGGCGACTCCGCTTCTGGCTGCAACGCGTACTGGACCCACCCGGAGCTACAAAAGCACAAGCAAGTGGTATGGAACCACTACGCCAAATCAAAGCGAAGTTTTTGACAGAGACTTAAAGAAGAGACAACGTGCATGGGCGTTATCATTGAATGACGGGGAGTATTATGACTACCTGCGAGAAGAAAGTGCCCGTCAGATTTGCGATCGACTTGATGATATCACTAGAACATTTCCAGTAGCCTTAGATCTTGGTGGGTATCGTGGTCACCTATTCCGAGAAATTAGCAGCCGAAGTGCACTGGGTGAAGGGGGTGGTGGCATTGGTGGTATTAAAAAGTTGTACGAGGTGGACATTGCTGTTGATAGCGAAACAGATAAAAATACCCAGCATTCTGATAATACATTGGTAGAGCGCGTGCGACTCCGTGGCAACGAAGAAAATCCATTATCGTGTGTAGAGAAGGGGAGTGTGGACATTGTACTATCATCGTTGTCTATGCATTGGGTGAATGATTTACCTGGTGCTTTGCAACAGATTAAGGAAGTCCTGCGACCGGATGGCTGCTTCCTAGGATCCGTGCTGGGAGGAGCCACTCTACAGGAACTACGATATTGTTTTTATCTCGCTGAACAGGAGCGGCGTGGTGGTATTTCTCCCCACGTTTCGCCTTTGATAACGCCATCAGATATGGCAGGCCTCATGCAAGGTGCAGGATTTGCGTTGCCAACCATCGACATTGAAACTGTGACTGTCGCTTACCCTGATGCATTAACTTTAATGGAGCATTTAGCGCGAATGGGTGAAGGCTCAGCTGCTCTTAATAGACAGTTTCACGTTGGCAGGGACACATTCTTGGCCGCCGCGGCTCTGTACCAGGAGATCTACGGACTTGAAGATGGGTCGGTGCCGGCCACTTTTCAGACCATTTATATGATTGGATGGGCACCACATGAGAGCCAACCTAAATGCCTTAAGCGAGGCAGTGGCTCCGTGTCGATGAAAACAATTGCGAATCAAAAAACGCATGAATCCTGAGACGCACATTTGATATAGCAGCCTTCAGATTGACGAGCCCATGTCATATGCTGACAATCGTACACGCCAAAACTAGACGAAAAATTATAATTATTACTATTTGTTCTATTAATGTATAACACAAGCAACGCTCAAATCATCACAAAACACAAGACTCAGCAAGATTAGGCTAAGCTAAACTAAGGTGCAGCAATACAAAGAAATTCAACGCCGGCGGCTAACACAGACGAAGAATACACAAACAAGTACAAGCCATGACAAAGATATAGTGAAACATTTAAATAAAACCTTATTACGGATGCCTATACACTTCCCTACCCACACACAGTGGTGATCTTGACCATCGATGCATGCGTCGCACGCACTACAATGCGCCGTATTCGGTGGACGATGACTTTTACAGAGGACACAATAAGCCCACTTACTACCTTCAGCGCGCTCATAAGTTCGCGCGAGTCCTGGATCAGATATTACTATTGCGGAAAGCAGTACAAGACTCACCCCCACAGACGCGACAAGAACTGTCCGTAAATCACCCTCCACATTCGCATGTACGAGCAGCAGATATGGAGCTGCAACAATAGCATAGGTCAGAGCAACACACAGTAAATTAGGACCTAAAATGACAGTCCGCACAAGCTCCCTCCGATGACTTAACCATTCACAAAATATATGCAAATTTCCCTGCTTGCGGTAAAAAACGAACGAAGTCCGATGATCTTGATCAATACTGTAGTCGTTTTGACCATGATTATCTTGTGATTCAGAGCCATAGTCAGTTCCAGTTGATCCCGTAGTGGTTCCATAGCGTGAAGCAAGTCCTTGCCTCTTATTTGTTTCAGGGCAAAGTTCTTCACTCATCAGACCACTTTCTTCTTCTTGATAACGCATATCATCCATTTCAATGTAATGCTGCGAAAACAACTGTATTAATATCCGTTATTTTTACACAAAATGCTATGGGTTCTATTTAGCCGCATGGGAAAAGTGATGGTACAACTTTATATTTACAATATTAAAAAATAGATCTTGGAATAGCTTGTATTCACTATTCTCAAGTTCTGGTATGTAAAGTATTAATTACTACGTATATATAAATATACATAACCGATATTAGCATAAGTGTAAATCTTGACGCACTAGTGGGGACTAAACCACATCTTCTCGAGATCTTTTTCGGCTAGAAATGTCTTCCCGATCCGACTCCGCATCATCCATTGTGCTGATGCCGCTATCCTCAAACTTCAAAAGCGTATGCAAAGGAACAGACTTCTCTTTATCCGACACACGAACGGTAACATTGGTCTCCACTTCTCGAGTGTCAGCCTTATCTTTCAAAGGCTTTTGGCGTTTGACGGACTTTTCCGGACGATCGCTTTGGTTTTCCTTGTCAATAGGCTTTCTTGCCACAGCCTCCTTGAGGCGACTGTGGGAGCTGGGGTCTCGCGGACCGGGTTTGTCAGGCTTGATGTTCAGGACGACACGCGCGGAAGGCGGAAGAGACAGGAACTCATGTGAATGGTTGTGGAAATCCGCACATAACGCCGCAAGATAAGCAAGACGCCGGGACATACCATTCGTATTCGCGCGCTCAGCCTTCTTGCGCCAAAGTGCCCACACCGTGGGCTTTTCCACCATCTCCACGATGAAGCGGGGCCACATGTAAACGCCGTCTACGATGGGGTGCACCGAACCCCACACATTCACATCACACAAAGGGCCCGTCCCATTTGCCTCGATACGCCCCAGTCGCGCCCGATGCCAATCGGCGAAATCCATCATCGCGAATGTAAAGTCCGTGGTGCGTTCGTCCGTGCACAGGTCCATGTGCTTCCAGGTCAGGCTCTCGAGCTGACCCGTCGCGCGCAGGGCGGTCACTTTGTAGTGGTAAGTGGTGCAGCATATGGGAATGACGCTGATGGTCCACTGGTGTAGATTCTGTACGCGATCGTAGAACAGACATGGTAAGTTGGACTTGGGTGACCAGAACAGGTTGTAGTCGTTAGATAAGGGCGACTCCAGAATTGGCTCGGGCTCGCGCGAAACCTCGGATTCTTTGGAAGCCTTGCTCCGCACGCGCTTCTTCTGCACCTTAACCGCGCTGTCCTTATCCTTGCTCGTCTTGGAACGGTCTTTCTTGGGCTTTTCAGCATTTCTAGGCGTCGGGCGCTCCTCCTCCTCCTCTTCCGAGCTGTCCGATACCTCGTCGCCGGAGCTCAGGTTTTCCGCATCTTCAAATGGAAAGTGATGAAGCTGGTTCAAGCGGTCTGACTCATCCGCACCTGCGGCAATATAATCCTCCATGAGCTTGTCGAAGTACACTTTACGTTTGTCAACATTAGAACCGCGCACAATTCTTTCTGCAGTCTTTCGCCACGAGGAGAACGTAGGGCCATGAGAGAAGAAGCGCATAATGAACTTAGGATATTGGTACCAACGACACACTGGTATTTCCAAAGTGGATAATTCCCACTTTGCAAAGTCCATCATAGCCATGGCAAAGCTGGCCGCGCGTTCGTCTGGACAGTCCTTGAACAAATGCGCAGAGATAGGACATATACTGCTGACGCCAACCTGGATCTCGTGATGATAGGTGGCACAGCAGATTGGCACTATTTTGACCATCTGACGCTCCGGGTCGAAGTCCACACATACACAAGGCTGGTTATTGCTGCGTACCCAGTAGATGTTGTACTTGTTCATGGGAAAGGTCGGCGGCCAGCGTTTGGACTGGCACGGCGCGCGCTGGTATATGTGCGCATAGTCTTGAGGCGTCTGTTGGTACTTGGCCATGGCAAGTTCTGTCGCCTGACGGTGATCATTGTTCGCGTTCACCCAGTAGTCATATCGGGTGGTGGAGCTATGACGGCTCAAAATGCGCAGATCAGAAGAGTTGGAGGCACCGCCACTCACCTCCTCGCCATCTGAGATGCCTTGGAACATCAGAAAATACAAATCCATCATCTCCCGAAACGTAACAACGCGAGTTGAGCACCCCATTACGGACGCTGTAACAGGGACGGAAACATAAGGCACTTCTACCTTCTCCTTGCCTTGCTCCTTTATTGCGTCGTTGCGGGCATTGAAGCGCATCCAGATCTTCCGGATATTGCGACGGTGGCGTTGCGCAATCTGCAAAAACATATCCATGTCAGCGCGTGTGAAACCAGCTTGATTGGACAACAGGTCACCGCCTTCTGTCGCCTCCAACGCCGCACGTATCTCCGCGAGCGCTTTGTCAGTGTCATAACCATGAGACGACAGGATAGTCAATGCCGCGTCGTCGGACATGGCGTACAACCGGCACATGTTAAGTGGTACCGACCATTGGGAACAGCCATCGTATACGGTCACCCATACACCATGCTGGTCTGCGTTTTCATCTATCGTGTATTCAGGTGTAGCACTAGACGCTTTCGCGGGGACGGGAGCATCATCCTTACCGATAGAAGGCATGCCTACGTTCGGCTCAGGCGTTACGAGAGGCACATCTGCATTCATACAATTTTCAATATGCACCATATCTGGCGCTGCGACAATACATTGCTCTGGACCCTGCACAGGATCTGTTGTCGTAACTGCTGAAATCGCCTGTGCTTGGACTTGTACAACAGGCGCACTATATATTGGCTCCGATGCAGCGATGGGCACCATTTTACCCTTGTGGATGACACAACATGTGACGCTCCGTTGCACAGACCGCTGCTTTGCCCGCAGACTCAGCTCGGCAGCAGACAAATCAGGCGCGGGTACAGGAGTTGGCGGCAGGAGCTCTGCATCCGAGCCAATGGCGTCCTTGCCCGTCTCCAGCCCAAGAACAGGCTCGCCCGCAGAGCCCGCATCTTCTGCAGATGTCACGCATAGCTCATCGCAACCATCCGTTGATGATGTAGCCAATACGGATCCCATGGCCGAAGGCGGCGACTCCGACCGCGAAGATCCGTAAGGTGATACTTCGCCGGTCAGAGACATGTCCAAACTTGCACCGGAGACGACTTTGTCGAGCTCCGGATTCGACCGTGGAATTTTGCTAACAAGCGCATCAAAGCCACTACACGGGCTGCCATTGGTCTGACCGGTGCTACGTTGACGTATCCACTCTGCGGTCGGAGCCTCTAGGAGCTGTCCGACGCGCACGCTGGCTAGGCGCTCAGCCATAACGGCCGTCAAGAACTTTTGCACCGAGTCTTCTGGTAACTGGTTTGGCTGCCATATAGGCAGAGATCCAGACGATGCGTCGGGGTTCACATCTTGCCGCGCTCCGTCTTTGGAGATTTTGCTTGTGATTACCGCCTGATACTGCTTGCCTGAGCGACTGGTGCTGCGCGTGTCGCAAGTGCCGAGCTTTTGCCGCGATATATGTGTAATCAAGTCCAGGACTTCGAGGCTGCACGAGTCCACACGCTCGCCTCGTATGAAGCGATCCGTTGCCATATACTCAGCAGTGATGCCCCGGTGCTCGGCGCATAGAAGAAAGAAGTAGTACTTTACTCGATTCTCTTGTGTACCCGCTCTGTTGGCGAGAGGGTGCATATTGCTCATCTTAAACCAGCATTCCAATCCATTTCGGCTGCCGATCAACCGACTAATGAAGTCTGGCCACACGTAAGAGTCACGTGCATAGTCATCCCACTCGGCAAAGAGCAACAATGCAAGACCGAAGTCGCGATGAGTGGTATTCTTGCAGCGAGAGTACAAAATCTCTTCATCCAAAGGCACCAATGCAGAGCGTTTAACTGATATTAGATCACTCAAAGAATCATAGTTTTTCTTTCCTTCAGCAGCTGCAGAGCTTTCACCTTCGTCCGGGTCAACGGCCTGGCCAATGGGCTGCACTTTGATAATGCTATTATGCTTCGCAGTGCCCCCGTACCAGAGGCACATTACATCGAGTTCTTCTATCCAGTACAAGTTATTTCTGTAGATTATTCGAAAAAAATGTAATGCAAAAGCACAAAGTCAAGGAGTCCAGCATGACAAAGATGGCACAGAATGAACAATTAGAGCCACTACTTTAAGAGAAAAAAGAATTGCACGACAATACGTATGACACAATAGGATTAAACGACTTACCTCGATTCTTCAATTATGATGTCATATTCAACCCCAGACATCCCAGCTAAGCCGCTAGAATTTTCTCCAACTTTTTGGCCGCTTGACCTCTTCTGTTTCCCAGAAACTGTAGATCGAACAATTTTGACCAATGGCTTCGACGAGCTATCAACCTTAGATGTTTTAGACTCATTTTCTCGAGTTGTTGATTGAGTCTTCAGTGTTTGCTTGCCGTCCTTCATTATATTGTCTGAAAATCACAGGCTTGCAAGATACTGCCAAATGTATAACGTATATTGGTATAGATTACGAAATGGGCGACCTTTACAGTGCCATGATATGTTAAAAGCAACTGAGAAACGATCAAAAAAATTCTTTTGTCTTTTGTATTCGAAGAGTTGGGAACTTCCCAACGCTGAAAATTCGTCCGTGTGTCTGCGAGATTTGCTCGTACAACCTCGCTCTTCAGACAAAAAGAAGCCAGGGGAGCGCTGACTGGTATTATACAGAGATGAGCAAGCTCGGAAAAGGATTTTGGGCAGCGGGTTCATCTTCGGACGAAGATGGATCCAAAAGTGGGTCTGATAGCGACGGACAGGGGGCGATGCCTACGGCAGGCCGGACGACAGGACGCTTCCAAATGTCTGGATCTAGTTCAGGTAAGTGCTGCTACCGCATGTGCTAGCTGTAATGGTTACGTAGCATATATTTTTTTATGTCATCGATGATGGAAAAAGCAGAGCATGAAGTCATGCTTAAATTTTAATAATTACAAAAAGTTTGCGAATTTGACTGCTGCTCTTATATCCATCGCTCTTGCAATATTGCTATGACAAAGACCAAAATTAACACATTTCTACATCATTCTATTTTTTTTCCCTCGTTGTAGATTCTGAAGAAGTCGTACGCGTAGCTAAATCCAAGCAAGATCGCGCTTGGGATGATTTGCGCGAGCACGTCACGAAGATCCGGAACTCCATGAAGACCAGTGATTGGTCTTCATGTGAGGAGCACTGGAAAGAATGCATCAGAAAGATGGAAACGTCTAAGAAACGCATTTTGGAAAAAGGAATCCCGCCGTTTTATATTAAGTTGCTTGCTAGCATGGAGGACACTCTCAATGGACTCAACAAGGAAGCTCTAAAGAAGATGAAACCAGCTGTAGGTAAAGCAGCAGCTAACCTGAAAACTGTTATCAAGAAGCACAATTTGACTTATCAGACCGACATATCAGATTTCAGACAGAATCCTGACAAGTATGAGTCCGCGAGTGAAGAGGATTCCGATTCCGATTCTGATTCCGAAAGCGGTTCAGACGATAGTGATTCTGACAGTGACGAAGACGAGAAGCCTGTAACAAAAGCAGTTTCAGCAAAGAAGACGACGAAGGTAAGTCATTTAATTAACAGAAATGGTTATGTCATGTATTGCGCGCGATCAACAGCTGTATGTGCTGCTATGCTGTCTTGTGTCCAGCTGCACGGTGGGCTTGCTGTTCAGCTGCAGTGACATTTTATTCCTCGTTATTGCGCATCTTTCCGCAAGGAAAGATACATTATGCAGTACAAATCATTCAAGAAATGATTCTATCTGAGCACACGAATAGCACAGCCGCACTTACTCCATTCCGCACCCGTATTCGCACATACTCATATTTGCATATACTCACCTTACTTTCTTCATCCTCCATTGTTTATAACCTCGCTTTTTTTCTGCTCTTATCTTGCACCGTTTGATACACGTTGTGTTTTGCTCTTTCTGTCGGAACAGGCTGAGGAGTCCGACGAGGAAAGCGAGGATTCGATGTTCGGCTCATCCGATTCCGAGTCGGATTCGTCGAGCGATGACGAGGCAGAGGTTGACGGTAGACCTGTGTTGGTTGGGCGCGCGCGATGGCTGAAGAAGCCCGAGGCTGTAAACAAGACTAAATCCACGAAAGACTTGTCCAAGACTCGCGCAGCACAGATCGCAGGCGCCAAGCCAAGCAAGGACGAAGCTCCTGCCAAAACTGCACAACCAACACCACGTAAAGTTCCGCAAGTGCAGGAGCGCGCTTTGACAGAAGAAGAGTTGCAGAGCAAGCTTGCTGATCTAATTTCGGCTCGTGGTCGCAAGGGTACCGACCCACGCGAGATGTTGCGCAAGTTGGAAGTGCTAACGCGCGGCGCGCGCAGGTTCGGTGCAAAAGTGGAAATTCCAGTGCTTATGCACTTGGTGTCCGCCATGTACGATGCTGTTCGCGGAATCGATGATTACATGGACGTACAACAGTGGCGCACATGCTTCCGGTGCCTGATCCGCATCACGTCGCTCTTGGAGTCGCACGCAGGCTTGACCCTGGGTGTATTGTCCGCCGAAGATACCACGGACTTGCTCGTCAAAGCGCAACAGGTAAACTTGATACGCAAGCGTGACTCAGATGCAGCAGAAGAAGAAAAATCTCCTGTGAATCCGAACGTCGTGCCTGTTGTGGGCACACTTAGCAGTTTTGTGCAGCGCCTTGAGGACGAATACACCAAAGCGCTGCAGCAGATCAACCCTCACACTTCGGTAAGCAAGCGCACATGTTTTTGATTTGTTTGTATGAATCCTGTTATCCATAGCTGCGCGTATGCTGCAACTAGGTCCACTAACCTTTCACTTACCCCCGACTACCAATTGCCTCACAGGAATATGTTGCCCGTCTGTCGGACGAAGGCTCATTGATCGAGCTAGCGGAGGCCATTTACAACTACTATCGTCGCGTGGGTGATAGCAATGCTGCGGCCACAGTGGCTTTGTTGCATGTAGAGCACATTTACTACAAACATGACACAGTTGCCAAGGCGGTCAGTCGAGCGCACGCCTTCAACAAGAAGTGGGGCCGCTTCGGTGACATTCACCCTTCTTGTACCAGCAAGATGACCGTGGTAAATGCCGCACAGCGAGATGTAACCAAGGCACATCCTGCAACGTTCTCAGGCTACCCGATTGTGGAGGTACCTCCTTCAAATCCCACAGCAAAAATCGCTGATCTGACGCAATTCATTTTCAAGCATGCCGATGAACGCACCAAGACCCGGGCATTGCTCTGCTCCGTTTTCCATCATGCATTGCATGACCGCTTCTATCGCGCCCGAGATTTATTCTTGATTTCTCACATTCAAGATGTCATCGACAAAGCCGACATCAGTACCCAAATTCTGTACAACCGCGTTTTGGCTTCTTTGGGTTTAAGTGCTTTCCGCGAGGGACTGATCCAAAAAGCACACGATTGTTTGCAAAATATATGCTCAGGTCGCCCATTGCAAGTTCGCGAGCTACTTGCCCAGGGCCAAGTGCGGCATCCAGATAAAGATCCAGAGCAAGAGCGTAACGAGCGCAGACGACTCATTCCATACCACATGCACATCAACCCTGATCTGTTGGATAGCTGCCATCTGACATGCGCAATGCTTTTGGAGTTACCATATATGGCACGTGGAATGACTGCTGTGAACCCTGTTAATCAGAATATTGTGTCCCGCCAGTTCCGCAAGTTTATGCAGAACTACAATCGCCAAGTGTTTACTGGCCCTCCAGAGAACACTCGTGAGCATGTAATGGCTGCGGCCAAGAGCATGGTTGTAGGTGACTGGCAAAAAGCTTGCGATTACATACTCGGTATGGATGTGTGGAATCTTATCCCTAACGATGGAGGCGCAAAGGTCAAGACCATGCTTAGCAACAAGCTCAAAGAAGAGGCCGTGCGCACTTACTTATTGTCAAATGGCGTATCCGCGTACAGCTCTTTAAGTCTTTCACACTTGTGCGAAACATTCGACACACAGCCTGAACCCACGCGTCGCATTGTATCGCGCATGATCTTTAATAAAGAGATCTCCGCGGCATGGGAAGCGGACAACACGTTAGTACTCCACAAAATGGACCCCAATCCTACGCAGAGCCTTGCAGTTAAGGTGGCGGACAAGGTGGCGGCCTTAGTGGAGACTAACGAGCGCCTATTGGATCCTCTTGCTGGCGGTCATATGTACGGAGCACGTGGTGATGATTGGAACCGCGATGGTCGGCGCCAGTGGCAAGGTGCTCATGGCAAGGACGACGCGCGCGAGAACAGAGAGGGCTCGCGACGCTACTTGAAGAGCGGTGCAGTAGGTCGCGGTGGGGGTGACTACGTAAAAGGCGGCAACCGTCGTGACGGAGATGACCGAGGTGGACACAGAGGTCGTGGTACCAGGGACAATAAAGGACATCGAGGTGGCTATGCCAACAAGCACAACACATCAAGTGGAAATGGGACAAGCGCGGGGGAGAATGGTACCAAGGCGGAGGGACCCAAGTCGGTGTGGGGCAAGCCTACTTCGGCCCCAACTACTGCTCCCAAGGCATGGGGTGCTAATAAACAATAAAAGTGAATGATTTCATTATATAAAAACGCTTAAAATAATAATCAAAAAATCTTGAAACAAGTGTACACACGCTTGCTTTGTACACAACTGATTCCCTGCGCTTAACTCCTATTAACCGACACAGTGAATGAATAGCTCTAGATTGGCCCAATTTAGACTTTTCGCGGTCAACTTAGGCAGTCTGTGCCAGGCGCGGGTCTGCGGCCTTCTCTTCTTCCTCCTCCTCCTTAATCGTAGTCGCAGCTTTCGTCTTGCCCTCTGCAAATATCTTGTCCAAAAGCTTTGTGTCGCCCGTCACCTTCATCATCTCCATGGCATCTGCAATCTGATGCTTGCGAGTCAGACTGCGTTTCTGCTCCGCACGATACTTACTCATGAGGTCACTTTTGCGGCTCTGAATATCTTCATATCGACGATCGGCGTCTTCAATGCGCTTCAATGTTTGCAATCGTCGGAATTCCATTTGGCGAGCTGTCCGCTCAACATTTTCCTGCTTCTCCGACAACTTGAGGTCATTCATAAACTTATCCATTGCAATCTTTTGCATGCGTTCCGCTGTAATGCGGTCGTAGCCTCCATCCTTACTCTGCATATGTTCCACAACTTCTTGTCGATGCTCTTGGCGCTTTTGGAAAGAATTTACGAGACGCTGATACCTGACAGTATTCCGCTTCTCCCGTGCCTCTAGCTGCTCGCGCTGTGCAATACGTTCTGCTTTCTCTTTTTCTTGCAGCAATGCTTCCGCTTTTGCTTGAGCCTCATCGAACTCCCGCTTCTTCTGTTCGTGCATCTCATGATGTTTGTGTAACGCCGCATCAATTCGCTCTTTGGCCTTGGCACGAGCATCAGCCACTTCTGCTGCTTTTCGTTGCTTTTTCTCCAAAATCATGGCTTGCACACGCTGTTCCCGCTCCAACATGATGATGCGATTACGCTCGGCTTCATCCGCCTGTTGTTGGAGCAACTCCGCTGTCTTGCGTTTATACTCTTCCATCTTAGCCTTGCGCTCCAACTCTCTTAATTTAGCTTCTTTTTCAATACGAGCTTGCTCTTCCATATGCAACTTGAGCATCTTCTCAGCGAACTGCGCTTCTTTGCGAGCAACTTCCTTCTTCCTTGCTTCCTCCTCCGCTTCTTTTTGCGCCCGCTCTTTCGCACGTTGCTTATCCTTTTTCTCTTTCTCAGCTTTTGCAGCGGCCACAGCTTTAGCATGCTCTTTCTGTTTTTTTAATTCCTCTGCTTCAATACGTGCAGTCTTCGCTTGCATGTCTGCCGCAGCTTGCTCACGCTCCATAATTTTTTCTAGTTCTTTTTCCTGGCGTCTTCGCAAAGCTTCCATGCGCTTTTCTTCCATTTCCACCAAACCAGCGGCCCCATCCTTTTGGTCTGCGGCTCCAGCGGGCTTGGAAGGGCTACTCGGTGCAGACGACGACTTCTTGGAGGCAAACTTTATGATGGCGTTGCGCTCATTTGTTACGTCCATTATTTTCTCTTGCCGTCTTTTTTCAAATGCTTGGTATTTGATCTTAATCATGTCTTTTGTTGCGCCTTTTTCCACGAAGTCGCCACGCTTGCGCCTATAGAGCTCAGATGGATCTACACCCACGCGCAGGCACGCCTCCATTGTACGTGGAGAGTTAATGACATGCGTAGTGCCTCCTTCTTCAAAGTTTTCAATATTGATGGACAGCTCCATCTTTATAAACGAGATTCTGTTTGAGTCAATCACAGTGCTCGATCTAGTTTTCCCCAGTTACACCCCTAGAGTTCCCACGGGGATCCTTCTTGAAGATCAGGAGGGATCCTTGACTTTTTTCACACGCATCGCGCTGTCGATTGAATGTTTCTGGTGAATTGGATTACTAATAAGGTACAACTGCTACTGAATCATGACTCCGAACTCGTAGATGATGCTGTCATATCTAATGTGTTTGTAAGTCAAGCTGGATCTTGGGATTGTGGCATCGCCTGCACATCGATGGCTTTGCGCTGGTGCGCTGTAAACTTAAACTCTATTGACACTACACCTATGTGCGTGTCGCGACACACGCCATTGTGGACCATTGATATGTATTGCTTTCTGCGTCAACGCGGAATCAACTGCGAGTTTTCCACACAAGTTCCTGGGGTTAATGCACAACACGCGAGCTTAGAGTGGTATACTCCTCATATTGACGCTGACCGCCAACGAGTTGAGGCACAATTTCAGTTAGCAGTAAATAATGGTTGGGCTGTAAAACCTTCCCTATCTACAATGGATTTGATTAGAGCGCTACATGAAAATAGTAAAGAATCGGCTTCTGGCATTGTTCCCTTATCTCAACGAACACTTTGTGCCATTGTTCTTGTTGACAGCAACTATCTCTATGCAGATTTACGCAGTGGTGGTTCTGGAAGGTGCTCCACAACGAATTACTCTGGTCACTATGTTATTGTATTGGCCATCAATGACAGTTCTGCAAATGACGACACTGACAAGATAAGTGGAGGGGATGTGCTATACATGGATCCAGCTCGAGCACCAAGAATTCAGCGCTGCTCTGTGGAGCTTTTCGATAAGGGGCGCTGCTCATCGGGTACCGACATGGATGTGCTACTTTTATGGCGGTAGCCAGCTTGCGTGTGAATTGTGGAGAGTGAAGTGAAAAAAGTGAATGTGAATAAATATGAAAATACCCTGACTCGCTGCATTTTGACCAATATATCGTCTTTTTTTTTACATATTATATAAAAAGCATAGGCCGTTCGAAGGATTTTCACCCAAAATTGAGAAATTATACATAAAAAAGTCGCAGTAAAATCTATTATCTTCAAAAAGCCTGACTTCATTGCAGAGTCTATTCACTGTTTCTGCGTTGATCATCTAGCATATATCTTTTTAAAGTGAAAACCTTCAATTTATTTATATTTTCATCAAGTGAGACTTAATAATCACGACGGCGACATGGATGGAATCTTGTTCCCATATCTGACGCTGGAACGCACAAAACGTTTCTCAGTGGTAAGCATTGATCCTGCTTACGTACGCTTAACTTCTTTACCAGTTTGTGACCGATATCTGGTTCACCTCGATCTGAATTGTGACTATACTAGCGCAGTTGTGCGCGGAGCCCTGCAGCGACGACAGCTGTGGTGCAAACAAACTGATGATTTGCTCATAGATAACTTAAATAGCAACGAAGAGGCTGATAATGCATACCCAAAGGCTATATTACAAATAGCAGACTTCGAAAATCTACGCTGGGAAATGGTTATGCGTGCGGGTGGGAAGCACCGAGCTTCTTCTTACCTCGTACGTAAGGGACTTTCCCGCAAAGCACAACTTTCATTGCAACTGCGTCGATACATGTCTAAACATAGCAATTCCATACTGCGCCTGGCGGTACCCTATACTTTAGTGATCGATACATGGGGAGCTTTCGAAGAGATGCGGCTGGACTTTGGGGGCGGAACGTTTGCTAATTTCGACATGAATACGCTCCAGGCACCTTTGCGAGAGCGATTAAAATGGTGTTTGGAGGATGTTCGTGAAGCAGTGCAGGCTCCAGAGCGCAGTACTTGGCGCTGGATCCTGAAGCCGTCCGTCACCAACAAAGGCGCCGATATCAGCCTGTGTGCAGACTGGGATTCAGTCATAAATGCCCTGGAAGATAAGCCTGATATTCGCGAGTGGGTATTGCAGCGCTATATTGAGAGGCCTCTTCTGGTGGGAGGGCATAAGTTCCATTTGCGTGTGTATGTCTTGGCAGTCGGTGCACTGCGAGTTTTCGTGTTCGACCAGATACTTATGCTGTTGGCTGCTCACCGGTACGAAGATAGCGATCTTGATGATTTATACAAGCATTTAACAAACACTGCTCGTTCAGCCGAAGACGTGAACTTTAAAGAGGTAAGCGTATGCGCGTGTATGTTCCTGCACACGTGTGCGACGCACTCAACTAACACTCCCTATGTCCTCATATTTCTTTCCATTTAGGAGCTCTTCGTGCGAGTGCTTGATGATCTCCCATGGCATATGCAGCACGATTATCCTCAACTACTGAAACTTTCTACATCCTCTTCGTGCGACATCGATTCCTCGGTTTTGTTCCCTGCGCAGTTGCTACCGCACGTCCGTGGTCAGGTACACACCATCACGGCCGAACTTTTCGCGGCTTTTGAGAACGAATACACAGTATTTGCTCCAATGCCAAACTGCTTTGAGTTGTTCGGCCTGGATTTCATAGTAGACGAGGTAAGAAAATGAATCGATAAAATGCTTGCTTGTTCGTGCGCTTGACGTGTCTAACATTTTCAACTATACTGTAAACATTTCCATGATCTATGTTCTTTCCAACTTGGCGTTAAATATATTTGTAAACAGGGTTTGCAAGTTCATTTACTCGAGGTAAATCCTGGACCAGACTTTAAGCAAACCGGGGGTCGCTTGCAAGGACTTATAGCCGATCTCTGGGAAGGTACTCTGCGAATTGTACTCGATGATGGTGATGGGCGCCTCGGCGAGGCTGCAGCATTAGCCAACGATCGGCATCCCATGGGTAGTGGATTTACCAAGGTCTATGACAAGGAAGCGAGTGTGAACCGTCTAGGTGGTGGCATGACTTTTACGAAGTAATTTAGATGAGTTGTGTGATTCATGTAAGTTGTACAGCTAAGCATTAAATTCAATGAGCC